>ERZ825324.5075-NODE-5075-length-10238-cov-3.875675_pt1 | contig 10238 bp, 6 predicted proteins | sample MGYA00519859_ERZ825324 | MGnify/ENA primary metagenome ERZ825324 (study PRJEB31778, sample SAMEA3449198) | human gut metagenome | biome: human gut; feature: human-associated habitat; material: faeces | place: United Kingdom | collected 2010/2012 ... | reverse complement strand
TCTCATTTACAATCGTATTTACAGCTCCGCAAAGCTCTGCTGCAGGTGAAAGCTTATCCAGATACTGTCCTACAACTGTTTTATTAGGCATTGATACGTTTGATCCTACAAGTTTCAATGCACGGATTCCTTTCACGGCATCCTCGAGTGTCTCGTTGTCAACCTCGAATGCAAGATATGCATAATCAAGTCCTAAATATGCAAATGCCTCGTTGTGCATTGCCGGTGAACTTGAATGTCTGATCGGATAAGCCATAAGTCCGATAAGTTCTGTGTGTCCTGTGATTCTCTCTGCCATAATTATGATCTCCTTTAAACTTTACTATACCTTTTGTTTTTACTATGTCTTTTGTTCTTAACATCGTCTGCCCACTTCGTTAAAAACTTAACAACCTCTGATACTGATATTATACAATAGAATTTTTAATACATCCAATGCTTCTTTTGTGCGTTATTAATAGCTTTTTACTATCAATTATGGTATAATATACACAAATACAGCGTTCATTTTTGTAACTTATAGACATTTTCTATTATTTAATGAGGATTCATGCATGACACTTAATCAATTAAACTATTTCTATCAAGCGGCAATGCTGCAGCACTTTAATCAGGCAGCAGAAAAACTGAATATTTCGCAGCCGTCACTCAGCCGTTCCATAACAGCTTTGGAAGACGAACTCGGAATTACATTATTTGAAAAGAGTGGACGAAACGTTGTGCTCACAAAGGCTGGTAAAATTTTTTTAGAGCATGTCACACAGATACTAGACGACGTAAAACGTGCAGAACTGAAAATGCACCAGCTTGCAACAGACGGCGGGCACATTGATATCGCATATGTTTCTCCTCTTGCGAGGGAGTATATACCGCAGCTTGTCCGTTCATTTCTTGCCATTTCAGAAAACAAGAATATAACATTTAATTTTCATCAGGATATTACCTCAGAGAATGTTGAGGGATTGAAAAAAGGTTCATATGATCTGATATTTGGCTCATACTCTGCAAGTGAGCCAAACATAGAGTTTGTTCCTATTATACAGCAGGAGATCGTTGCCATCCTTCCAACAGTCCATCCCCTGTGCCATAAAGAAGCTTTGTCTGCAAAGGATTTTGCAGATTGCCCTGTTCTTGGATATGCAAGGCACTCGGGACTTGGAAAATATACGAGGAGTTTCTTCAAAAAACATGACATATCCCCAAACTTTATATGTGAATCGCCGGATGAAAACGGAATTGCCTCACTCGTTGCGCATGGTTTTGGCATTGCGCTCGTTGCGGACGTCGATACAATATACCGTGACGATATATGTATCCGCCCACTTGTGTCAAACGAATCATTCTCACATACTGTATATATGGGATATATCCGCGGCAAATACCAGCTTCCGGCTGTGCAAAGATTTATAGAGTTTGTAAAACAGGGCGGATAATATATGAATATACTAACCCGCCATTGCATTTTTCTCTTTAACCAATAAAGCAGAAAATATAACTGCCAATAAAATAATCACTCCAAATATTGGAAATATTAGTGACATAGGTTTATTTTCACCAATTCCACCAGCAAGCACCATTCCTATTGGACTTGCAATATATGTAACACACGAAAAAAAGCTAAATGCTCTTGCCTGCATTTCTTTAGGTGTTTCCAGCTGGATAATTACTGCATTCATCACAGAAACAACACTTACCGAGATTCCAATCAGCATACCCGCTATAAAAAGAATTTCTATTTTAGGTATAAACATCAGAGTCATTCCAACACTTCCAGCTAAAAATCCAATCGCCAATATATGATTCTTTTTCATCTTTTTTTGCATAAAAGAAACTACCACTCCGCCCAACAGGCCTCCTAGTGATGTCAATATCATAAATGTTGAATAACTCCATACCGGTAAATCACTCTGATTAATGTATGCCGGCATCAATGCATCTACCGGGGACATTGCTGCATTTCCAATAAATGTCACAAGTACAACCACAAGAATTATCTTATCCGTCAATATAAACTTAAATCCCTCACTTACATCCTCAAAGAAATTTTTGCTGATATTTATATCATTTTCTTTTTTCTCAACTACAAACATAATAAATAAAATGCTTATAAAAAATGTTAACGCATCCAATAGAATTGCATAGTTGATTCCGATAGTCGCAATAATTGCCCCCGACAGCGCATATGAGCATAATTCCACAATGCTTGATACAATACTCATAGAAGCTCTGGCATCAACTATATCATTTTTGTCCACAATCATGGCAATCATAGCATTTTTTGTAGGAACAACAAATGAACTAAAGACACTTTGCAGAGTTACAACTGCTAATAAAATGATAGTATTGACCTTTCCAATACTGCATAATGTATATAAAACAACCAGTGTAATTCCCTGTAATAAAAATGAAAGTCCAAGTATGTTCTTCTTTCTATGTCTGTCAACAAAAGTAGATGTAAACACACTCATAAATGAACATATTATTTTTATTGCAAACACATAGCTTGTAAGCAGTGTTGAACCAGTAACCAGATAAACCAGTTGTGCAAATGCTATATCATCAACAAAGTCTCCTATTGTCGATATAGTAATGGCAAGCCAGAATTTTCTGAATTCCATATTGTTTTTTAATAATTTTAACATTTACTATACTCCTTGTTGTGTAATTCCATCATAAAGCCCATTATTTAGCGCTTTCTTTAATTTGCAAAAACTATCTAATTTTTCTTGTATAGTTATATCTGATTTTTCATATGTATATGCCCACAGCCACTTAATTATCCTACAATCATCAAACCAATCACATTTCGTCTCTTGGCACGGATTTTTTATATAACTACATGATAATTTATCAAACAAGCGTTCTGCCACTATTTCTATATTATTACTATTTATTCCGATTGAATTATCTAAATCTAACTCTGTCATATAATTTCTTTGATTATTAGCATACAATTCTGGCGAAATATATGGGAAAAATCTTATAGGAGTCTTTCCATAATATTTACTTGCGATTAGTTTTACATTTTCATACAAATCTATCAGTTCCTGTTCTTTCGGTACTTCATATTCTTGATATGTAAGTTCAGAAAACGATGGCAACATTCCTATGTTTTCATACACAAAATCACATATTTTCAGCAAATCTTTAAATGCATTATTTTTGACTACCATTATTGCTGGCAAAACATTTACTTCATCACTATTTAGTTTTTTTATCTTTTCTAATACTTCAATCGTTTTGGGCGCCCCATCCGATTGATCAAATGGATTTTCTAATGAAACTAAATATGCTTCAATATGTGACTCTCTACTCTTTCTTATTACCTCTGATGTCAACAATCTCCCATTAGTTAATACATATGGTGTTATACCAGTAATCTCGTATAGTCTATTACTATATTCGAATAGTTTGTCGCCCATAACGAGTGGCTCTCCACCACTAAATCTTACTTGTATTTTTTTGTGATACTTATCTTTTATATAATAAATTAATTTGCAATAGTTATCAAATAATTCATCCGACATATCCAAATTATATTCTTTTCTATCTCTTCTTGCATAAAAATGGCAATATGAACAATCACAATTGCATCTTCCAGTTGCTGTTATACTCAATGCCCATATATCTTGTTCTTTTAAAAAACTTTTCATTTTATTCTCCTATATAATATGAGGGACTGTTCAACAGTCCCTCGCATGCTCCCATTGTATATCCAGTATCTAAAGATCTGTAGAATATGCAATACGAGCTGTTCCATTCTGGTTTTCCATTAATTTTCTTAAAATTTCTGATTTTCTCATCTTAATCTTCCCTTCAAATTATTTCAAATCGATTCGATAGTTACGATTATAACTTATTAAATAGTAAAATAAAAGGGACAGATCTTGGTGAAAATTTCCCCAAGATCTGTCCCTTGACTTTGTTATAAATGTGCTGTATTGTTTAGTCGATTATACAAAAGGAGAGATTTACAAATGAAAAAATCAAACAAAATAATTACAATTATTACATTGTCACTCTGTCTTTCAAATTTATTTTTTATTTCACAATCTAAACCTCATGAAAACAATTCTAATACCAGCTCATCATATGATAATGAAATTTCACCATGCAATAATGTATTAGACGATATCAAAGATTGATTGCATATATTTTTTTATTACCTTTTGATCTTTTTCTATATAAAACAATTCACTTATGCAAAGTGCATACTCAAAATATTTTTTGAAATTATCTTTGTCTATGCACTTCATTTTTTCCGGCCAGTATCCATTTTCACACATCCACCCGATTTCAAACAGGCAATCATGCAGTCTGTCTCCCCTGAATATCCAAAATGCAAATTCAATTTCTTCAAGTGCAATCTCAGCCGGCTCATCGTATATCTCCAAATCTGTAAGAAGATTTTTCTTTAATATCATAAGCTGTAATTTTTCGCTTATTCTGTAATCCAGATCAACACGGCTTTCATCTATATATTTTAAAATATTATCAACGATTTTTATTGCAATATCCGGCTTTTTCATCCGTCTGTATGCCACGGCTGCATAATACACCAGCTTTGCCTCGTACGTCGTATAAAAATGATGTTCCATATTTTCGTGCCAGTCATCTATTGTTAAATCAAGCTGATGATTTACCAGTTTAAGATATTCTTCAGGCGGTATGTTTCCTGTAAGCAGGTTCTGGATTTCTCTTACCCCTTCTATCAGCTGTCTGTTTTTCGGATATTTCATCAGATCTCCAAGCTTATACTCCAGTAAATCTATAAGTTTCTGTTCCCTGCCTTTTATATCTTTTCTTGCTATAAGGTTGATCTCATCGAGAATTTCGAAGTGTTCATAATTGCTGGTATTCATATCTGCATTATATTTTCCAAGATTAATCCCCAATCTTTCCGCTATAGCCTTATATGTTCCATTTTTTGGCCGTCTCTTTCCGTTTTCCAATGCCCTATATGTCTTGTCATTACACACTCCCTCTGCTGCCTGCTTTACAGAAAAACCTCTCTCTAAACGATATTCCCTCAGCATCTCATCAAACAGATATATTTCATTTGTAATTTTTATTTCAAGACCAGCATTTTCCTGTATATGAAATTCCGTTTTTATAGATGATATCACATCATGCATATGCCTGTAGCCATCAGGAAGCAGCTGCTCCATTTCTTTGTAAGCTTTGATCAGCCCTTTTAGTATCCTCTCCATGCCATTTATCCTTGCATATTTTCTTTGCAGGTCAAAGGCAGCCTTGTAGTGATTTATTTTATCATTCACATTATCCACACAATCGGATTCCCCATATACGCAGGCAGCCCTTCCGTATATACGCATAAGCTCTTTTTGTTCATATTTCAGGTTGATATATTTTAATACAAATTTTAAGATATCGTATTCTTCTATCCAGATTGCATTTTGGGTTTCTCTATTTTTTTCAATATAATATAGCATATATGCTATTTCTTCTCTGCCTATACACTGGTCTGTTGTCATATGATCCGGAAATTCCGGTATTGTCAGACATATTGCATTTTTCATCATCACATCATCACCGAGCGAATACCCCTTCCAGAAAAGCACAAACTGTTCCTGCAATACCGGATTTATTGAGCGGTCATGTGCAATATTACTTTCCCAGTCTGTATTAGTTATTTTCCCATTCAATGCCTTATCGGCAATCTGTTTTCTCCAGTCCAGATATTCATATTCATTGCGCATCATAATGATGGAGAACATATCTGATGAGGTGCCAATTCTTTGAAACAATCTTTCTATTGTCAGAAAATCCAGCAGTTTTTCCTCCTCCTCAAATCTCGCCAACAGCCTTATTGAAATCAGGTCTTTTGACACTTGTTCTCTCGTATATAATTTTTTCTCCCGTATCTGTTTATATATATCTCCGATTATTTCGTAGTTCTTCATTTTATCTATATTCTCAGGTAAGCTCTTTTTCATTGCATCTATCACATCGTTTCCTCACATACAAATTGTATAAATGCCTTTGCGACAGGTGAAAGATAATGTTTTTTTAGCGTCGCAATGTATACCGAACGCTCATAAAACGGATTATAAATATCAAGCGTTTTTAGCCCCAGTGCCCTTAATATCGGAATATCCGGCATGACAGCGATTCCAAACCCCTGTGCCACAAGTCCTGCCATGCTTGAATCTTCTTCCATCTCAAATGCGACCTTCGGAAACTGGTCAATTTTTTCAAACATAGAATCTACCACCGGGCGCAGACCGCTGCCCTTTGAAAAATATATCTGCGGATATTCTATCGTGTCACGCAGATCAACACTGTCTTTTATCGCAAGCGGATGATCCTGCGGCACTGCAACGACAAGCTTCTGTCTGCCTATCTTTTTGAAATCTATATCCGGCTCACCATCCTGAAATGATGAAAAGACTATGTCGTATTGATCACTTTTAAGTCCATCAAGTATCTCACCCGTAGTTCCTACCGTAAAATGAAAGTCAATTTTATAATCAGGAAATGTATCTATGAATTTGCGCACCATGCGCGGTGCAAAATCACTTCCCATTGTATATATATACGCAAGGTTGATCATCCCCTCCTTGCTTCCGTTAAGTTCGCGTGTTCTTTGTACACCGTCATCCAATATTTTAAGTGCATCTTCCACATATGGCAGAAATATTTTTCCATATCTGGTCAATACTATATTACGTCCCTTTTTCTCAAAGAGCCTTGTTCCAAGCTCCTGCTCAAGCTGCGCTATTGCATGTGAAAGTGATGGCTGCGTGATCGAAAGCATCTGTGCCGCTCTTGTGTAATGTTCCTCATGGGCAAGTGTCCGAAAGTATTCCAGCTGATTTAAATTCATAGTACCCCCTTACTACCTATCCTATCGTTCATATTTTTCCCTGTGAAATGTAAAATGGAATCCATGCGGTGCCGGGGCAGACAGCTATTATATCGGCTCGATTTGTGAATGAGCCGTGCAGGCGTTAATGCCGCAATAGACGTAGATATCGGCACAAAAAATTCTCGTTCAAGCCCCACTATCTTCATATTGTGATAGCGGGTCACGGCGCGTTGATTTTTTGTGCCGTAATAAACAATACGTCTATGCGGCATTTACACCTGCTAGGCGAACGAACTATGAGAGCCTATATGATAGCTGTCCGCCCCGGCGCCGCATGGATTCCCCACAAAATTTCCACGGGAAGTTTGAATTATATATATGTTTAATTTCCTATATATATATAATGATAACAATATTTCAGACGGCAATCAATAGATATTATCTATGAATTCACGTCAAAATATGAATTGGACTTTTTGATGATTTGATAGTAACTTGAAGATAAAGAGATGGTTATACCATCTTCTCGTTTGTTAAAAAAATAACATTTTAATATATGCCCACAATAACTAATCGTATTTACACTAGAGCAATCACTAACAATCTCATGTTGCGTTATCAGCACATTATATTTTTTATTTTGTGCCAGACTATTACACCAATATTCAGATTAAGGAGATTAAATATCATGAGAAACAAGTATCCACATATTTTCGAGCCACTTACAGTACGCAGAATGACAGTTAAAAACAGAATCGTCATGACACCTATGGGAACTAACTATGGTGAGCAGAACGGAGAGATGAGCTTCCTTCACATCAATTACTATGAGCAGAGAGCAAAGGGAGGCACAGGTATGCTTATCGTTGAGAATGCCAGTGTTGACTCTCCACAGGGTTCTAACGGAACCACACAGCTTCGTATCGACCTTGACAACTATATCCCAAGACTTTTCAAGCTCTGTGAGAGCGTTCATAAGCACGGAGCCTGCATCGCAGTCCAGCTCAACCACGCAGGTGCTTCTGCAATGAGCTCACGTATAGGAATGCAGCCTGTTTCTGCATCAGATATTCCTTCAAAGGCAGGCGGAGATATACCACGCCCACTCACCAAGGACGAGATCATGCACATCGTAAAGAAATACGGTGAGGCAGCCAAACGTGCACAGATCTGTGGTTTCGATGCTGTTGAGATCCACGCAGGACATTCTTACCTTATCAGCCAGTTCCTTTCACCTATCACAAACAAGAGAACTGATGAATTCGGTGGTTCTGCTGAGAACCGTGCAAGATTTGCAAAATTAGTTATCGAGGAAGTCCGTAAACAGGTTGGACTATTCTTCCCTATCTTCGTCCGCATCAGTGCTGACGAGCTTATGGAAGGCGGAAATACTCTTGAGGATACACTTGAGTACTTACAGTATTTCGAGAAAGAAGTAGATGTATTCGACGTATCTGCAGGTCTTAACGGATCAATCCAGTACCAGATCGATGCCAACTATCTCCCAGACGGATGGCGCTCATTCATGGCAAAGGCTGTTAAAGAGAAATATGGAAAGCCATGTATCACAGTCGGAAATATCCGTGACCCACATGTAGCTGAGGATATCCTCGCAAGAGGAGATGCTGATTTTATAGGTATGGGACGTGGACTTATCGCTGATCCTGAGTGGGTTAATAAAGTAGAGTTCGGTAACGAGTGTGATATCAGAAAATGTATCTCATGTAACATCGGATGTGCAGGACACCGTATCGGTCTTAACCAGCCAATCCGTTGTACAGTAAACCCGGCTGTAAACAGCGGTGAGGATTACATGAAGAAAAAGGTAAACAAGCCTTGCAACGTTGTTGTGATCGGTGGCGGTACAGCAGGTCTTGAGGCAGCCTGTACAGCAGCAGAGGTTGGATGTACAACCTTCCTCATTGAGAAAAAAGCTGAACTTGGCGGACTTGCATCAGTTATCTCTAAGATCCCTGATAAGAAGCGTCTTGCGGATTTCCCTAACTATATGATTCACCGTGCAAGCAAGCTTCACAATTTATTCATCTTCAAAAATACATCAGCGACAGCTGACATGGTTAAAGGATTAAATCCTGATATAATTGTAAACGCAACAGGTTCTGTACCTACCCTTCCACCTATCACAGGTCTTCATGACCTTGTTGACAAGGATGGTACAAACGTAGCAACAGTCCTTAAGATGATAGAGCGTATCAACGAGTATCCTGAGGATATGAAAGGACAGAAGGTTGCCATCATCGGTGGTGGTGCCGTAGGTCTTGATGTGATGGAATTATTCACAGAAAGAGGCGCAGAGGTTACAATGGTTGAGATGCTTCCAATGATCGGAAACGGACTTGACCCTGTCACAAAATGTGACACAAACGCTAAAATGGCTAAATACGGTGTAAAACAGATGACAAATACAGCCCTTCAGGAAGTTAAAAACGATCGTTTCATCGTAAAGAATCCAGAGGGTGAGATCGAGGAAATTCCATTTGATTATGGTTTCATCTGCCTTGGTATGAGAGCTAACACACCAGTATTAAGCGATATCGAAAATGCATTCAGCGATACAAATGTTGAAATCGTAAATATCGGAGACAGCAAACGTGCCCGCAGAATCATCGAAGGTACAGAGGAAGGTAGAAATATCCTCAATGTGCTTGAGCGCCACGATTTCCTTTAATATATAAAAATAATGACATTATCCCTTTAAAAATAAAATGCGTCTGCTTTTTATGTAGAGCAAAAAACATGCCGGAAATTCATATGTTGTGAATTTCCGGCATGTTTACTTGAAGTTATTTTCTTTAAAATTATCTGCATTCTTTGAACGCATCTGTATTTTTTAATTATTTGAAATATAATTCTTTTACTTCATCTACAGGCATATCCTGTCCTGTGTAAAGCTTGAATGCGGCAACTCCCTGCCATAAAAGCATTCCCTTGCCTCCGATACAGGTACATCCTGCCTCCTTTGCTTCTCTTAAAAGCTTTGTCTCTTGTGGATTGTATACAGCATCCGCTACTACAAGTCCCGGACGGAAAGCAGATGTATCCTTTACTACGCTTTGATCATCGAGTGGTTTCATTCCCACGATAGTTGCGTTGGCAAATATATCACTCGTATTGATTTCTTCTGTCATTTTTGCGACATCATCTATGTCGTATACATTGACTACACATTCCGGAACAGCTTTTCTGATCTTTTCTGCAGTCTTAAGTGTTCTTTCAAAGAAATCATCCTTTTTGTTGAATATTGTGATCTCTCTTGCACCATCAAGTGCACACTGTACCTGGATAGCTGTAGCAGCACCGCCGCCTCCGGCTACAGTGATCTTTCTGCCTTTTATATCTATGCCATGATCTTTTAAGTTATTTACAAAACCCTCACCATCTGTGATGC
>ERZ825324.5065-NODE-5065-length-10255-cov-4.765294_pt1 | contig 10255 bp, 3 predicted proteins | sample MGYA00519859_ERZ825324 | MGnify/ENA primary metagenome ERZ825324 (study PRJEB31778, sample SAMEA3449198) | human gut metagenome | biome: human gut; feature: human-associated habitat; material: faeces | place: United Kingdom | collected 2010/2012 ... | reverse complement strand
CAAGTAAAGAAAATAAAAATGTAAAGAAAGCTATGGAAAACTATGAAGTATTAACGGGGGATGAAGAAGTGAAGAGATTGGCTGAAATTAGGTTGATGTCAAAACTGGAGGAGAAGTCTGCTTTATTGACTGCGAGAGAGGAAGGAGAAGAAGAAGGTATAAGAAAAGGAATAAAAAAAGTTGCAAAGAATTTATTAAAAGAAAAAATACCTATTGAAAAAATAGCAAAAATTACAGGTCTAAGTGAAGAAGAAATAAGGAAAATAAAGACATAAAACAAGGTGAAAAAAGCTTGAAAAATAAATAGAAAAAAACTTAGAAAAAAGCACCAAAATTGGTGCTTTTTTTTTTGAAAAAAATGCCGAAAAACGTTGAAAAAAATAGCCTGTTATGATATAAATTATATAGATAAATAAAATAGGAGTTATGAGTCAAAAAACGGAGGATAAACATGTTAAAAAAGAGAAAAAATGTAAGAAAAATAATAGTATTATTAATAAGTATAATTTCAATAATAAGTCTTGGTATAAATTTAAATAAAGTAACAAAAGAAAAATATAATTCAGCATTAAATTTATATAATGCTAGTGAAACGATAAATATAGACAAAGGTGAAATAGACCCAATATATAGACCAAAGTGGGAAAAAGTATCAAGTTCTTTTAGTGCAGCCAATAAAACATTAACAGTTGTAGTAAAAGGTTCAGCATATGAAAATAAAACAATAGATGCAAATACTCAAATAAAGTATGCAAGTGATGTAATAAGTACTTTAAGTGCATCAAATGTAAAAGTATTTATAGATGGAGTAGAGGTAACAAGTACAACAAATCCAACAGTAAAAATAACAGATACTAAAACATCAACAAATACAACATCAGGAAAAAAAGAAGTAACACATACAATTCAGTTATCAAACCTAGAAGAAGCTGTAAGACAAGCAGGAAAAAACTACAAAGAATGGAGTGGAAATATTGCATTAAAAATAACAGGAAGAGGACAAGACGAAAGTACATATTCATCAAATGTATTAACAGATAACTATGGAAATCACAGCATGATGGAAATACAAGAAGATGGAACTTGGGTAAATGTAGAATTAAAAGATACAAAAACAGATCATAATACAGATAATGTAATGTTTGCAGATTATATAAAACCTGAATTTACATATGTATATGCAGCAAAAGATATAGACCATACAAACAAAACATTAACAATAGATTTTTCTATAACAGATAAATATTTCGATAGCACAAAATTGATAACAGATACAAATGGAACATTGACAGCAAATCAATCAATAGTTAATCAAATTACAGTTGCTATGAAGGATGATGCTACAACAGCTGTAAATACTAAGGTAACAAAGAAAATAACAAATATTCAATATATAACAGAAAAAAGAAATAATGAGAATGTAAGAATTGGAGCAAAATTCACTTTAGTAATTGGAAATTTACAACAAGAAACATCAAGTGGAAATTATAGAGATTACAGTGGACCAATGAGTATAACATTTCCAAAAGAAATTGCATCAGATAAATCTAAAAATCAAAATGATGCAAAGACAATTACAATAGGTATAGGAGAACCAAGTAATTCTGGAAGTCAACAAATAGTCGATGTTGTAGACCCAGTATGGAGAGTTGAAAATTTACAAAAAACAGTAAATAGCACAACAGGAAAATTTACAGCAACAATGGACATATATGGAACTGATAAATATTTTAAGCAAAGTACATTAACAGCAGACCAAATTCAACTATGGGTAGATGGAGTAAATATCACAGCATCAGGAAGTACAGCTAAAATTTCTAGAACATTGACAAAAGTAAAAAATTTTACAGAACAAAGAGATGGAAAAACAGCAACATATGGAATTCATTATAAATATACAATAACAGACTTGGAAGAAGCTGATGCATTATTTAATGCAGAAAGAGCTAAATATGCAGCTAATACAAGTACTGGTAGAGTATATAGAGAATATTCAGGAGATATGAGTATTGTAATACCAGCTAATACAATGGTTGATGATTATACAAATACAAATAAAGCTTTAACTTATTCTTTAGGACATATAGATTCAATAAAACCAGAAATTATCAAGATATCTTCAACAAGAGATGCAACAAACAAAAAAGAAACGTTTGTATTTGATGTAGTAGATAAATATATTGCAAGTTCAGCATTAGGAACAACAGTAACAGAAGCAAATAATAACAAATCTAAAGTACATGTATTTGTTGATGGAGAGGCAGCAGATAGTGTAACAAAGAATTATACAAGTGTAACTCCGTTATCAGCTAAGATTAATGGAACAAGCAAAGTTGTAGGATATAGATATACATTAGAATTAACAGGATTTGAAAAAGCAAGAACAGCAATTAACTTTAATAGAGAATATTCTGATTGGAGTGGTAATGTAACATTAGAGATTGATGCAGGAGTTGCAAAAGATACTGCAAATAATTTTAGTGTAAAAACAGTATTTGCAGGAGATTTTGTAGATTTTATAAAACCAAATGCAACATATCAATATGCAACAGCTGATATAGATCATACAGATAAAACATTTACAATGGTGTTTGATGTAACAGATAAATTCTACAGTTCAGGAACATTAGCAATAGGAGATTTAACAATTAAGATAGATGGAAAAGATGTAGATTGGAACAAAGTAAGCAAAAGCTTAACTGTTGCAGATAGACAAAATACTGTAAAAATCACAGAAAACGGAGTAGTAAAAAGTGTAACAAAAACAATTGGTAAACGTTATACATTGGAATTATCTAATTTGGAGCAAATCCAAACAAGAGATACATCTGGAAATTACATTTCTTACAGTGGTGTAGTTACAGTAGCAATACCAGGAAGTAAAATCAGTGATACAGGTGTTGATGGTCAAAACACATCACCAAACAAAAATGATGGAACTACAATAACTTCTGGTATAAATATTCCAGGAGGAAGCGGAACAGGACAAGTAGTCGATGTAGTAGATCCATTAGTAGAAAGATTAAATTCATCAGCTAATGCAGTAAATAAAACTACTACAGTAAAATTCAACATAACAGATAAATATTATGATGCAACAAAGGATGCATTAACACAAAATGATATGAAAGTTCTAGTAAATGGAACAGAAGTTACAGGAAAAATAACAGGATTTTCTACTAAGGCATTAACAGAATCAAAAACAACAAATGGTACAACTTCACAAGTACAATACGGAGTTGAGTATACAGTAACAATATCAAACTTTGATACTTCTGCAAATCAAGTATTACTTAGAATACCACAAGGTAAAGTAATAGACCAATATGGAAACAGTAATAAGCAAACAGATTTGATTTTATACAATGTATTAAAATCAGCAGAATCAGAAGCAGATGCAACAAGCGTATTTTTAGGAGGAAAAATCCAAAGACAGAACATTGAAAATATAACATTTGAAAAAATAATATCAAGTGCAGTGTATAATCATACAACTAAGAAAATCACAGATACAACAAGAGCATGGGATGTATCAGCACAAGGTGACCAATCTATAGTTGCTTGGTATGTGGACAGTGAAAAAAATGCAAATGGAATGTATAAAATTCATATAGCAAATAATAATGTTACAACAATAGCAGCAGATTTAAAAACAACAGATGTAAGTAATAGCATAATATATGCAAACCAAAACTCCACACAATTATTCTCATATATAGGTTATGCAACAGGATGTACAGCAACAACAACAATTACTAATTTGAGTTTATTAAATACAACTAGTGTAACAAATATGTATAGAATGTTTAGAGGAACTGGATATACCGCAATGACAAAACTAGATTTAGGAGCTTTTGATACAAGCAATGTAACAAATATGTCAGCAATGTTTGAGACAACTGGATTTAAAGCAATGCAAACATTAAATTTAGGAACAAGCTTTAAGACAAATAAGGTTACAAATATGGCATATATGTTCAATGCTTGTGGTGAAACTGCATTGAAAAGCTTAGATTTAGGCACAAACTTTAATTCAAGTGAAGTAACAAATATGTATATGATGTTTAGAAGATGTGGATATTCTGCAATGACAAGTATTAATTTAAGAAATATGAATACAAGTAAAGTAACAAACATGGCAACAATGTTTTATGAAACAGGTAGAGCTAAATTAACAACATTAGACCTTGGAACAAATTTTAATACAAGTAAAGTAACTAACATGAGTGGAATGTTTACTTGGATGGGGGCATTAACTACTTTAAATTTAAGAGATAAATTTGATACAAGTAATGTAACAGATATGCATAGTATGTTCTGGGGAACAGGATGTAACAATATGACAAGTTTCAGCTTAGGTGATAAATTTAATACAGGTAAAGTAACAGATATGAGTGGAATGTTTTATGATTTTGCACATAATATTTCAAAACTAGATTTAGGAGATAATTTCTATACAACAAGTGCAACAAATATGACTAATATGTTCTATCAAGCAGGACAAACTGCAATGACAGTGTTAGATTTAGGACCAGCATTTACAAGAATTGCAGATACTCGTACAAATATGTTCTATAACACAGGAAAATCTGGAAATGTAGTTTATGCATCAGAACAAATTTACTTAGATAAAAATAACTTCAAACTAAACACAAGTGTAACAACATCAGCAATAAATTATACAAGAGGAACAATAAATCCAAGATATAGAACAGAATGGATAAAACAATCATCACAAATAACAATAGATAGTGCAAATCCAAAAAATAGTAAAATAACAATAACACTAAGAGGTAGAACAAATGCCGAAGCAGGAAAAGAGTTTACAAGTAATGTAACAAGCTCGTTAACACAAAGTCAAATAAATGACCAAATAAAAGTATTTATAGATGGCAAAGAGGCAACAACAATAACCAAAACAATAGGAAATGCAACAGCAGATACTAATGCTACAACAGGAGCAAGTGATGTAGTTCAAGTATTAACAATAACAAATTTCCAAGAAGCTGCAAGACAAAGTGGAAAAAGCTACAAAGAGTGGAGTGGTAATATTTCATTAAAGATAGCTAAAAAGACATTAACAGATACTAAATATTCAAACCAAAACTTAAGTGCAATAGACACAACAGGAACAATGACAGACATAGTTTTAGCTGGAACAGGAACTGAAAAACAAAATGATACAACAAGTACTTCTACAATGTTTACTGACTTTGTAAAGCCAGAGTTTAATTATTTATCATCAGAAACTACAATAAATCATGATACAAAAACAGTTACAATATTGTTCAGTGTAAGAGATAAATATTTTAGCAATTCAGGATTAACAGCAGATACAACAGCATCTAAAATTTCAGTAACAGTTGCTGATGAAGATGTAAATAGTAAGATAACTAAGAAATTAGAAATTGCTGAAGAAGAAAAAGATGTAATAAATGGAAAGAACCAGAAAGTTGGAGAAAAATACAGATTAACAATAACAGGTTTAGACCATAAAGATGGAACTCATTACAGTGGAATAATGCAATTAGGATTTGCAAAAGACTTAGTAGCAGACTTTTCTGGAAACAAAAATGATTCACAAACAATAACAATAGGAGTAGACACACCAAATGGAACAGGCTCTGGAACAATAGTTGATGTTGTAAGTCCGGTATGGTCAATAGCTAGCACAAATGCTATAACTGGAGTTATAAAATTAAGAGTAACAGATAAATATTTGGTAAAAGCAGATAGTATATTTGCATTAACTAAAGATAGTATTAAAGTAATAGTAAATGGTGTTGAATCAACAACAATTGTAAAATCATTATCAGGACCAACAGAGATTACAGCTAATCAAGTATATGAATATACTTTAACATTATCAAATATAGAACCAGGTGATGGAGGCTATACAGAATTTACACCAATTGACCCAATAGTAGGAGGAACAGCAAAATATAGAAATGAAAATGGTGGAGATGTTAAATTAAGAATTGTTGCTGGAACAGTAACAGATAAATATGGAAACAAAACATTACAACAAGATTTAGTAGTTGGAAGTTTGGATAATACAAAACCAGAAGTATATTATGTTCAAACAACTAGAGATGATACAAATCATAAAGCAACTATAGTATTTAATGTAACAGATAAAAACTATTATTCATCTAAGATTATAGGAACAGATGAAATGTCAATTTGGATGGATGGAACACAAATTGATTCAAAAATAACAAAAACAATTACTAAAAAAGTAGAGATAAAAACTACAATTGACAATAAAACAAAAGTAGTTGGACATCAATATACATTAGAAATAAATAAACTTAGAGAAACAGACCAAACATTTATAAATTCAGCTAGAAGTTATAGAGAATATAGTGGTACTTTACAAGTAAAAATTAATCCAACAGCAGCAAGAGATATTAAAGGTAACACAATAAATCAAAATACAGCAACATTATCATCATTTGTTGATACATTAAAACCAGAAGTGATATATAAATATTCATCATCAGATATAAATAAAGAAAATAAAACATTTTCAATGACTTTTGATATTGTAGACAAATATTATAATTCAGCAAGCTCAAGTGCAATATCTATACGTGATTTAGCAATTAGAATTGATGGAAAAGAACCAGATTGGTCAAAAGTAACAAGAACACTAACTCCAACAGGAGGAGACGATATAACAGCAACAAATATAAGCTATACAGATAATGGAACTATAAAGACAGGAAATAAAGTAGTTGGAAAACGTTATACGTTAACATTATCTAATCTAGAGCAACTTCAAACAAAAGATACTTCTGGAAATTATATAGAATATAGTGGTGTGGTTTCAGTAGTAATTCCACAAAACAAAGTTGCTGATATAGGAATAACAGGAGATAAAACAAATTTAAATAAAAATAGTACAACAACAATTACATCTGGTATTAGTCTTCCAGGAGGTTCTGGAAATGATCAGGTAGTCGATGTTGTAGATCCATTAGTTGAGAAAATAACTTCTTCAGCTAGTGCAGTTAATAAAACAGCATCAGTTAACTTTAAGATAACTGATAAGTATTTTGCAAAAAGTACATTGACACAAAATAATATAAAAGTTTTAGTTAACGGAAGAGAAGTTACAGGAAAAATAACAGGATTTACAAGTAAAGAATTAAAAGAAGATAGAACTTCAGGTTCAACAACAACTCAATTTCAATATGGTGTTGAATATACAGTAAATGTTGGTGGATTTGATTCAAATGTTAACCAAGTTATAGTTAGAATTCCTCAAGGAGTTGTAACAGATACATATGCAAATGGTAATAAACAAACAGATTTAGTATTGTATAATGTATTAAAGAAAACAGATACAGAGTCAGCTATTACAAGTGTATTTTTAGGTGGTAAAATACAAAGACAAAATATTTATAATATAACATTTGAAAAAGTTATTCCAAATTCAGTATACAATCATGCTACTAAAAAGATTTCAGATACAACAAGAGCATGGGATGTATCAGCACAGGGAGACCAATCTATAGTTGCTTGGTATGTTGATAGTGAAATAAAGAATAGAACTTATAAAATTCATATAGCAACTAATAGCCAAGTTCCAGGACAAACAACTGTAGGAAATAATGAGATATTTGCAAATGTTAATTCATCAAGATTATTCCAAAACATAGGATATTCAACAAATTGTACAGCAACAGAGGTAATTACAAATCTTAATTTGTTAGATACAGCTAGTGTAACAGACATGAGATGGATGTTTCAGTATACAGGTTATAATGCAATGAAAAAATTAGACTTAAGTAGCCTAGATACAAGAAATGTAACTCTTATGAGTGCAATGTTTTATGGAACAGGATATAAGGCAATGGACACCTTAACTTTTGGAACTAACTTTAATACAAGCAAAGTTACAACAATGGAATATATGTCGAGAAGAACACATAAGAAAGTTACAATAATGGTAATCAGGAAAGCCTGACTTGTGCGAAGCGGAAGATGTTTCTGCTGACAATAGAAAATAAAGATTATTAACAGTAAAGAAGCAGCACAAATCTGAGATGCAAAATTCATATATCCTCCGTAATCTGAAAAGCAATCTGAATGTAACAAAAAATCTGTATATGATCCAAAAAAATCCTATAAATCATATGTATACTATATCGCTTGTATACTATATCACATACAGATTTTATTGCAACATCAAATATAGCTTACATATCAGGTTCAGATATCGGCAAAGAATGCGACTGCTATAGCCCCGGGGCCTACATGTGTTCCTATGGCACCTCCTATTGTACCTGTCTTAAGAATATCGGCATGACCTTCCCAGATATCTTTACTGTCATTTATATATTTTTTAAGCATTACGTCCGAAAGTCCGGTATAGCCTAAGAATACAGGCTTTGTAAAATCTATTCCAAATGACTTTACCTGCTCGATAAGAAAGTGCCCTGCTTGGAACCGCGTGCTTTGCCAAGAATTGCAACTTCTCCTTCCCTGACGGTTACAACGGGCTTTATTGAAAGAAGACTGCCGGCAAGAGCAACAGTTTTGGATATGCGTCCGCCCTTTTTCAGATACTCAAGAGTATCAAGGAGAGCCAGCGTATGCAGTGACTGCTTGCGGCTGTTAAGTTCATCGGCAATGTCGGCACATTGCATGCCTGAATCTGCCAGCTGCATTGCATATGTAACAAGCGCTTTTTCACCGACAGACACGTTCTCGCTGTCAACGACATATACTCTCCCATCGAATTCAGCGGCAGCAATGCAGGCACTCTGGTAGGTGCCTGACAGCCTGGATGATATAGTTATTATAAGAACATCGCTTCCGTCAGACAGTGCTTCGCTGATTGCCTCTTCAAAAATATATGGTGTCACCTGGCTTGTCTTAGGAAGGGTGTCACTTTCAATAAGTTTTTCGTAGAATTCATGGTGAGTGATTGTCGCACCGTCTTTATATTCATCCTCATCAAATCTTATAGTGAGTGGAAGTACATTAAGCCTGCTGTCATGTGGTGCGAGGATGTCAGAACCTGAATCAGTTATAAATTTTATGCTCATTTGCAGTAGTCTCCAAAAAATAGTTTGATTATAAAATAACTTATTGAATATTAACACGTGAATGAGTCGGGGTCAAGGGCTATTTTGGTAATCAAAATATTGCAATACAATACAAAAAGTATTAATATATAAGTAAATATATAAGTAATACTTGAAGTGTAAAGAAAAGGAAATTATTAAATACTGTAATCAGGAGGGAACAGAATGAAACTTGAACAGATGAAGATTAAGAAAAGGCTCCGTACAGGGTTTGGCTTTGTTACGCTGCTTGCAATGCTGTCGGCAGTAGTTGGTATTATTGCGCTTATTGTGGTATCAACACGTTATGAATATGCGCTGTCACACTATGGATTTTCACAGGGGGATGTAGGCAAAGCAATGGTAAGCTTTGCGGAGGCAAGAAGTGCTCTCCGTGCTGTTGTGGGATATGATGACGAGAATGAGATAGAAGAACAGATAGAATTACATGACCAGAAAAAAGAGGTATTCCAGACATATATGGAGGAGGTTGAGAAGTCTGTAACATATAGAGAAGGAATTCAGGCGTACAATGATGTCCTTAATGAACTTGACGGCTATTGGGAAATTGATGGACAGATAATGAAGCTCGCAACCTCTAATGACAAAGATGGTTATTTAAAGGCCCAGAAACTTGATGTCGAGCAGCTTACACCTAAGTATGAAAAGATATATGCGGAGTTTGCGGATCTTATGAATCTTAATGTGCAAAAGGGCGACAGTGCCAAGGATATGCTTCATGTTGTTGAAATTGTAATTACGGTACTGATAATTGGTGTGATTGCAGCTGCAGTTTTATCATCAACAAAGCTCGGCAATACTATATCTACAAATATTGAAAAGCCGCTTCTTGCATTACAGGCGAGACTTAAGACATTTGCAGAAGGTGACCTTGAGAGCCCGTTCCCTGAAGCTAATACCAATGATGAGATTGGTGAGATGATTGAAGAAGCGAGAGGGATGGCGGAGAATCTGAACCTTATTGTAACAGATGCCGGAGAACTTCTTACACAGATGGCAGACGGCAATTATGCAATTTCCACTAAGATAGAAGACAGATATGTAGGTAAGTTTGCTGCTCTTATGGATGCAATGCGTAAGATGAACAGAGAGATGAATGATGCACTGTCACATGTTAATGACGCAGCCAATCAGGTAACAATAGGCTCGGAGAATCTTGC
>ERZ825324.5058-NODE-5058-length-10274-cov-3.395440_pt1 | contig 10274 bp, 10 predicted proteins | sample MGYA00519859_ERZ825324 | MGnify/ENA primary metagenome ERZ825324 (study PRJEB31778, sample SAMEA3449198) | human gut metagenome | biome: human gut; feature: human-associated habitat; material: faeces | place: United Kingdom | collected 2010/2012 ... | reverse complement strand
CCCGTCGGATTGTCCAAACGTGGAAGAGACACGGAATCCGATGCAAACATTCAGCTGGAAGAAATGCTCACATTTTTCTCAAACGAATTTCCACCTGCATTTCCACATGAAATCCCCAAGTATGTTTCTAAACCATATTACTTATCAACACAAAGCACAATATGCTTCGTGCGGCAGTTCCTCTTCCTGCCGTATCTCTACTGCATCATCTCTTGGTTCGTCATCAGCTTCCACTCGTCATTTGTGATGCCAAGTTTCTCAAGCGTCTCTACGATATGCACGCAGTCTGGTCCGAACGTCAGATACAGATTGCCGCCCACCGTCGTTTCCTGACCGTCCACGGCTTTTCCTTCCAGCTTCTCTAAACTGTTATAATAGTCATAATAATACATCCAGTTGTCAACATACCTGCCTGTACTGTAATATTCCAGTTCAATGTTGCTGTAGTACGTGTCTTCCGGCTGCTCGCAATACTGATAATACTTCGCCAGATTTCCATCCTCGATATCCGCCCGGATGGCCTTTAAGATCTGCTCAATCTCCTTCTCGGAAAACATGTGCGTATTGTTAAGCCCCGTAGAAGTATACAGATCCATATATCCAGAGGTAAACCGGCACTCTGAATTTCCGATACCAAAAATCTCACGCTCCAGATTCTCCGGCTCACTCTCCCACGCAAGGATCTGCTCTGCCGGTGTACTGTCAGCACCCCCATCCGCCTCAGACAGTGGAAGTGCATACCGCCGCTCCACCTTGGAACCATCCTGCATATAATACAGGAACGTTGTATAATAAAATCCCGAACCGGTACGTTCTACCTCCTGATAGGCATCCTTATTTGCAATAATCTGGCGCTGCAGCTCCGTCAGTGTCGCAAGTTCTTCTCCTTTCACCTGCACCGGATAATCCAGATAGACGAACGCCGTCTCCACATCCGCCACCTCCGGCACATAGCGCTCCAGACCGAATGCATCGATTTCAAACAGGGATACAAACACCACTGTGATCACGGCAGTCGCCGCCCACTCCAGCACGCGTTTTCTGCGAAATACCTTGAAATTCTTTTCCAGCAGCATCTCTGCCCCGAAGAAAAAGAGGAAGCCCATCGCCACACTGCAAAGCAGGAGACACGGATATTTGCGCAGCTGCGGCAGATCCGTGAGCATGGATATGACCGTGACACCGACGACCAGACCTCCGCAAAGTGCTGCTCCCCAGCGGAATACCGGCTTGATGATCCCGATGCTGACCCAGTCGCCCGCCGTCTCAATCTGCCGTCTTTTATACAACTGGTAAGCCGCCACGACAAGCACAACTGCTGCCGCCGCATAGATTCCGGTGAGCGGCATGCCCGTGATCTTAATGCCGGTAATTCCATTCCCGTTCTCCGTGTAGATAAGACTGCTGCGAAGATTATTGTTCAGATAATAAAGTGGCGATAAAATGCAGCTTTTTCCCGGATTCCATGCATTCTCAATCCCGTAGCTGATGGTTTCAATCACCTTTGCAACAATAAACATGCATCCCACATACAGATAGTTGACGATCACATAATAGCATGGCATTGCAAACGCCTGCCCTGTGAACATCGCCACGAAAACCGCAAGTGAGTATGCAAAAAATGTCACACCAGCCTGTGCCAACAGCGCAGCGAACAGATACTGTATACAGGTAAACTGGTTTGCCAGGCATACGAGCACTGTGATAAAGAATGTGATGATCTCCGGCACGATCAGAAAAATGAGTCCTGACAGATAATTCGTCACATAAAGTTCCAGCCGGTTGACCGGCAACGCATGCATCATATTGGCGCTTTTTGCCGAATACAGATAGGAAAACACTGCCAGCGCCGCTGCCACTGCGAAGAAAAAGACCGGCAGAGGAGGGATCATCCGGTGTACTGCCAGCTCCACCAGCTGATACATGCGGTAGGTTGTGTCCTCGTTCCCCGTTCCATAATAGTAGTACGGACTGGCAGCCTTCTGCCACACCCATACGGGAATCACCACAAGGAGATATATCTGGTAAAGCAGCCACAGCGGCCAGAAATGCGTGAAGTTCTTCTTAAATATCGTGCGGTTAAAACAGGATGTCTTTGACTTCATAATCTGCCCCTCCCATCTCGTAGATAAATATTTCTTCCAGTGTCAGCGGCAGTACATCCACAATCGTCGGATTGCAATATGACAGTGCCGCCTCTGCTTCCTTTGGATCTCCCTTTACGATCATGGTATACACACGCCCTGTATTTGCCATGTGAAGCACCTGAAAATGTTCCGGAAGCTTCGGCATTCCGCTCTGACACGCCACCTGGATTTTCGACACACTTCCCTGCAGATCACTCAGCGAACGCTCGATCATGATTTTTCCATGATGCATGATACCGACATGGTCACACACATCCTCAAGTTCACGCAGATTGTGGGACGATACAAGCACGGTCATCTCTTTCTCTGCGACCTCCGACAATATGATGCTCCAGATCTGACGCCGCATCACAGGGTCGAGTCCGTCCACCGGTTCGTCCAGAATCAGAATATCCGGCTTGCAGCAGATGGCAAGCCAGAATGCCACCTGTTTCTGCATTCCTTTCGACAGCCGTCTGATATTGCGCTTCACATCAATATTCGGGAAAAACTCCTGCATCCGGTAAAACAGCTTTCCATCAAAAGACGGATAGATCCCCTCATAAAAACGCTTCATCTCCATCGTGTCTGCCTGCATGAAATAAAACAGTTCGTCTGGTATGTACGCGATTTTTGATTTGACCGCCTTATTCTCATATACATTTTCCCCGTCGATCTGCACCTCTCCCTGATCCGGACGGTACACCCCCGTCAGGTGGCGGATCAGCGTTGATTTGCCTGCTCCGTTCGGTCCGACCAGACCGTAGATGGCTCCCTTTTCCACGTGCATGTCCACACCGTTTAGCGCCACAAATCCGTCAAATGCCTTTTTTAATCCGTTTACCTGAATCATACCTTCTCTCCTCCCTCTGCCGCATGTTCGATCCGTGTGATCAGATCGCTCCTGCTCACTGACAGGAAACAGAGCTCCTCCACCACTTCATCGAACTCTTCCAGCAGTTCATGCTGTCTCGTATTCAGGATTTCCCTGTGCTCCGCCACAAACGTTCCCTTCCCGGCAACCGTGTATGTATATCCCTCGCTCTCCAGATCGCGATACGCTTTCTGAATCGTATTGGGATTGATCGCCAGTCCGGACGCCAGTTCGCGGACAGACGGCAGCTTCTCGTTTGCCGAAAGAGAATTTGTGATAATCAGCTTCCGAAAGCCATCCTTGATCTGTTCATAAATCGGTTTGGAGTCCCGGTAATTTAACTGAATCAAATCATAACCTCCCATCTGTACCAACTGTACTATTTGTCTTAATACAGCTACTATAGCATGGAAGGTTCCCTCATACAATAAAGATAATCCTATGAAATTATTAACTTTTATTTAACTTCGGCATCAGCCCAGATATGCACACAGGAGTTTGAAGGTGTTCTTCACGCCGTCCACATGGCTTCTCTCGTAGCCGTGCGACGCGTACACGCCCGCGCCGATCAGTCCGTGGCGCACGTCATAGCCCGCCGTCAGCGCCACATCCGCATCCGATCCGTAATGCGGGTAGACGTCCACCGCAAAGTCAAGTTCCTCGCGCTTTGCCGCCGCAATCAGTCCCGTCACGACGTCGTAGTGATACGGTCCGTGGCTGTCCTTCGCGCAGATGGACACCTGTGTCTCCTCGCAGGCAAGACCGTCTCCAACGCAGCCCATGTCAACGGAAATAACCTCAGTCACACCCTCCGGAATCGAAGCGGCTCCGCCGTGTCCGACTTCCTCAAAGACGGTGATGTGCTGGTAGATCATGCGCTCCGGTGTGACATTCTCTTCTTTTAAATATCTCGCATAGCCAAGCAGGATGCCGACGCTAAGCTTATCATCCAGGAAACGGCTCTTGATGTAGCCGCTCTCTGTGACGGTCGTGCGCGGATCAAAGCAGACGATGTCTCCCGTCATGATGCCGAGTGCCTCCACGTCCTCTCTGGAATGTACCTTCTCGTCCAGCACGATCTCCGTCTCGTCAAATGTACGCTTCTTGTCATTGTAATCGCCGTTGACATGGATCGATGCATTGGCAAGCTGTAAGGTTCCCTCGTAGACCTTTTCCCCGAAGCGGGTATGGATTCTGCAGTTCTCCGCCTCGGCATTGTTGGCGTTCATTCCGCCGACCGGTGTTACCCGCAGTCTGCCGTTGGACTTGATCTCCGCTACCATGGCGCCGAGCGTGTCAATGTGTGCCTCGAGCATCACGGCATTCTTTTTGTCCTTGCCGCCAAGCGCTACCAGCACGCCGCCCTTTGTGGTCAGCTTCGGCTCATAACCGAGCTTCTGGTACGCTTTCATCACATAATCCGCCACATCTGCGGTATATCCGCTCGGGCTGTCGATTGCCAGAATCTTCTTTGTCTCCTCGACCATATATTCCACGTATTTTTTTGTCTTCATCTTTTTTCTCCTTTTCCGCTTTCTATTTGATTCTATCTACAGACCATACCTGGAGGACGATCTTATACATCCTTATTTCAGGTACAGAAATCCGCCCAGATTTCCGCGCTTTCCATGACTTGCGCGGTGGGAAAACAACAGCTTTGGATTGCAGCAGGTACAGATGTCCGTCACTGCCAGATGCTCTTTTCGCACGCCCGCCTCCTGAAAAATGATCTCGTTCGCCTTCCAGAGATCCAGCTGGTATTTTTTGTCTGCGTGAGCCATCCCGACGCTGTTCTTCTCACTCTCTGCCAGAATCTCCTGCTCATGCCCCGGAAATTCCTCCGCGAAAATATCTGCCACATCTGCGCTCACCTCATAGCAGTCCTTGCAAATGGACGGACCGACCGCGCAGACCACATCCTCTGGTCTGGTGCCGTATGCCTCCTGCATGGCAGACAGAGTGACCGCTCCCATGCGCGCCGCCGTGCCTCTCCAGCCCGAATGGCTCATTCCGATGGCGCGGTGAACGGGATCCACCACATATAACGGCACACAGTCCGCGTAGAACGTCGACAGGACAAGTCCCGGCTCATCCGTAATCAGTCCGTCCACATCCCGGTAGTCCCGCTCTCTGGTCAGTCCTTTTCCGGCGTCCGCTGCCGTGACGCGGCGCACATTGACGGTATGTGTCTGATCCGAGCAGACAAACTGCCCCACCTCTGCCCCGAGTGCCCTCGCCAGGCGCCGGTAATTTTCACGCACCGCAGCCTCCTCATCGCCTCTGGTAAAGCTTAAATTCATCGTGGAAAAAATATCCGCACTGACGCCTCCGAGCCGTGTTGTAAAACAATGCTCCACGATCCCCGTGCGCTCCAAAAGGGGATATTTTAACAGCAGCAGCCTGCTGCCGTCCTCATTTTCATGCCAGTCCTCCCGCAAAACCGCATCCTCTGCTGCTTTTCTCACAAACGCTGTCAAGTCTCATCCTCCCGTCATCCCTGAAATTCAAATGCATTTCTCACAAGCCGCACTTCCCCGTCTGTTCCAAGCACCGCCGCCACATCAAAGCGGCAGGGCGTCGTCTCCCCGTATCCGTGCGTCAGGCAGTAATATTGCGCCGTTCTGCTGATGCGGCGCTGCTTCGCCCGGTCCACCGCCTCCAGCGGATCGCCCGTCTGCCCGTCTCTGCGGTATTTCACTTCCACAAACACCAGGTATCTGCCATCGCGGGCGATGATGTCGATCTCTCCCTGCCGGCATCTGAAATTGTACGCAATCAGCTCATATCCCTGTGTTCTTAAGTACTCGCCCGCACATCTCTCATAAGCAGCCCCTGTCTGCCGTCTGTTCATCCGGTATCCTCTCTCCCTGCCTTTCGTCCGATCCATCACCACGTTCCACCGTCCGGGTTCTTCCCGTGCCTTCTGTTACCATCACGGCATCTGTCATCTGCCTACAGTAAGCCGGATTCTTTGAGTTTTCCCTTCATGCGGTCCATATCGTCCACAAAGACGAGGATTTCCGCGACCACCTCGTAGAGTTCCGGCGGAATCGTATCCCCGATCTGAAGTCTGGATAAGGTCTCCGCCAGCTTGTTATCCTGATAAAACGGAACATCGTTTTTTTTTGCCGTCTCAATGATGCGCTCCGCCACCTCGCCTTTTCCGACTGCGAGGATCTTCGGCGCCACCTCGCCCGGATTGTAGGCAACGGCGACCGCCGTCTTTTCTTTTCCTGCAATATGCTTGTTCTCCGCCATCGCCACATCCTCCCTTCAAAGAATCCTGCTTTCCTATGCTCTTACATCAAAAGAATAGCGGTGCAGGCTTCCCACCGTCGCCTTTCCTTTCTTTACGATGTTCTCCTTGAAACTGATGTCTTTTTTCTCATGTGTGACCGTGATGGAAGACTGGTAGCCCTTGCTCTTAAGACGCTTGTTCAGCACTTCCAGGTGCTTTTCCACCAGATCATAGGAGGCGTCATCCTCCAGATAAAAATTGGTGCGTACGCTGCGGTTCTGCATCCGCACTGAGACGTCCGTGGAGCCGAGCTGCTCCATGTCCAGATGTAAAAATGCCGTCAGTTCCGCATCCGGATCGCGCAGATTCTTCCGGTTCGCATAGACATAGAGTTCCCCGTTTGCATTTTGTCCGGACATCTTTAACGGCAGCTGCACATAGTGATAAATCTGGTTCATCTGATTCATGAACTCCAGATTGCCGTGAACCTGCGATGCCGTCTGCAAGAACGTATTCTGCGTGCTTCCGGTCGCCCGAACCGCCTCCTCCATCTGGGAAAGCTGCTGTTCTAAGCGCTCATACAGCCCGCTCACCTTGTGCTCCTGCTTTAATTCCTCCGGCTGCAGCAGCCACTGCTTCTCGATCACACTGCGGAAAATGGTCTGAAATTCCTTTCCGGCAAAAAGCTTCTGCATTCCCGTAAAGCCGAACCCGCCGTTCTGCGCGAGCGCTCTGCCCAGCTTCTGCAAAAACTGTTCTGCCGTCAATTTTTCATTCAAGGCCGGCTGCTCCTGCGCCGCTTCCTCCTGCGCCATCAGTTTCGCCACCTCTGGGCCTTCCTCCGAGAGCGTATCCACAAAGACTTTCTCCTGCTCTCCGCCGGCAAAAAGCTCCTCGTTTCCAATCAGAGCCGGAATGTTCCGAAGCATTTTTCCCAGATGCTCGATCTGCTCCTTCGACAACAGTTCCCCGACTGTCCCCGGAGTCTCTGCCGTCCTTCCATATGTCAGTTCCGCGGTCGCTCCGACCCCTGTCTCTGCTTCTGCCGCTGCGCCCTGTCCCGCTGTCTCCGCGGTCGAAGCGGCACCTGCCTCCTCCGCTACTGCTGATGCCGCTGCGGTTCCCTGTTCCGCCGCCGTGGGCGCGCCCGCCTCTGCTTCTGCCACCGTGGCTGCATTTTCCTGTCCCGCTGCTTCCGCCATTACTCCGGCGCCTGCCTCTGCTGCGGAAGATTCCTGTTCCGCTGCCGCGGTCACTCCGGCATCTGCCGCTTCCGCCCCGGGCATAAAAATATCGAGCATTTTCTCATAGAGAGAAAACGCCGTCTCCGGCGAGAGCGCCTCGTCCGAAAGCAGTTCCATCATATGTCCCGCTGCCAGATCCATCTCTCCCACGAGTGCCTGCCGGTCGGACAGATAATTTTCAAACTGCGCCGCCATCTCCTCCGTCACCGGGAGTCCGAGCTTCGTCATCTGCACGATGGTCTGCACATTGGCATCCGGATTCGCGCCAACCAGCTTCGCCATATCGAGAATGCTCTGTCTGCCGATCGACATCTGCTCCTGCATCATCGTATCCACCATCACAAGCGTCCGGTCCGTCGCAGGCACCTGCGCCGCCGAAAGCGCGTTGAGCAGAATCGGATTGCTGACATTTCCAAGCTCAGTGTACGGGCGGATCGCAATCGTCTGCCCGTCATTGGCGCGCACCTGGAAAAACATGCTCGAGCCCTGCTGTAAATCCATTTTTCCGTCCAGCCGTGCGGTGATGGTTTGTCCGTTGCCCAGCGCCAGCGTCACTTTTCCGCCGCGCACACTGTTGATCGTCCCCTCGAAAATACTTCCCGCGGAGAGATCCCCGATCGTCGACACCAGTTTCTGAACGCTCTGCGCCCCATGCAATTCTTCCGTTCCGTTGGCCACATTCCGGCTGTACTGTCCTACCAGATCCGATATCTGCATGTATGTTCCCTCTTCCCGTCTATACCTCTACAAAATTTCCAATAAAGCTCCGGCGATGGATCGGCGTCGGTCCGTATTTTTTCAGCGCCGCAATATGTTCCGCCGAGCCGTAGCCCTTATTCGCGGCGAATCCGTACCCCGGCATGATCTTGTCGTACTCCACCATCAGCCGGTCCCTGGTCACTTTTGCCACAATGCTGGCTGCGCCGATTGAGATGCTCTTGGCATCTCCCTTGATGATTGGCACCTGCCGTATCGCAACCCCGGGTATCGTCACCGCATCATTTAATAATATATCGGGTGCATCGCCCAATTTGCTTATAGCTTCCCGCATCGCCTCGTACGTTGCCTGCAGAATGTTGATCTCATCAATGCGCTCCGGTCCCACCATGCCGATGCCGACCGCCACCGCTTTTTCCATAATCACATCGTACAGTTCCTCCCGCTTTGCCGCCGAGAGCTTCTTGGAATCGTTGATGTAGAGGATGTCGCAGTCCTTCGGCAAAATGACCGCTCCCGCCACAACGGGGCCGGCAAGCGGGCCTCTCCCCACCTCATCAATCCCACAAATGCGCGTATACATCCCGTACTCGCGCTCGTACTTCCACAGCCGGTCGATCCTTGCACGCTCCGCCTCCAGCTTTGCAAGGCGTCCGTTCGCCTGCTCGATGAGCTTTTGTACGCCCGCGCGCTCATCCGACCTGTATTTTTCGATAAAAGAAGGCAGCATGGTCTCCTCTGCCGCCTTGAATTCTTCCCTGATTTCTCCGATCTTTTTCGTCTCCATCTGCTTCCTCTCCCGCCGTATGTTCCCGCTGCCTGTGCTAGTCGGGCCGCTCCAGTGTGATCCTGCCAAGCTTGCCGCTGCGGAATTCATCAATCAGAAGCGTCGCCGCCTTGCTGTAGTCAATCTCGTCGCCCTTTGCCACACAGCGACGGTTTTCCGCGATCCCACGCAGGATCTCTGCCGGCGCCGCCGTCTCGTCGATGGCCTGCTCCTCTGTTCCGTAGCGCGCCTGAAGCGCTCCCGGATAGTAGGCTGTCAGCACTTTGATCAACTCCAGGGACAACTCATCGATGTTTAAAATCTCGTCCTTGATGGCACCGATTAACGCCAGTTTTAATCCGACCGTCTGGTCTTCAAACTTCGGCCAGAGAATTCCCGGTGTATCCAAAAGTTCTACATTCTTATTCAGACGGATCCACTGTTTTCCCTTTGTCACTCCAGGCTTATTTCCTGTTTTTGCACAGGCTTTTCCTGCCAGCGCATTGATAAAGGTAGATTTTCCTACGTTCGGAATTCCTACCACCATGGCACGTACCGGACGGTTCAGGATTCCACGCTTTCTGTCACGTTCCATCTTCTCCTTACATGCTTCCTGGATCACAGACTGGATCGACTTGATTCCGCCGCCTTTCTTAGAATTCACTTTCACGACAGAATATCCCTGCTTCTTGAAATATTCCATCCACTCATCATTTCTTCTGTCTTCCGCAAGATCTGCCTTATTCAAAAGAATCAGTCTCGCCTTATTCTTTCCAAGCTCATCAATGTCCGGATTACGACTGCTGAGCGGCACTCTTGCGTCCACCAGCTCAATAATCAGATCAATTAACTTGATATTCTCCTGCATCATTCTTCTGGCCTTTGTCATATGGCCAGGATACCACTGAAAATGCATTGCATTCCTCCTGTTATTTTTTCATTCTATTTTATCTTTTTACAAATCCGAAATGTTCCCCGGAGCTTACATTGAACCAGACCTTTCCATAGATCTCATCTGCCTTTACCACTCCGACCGTCTCAGATCTGCTGTCTTCGCCTGACTCTTCATTATCTCCGAGCACAAAGTACTCGTCTTTGCCAAGCTTTATCTCATCAGAAGCTATCCCCGCATCTTTTATCTCTGATACATGAATATGTTTCTTCTGCTCTTTCCCATTAATATAAACAGTTCCATCCTTGATCTGGATAGTCTCTCCCGGAAGACCGACAATCCTTCTAATTAAAAGATGAACTTCGCGGTTTCCGTCTGGTCGAAATGCCACCACAGTTCCTCTGGAAGGTGTCTTCA
>ERZ825324.5052-NODE-5052-length-10282-cov-6.609758_pt1 | contig 10282 bp, 9 predicted proteins | sample MGYA00519859_ERZ825324 | MGnify/ENA primary metagenome ERZ825324 (study PRJEB31778, sample SAMEA3449198) | human gut metagenome | biome: human gut; feature: human-associated habitat; material: faeces | place: United Kingdom | collected 2010/2012 ... | reverse complement strand
CCGCGCGGCTCCGAAAGTAGAACAAAATCTCCAAAAATTGGAAAAATGTTCTACCGCCGACTCCAAATCCGCCCCGCGCGGCTCCGAAAGTAGAACAAAATCTCCAAAAATTGGAAAAATGTTCTACCACCGACTCCAAATCCGGCTCGCGCGGCTCCGAAAGTAGAACAAATTTTCCAAAAATTGAAAAAATGTTCTACCGCCGACTCCAAATCAGGCTCACGCGGCTCCGAAGCAGAACAAAATCTCAAAAATTTGAAAAAATGTTCTACCGCCGACTCCAAATCCGTCCCGCGCGGGCTCCAAAGTAGACAAAAAATGAGATTTCCTACCGAATTTTGTCTGCCGCTGCGACCAATTCCGTCTCACGCCACGTCCAATTCTGCCGACCGCATCAGCCCCCCCCCTCACACCCCCCATCCCAAAAATCCGCACAAAAAAGACCGGACACAATGCCCGGCCTCATTTCATTATTCAATTAAACGCCCATTTCCTTCTTAACGACATCCACGATTTCCATTACGTAGTCATGAACGAGCTCTTGCGTCGGAGCTTCCGCCATGACGCGCAGCAAATCTTCGGTGCCGCTAGGTCGCACGAGCACGCGACCTTCGTCTCCCATCTTGTCTTCAACTTTGGCAATTGCGGCTTTGATGACCTCGTTGTCCAACGCCGCCTTCTTGTCGGTCACGCGAACGTTGACGAGTTCTTGAGGATAAGTCGTCACTTCCGCAGCAAGTTCGGACAATTTCTTCCCGGTCTGCTTGATGACGTTCAAAAGCTGCAGCGCCGTCAACATCCCGTCACCGGTCGTGTTGAAATCAAGAAAAACAACATGGCCGGATTGTTCGCCGCCGACATTGTAGCCGTCTTTGCGCATCTCTTCGACGACGTAGCGGTCGCCGACTTGAGTCTTGACGGAATTAAGGTCATTTTTGGCCATCGCTTTGTACAAACCGATGTTGCTCATAACGGTCGTCACGATCGTATCCTTCTTCAAGCGGCCGCGTTCGCACATATACTTGCCGCAGATGAACATAATCTTGTCGCCGTCGACGATATTGCCGAGCTCGTCAACCGCGATGCAGCGATCGCCGTCACCGTCGAAAGCAACACCGACTTGAGCACCCTGTTCAACGACGAACTTGGCCAAAGCTTCGGGATGAGTCGAACCAACGCCCTTGTTGATGTTGAGTCCGTCCGGATTCGTTGCCATCGTGTCAAATTCAGCGCTGAGATCCGCAAAGAGTCGTGAAACCAAATTGCTCGTCGAGCCGTTGGCACCATCAACTGCGATGTGCATTCCTTCAAGATCATCCGGAATCGTTTGTTCAAGGAATTGCAAATACTTGAGCGCGCCTTCGCGGTAGCTGCTGACCGTTCCCAGGCCTTCTGCAGAAGGACGCGGAAGATCATCAGTATTTTTTTCAAGCAAAGCTTCGATTTCTTCTTCTTGATCGTCCGAAAGCTTGTACCCGTCACCACCGAAGAACTTGATGCCGTTGTCTTGAACCGGATTGTGCGAAGCAGAGATCATGATTCCTGCATCAGCATCCTGCAAACGAACGAGATAGGCAACGCTGGGAGTCGTCATGACACCCAAAGTGAACACTTCGATTCCGACTGAAAGCAAGCCGGCAATCAAAGCCTGTTCAAGCATTTGCCCTGAAATGCGTGTATCGCGAGCAACCAGGACGCGTGGCTGCTTGCCTTCAGCATGCTGTGTCAGCACGTAACCACCGCAGCGACCTAATTTAAATGCAAGTTCGGGAGTCAGTGTTTCGTTTGCAATGCCTCTGACACCATCTGTACCAAAATATTTCATTTTAAAAAATCCTCATTTCTGTGTTTATCTAATCTTCAGAAGAAGATGAAACTGACGACGAGCTCGAACTATTAATGTTGTTGCTGCTGTCATCATCTTTTTTGTCATCCTCGTCATTGTCAGTCGTCGTCTGCTTATCCGAACCGGAAGAATCGTTTGAACCAGTCGATCCGCTCGACTGAATCTGGCTTCCTGACGACTGAACTTCAATCGTTACTTGAACCGAATTCGGCGAAACGGACGTAATGCCCGCTTCGGTCGGAGAAATTTTAATCGTCTTCGTCGTCGTGCTGTTAATCCCGACAATCGGAACCTTTAAGCTGTATGAAGAAATCGACTTGAGAGCCGTCTTCGTTCCGTGGAGAGTGATCGATTTCGTTGGCGAAGTGAAATTATAGCTTTTCCCGGAAACTCCGCCAGCGCCAGCTTCAAGCAGCAATGGCACGGTCTTCGTTGACGTTGCCAAATTGATTGGAACGGTCACACGAACCGTTTCCGGACTGATGACGACGTCCGGCACCGTTTTGCCGTTTTTGTCGATTGCTTGCAAAATGACGTTTTTTGAATATGCGGAGTTTGTTCCGTCTGGCAAATTCACGTTCGCAACCACGCTGACGATTTTTTTGATAGACTTCTGTCCGCCCGTAATGCTTGTCGCCTGGCTGCTCAATATCGGTGTTCCGGCAGCATATCCGCTTGAAATCTGTCCAGTGTCGTAGCGTGTCTGAATCGGCATCGTGATCGTCTTGCGACGTTCAATCTTGATGACGGCCGAATCGGGATCAATCGAAGCCGTTACTTCCTTGCTGAGTCCGGAAGTCTTGAATTTGACGGTATGAGTGCCTGATTTCAGCTTCGACAAATCCGCATAGACTTCAAAATTGCGCGTATTGTCCATCGCCTTGACCATCGCGCTCGGACCTGAAAGCTTGACCTGAACCTTTTCCGGATATCCGGTCACAAAATACTTGTCGTTGTCAACGTTGACTGCAAGCGGCATCGTCATTTTGACCGTTTTGTTCGTCATCAAAACTGCCGGCGCCTGAGGCTTGTTGTCAGTCGTTCTCGTTGAACCCAGGCGCTGATAATTTACGTAGAAAAACAAGAGCAAGGCAAACAAAAGCGAAACAAGCTGATACAAAAACTTCGTATTATCAATCTTAGGGAATTTCAATGCTTGCGCCCTCCTTTCCAGAAGGCTTGGGCCACTCTTTCAAAAAAGGACTGCTTCTTGTCTTCTTCCTTTGGAACAAGCTCGTTTCTCAACAGCTTGAGATAATCCTGACGAGCAAGATCGCGAATCAGTTCGTTGTTCTTCGTAATCGTCACGCCGCCGGTTTCTTCTGAAACGACAATCGTCAACGCATCCGTAACTTCGCTGATGCCAACGGCCGCACGGTGTCTCGTTCCGAGTTCCTTTGGAATCAGGTTGCTTTCGGAAAGCGGCAGATATGCGGCGGCAACTGCAATCTTGTTATCCTTGATGATAACCGCGCCATCGTGAAGCGGCGTATTCGGAATAAAAATATTGATCAGCAAAGCGCCCGTAATATTGGCATCAAGCTTGATACCGGTTTCGATATAGTCTTCAAGGCCGGTATTCATCTGAATCGTGATCAAAGCACCGATTCTGCGCTTTGACATGTACTGAATCGCCTGATCCAAGGCCTCGACCATCTTCTCTTCGTTATTTTCTTTCTTATTGTATGACGTAAATAAGGAACCGCGCCCCAGGTGTTCAAGACCGCGTCTGATTTCAGGCTGGAAAATCACGATAATTGCAATAATCCCCCAGTTGATCACCTGGTCCATTATCCAAGAGAGCGTCTCAAGACCAACGTACCAACTGATCAATTTGACGACGATGATGACGACGACGCCCTTGAACAACTGAACGGCCTTGGTCCCGCGAAGCAGCATCATCAACACGTAGATCACGTACCAAACGACCAAAACGTCCAACACGTTGACCACATGCTGCAAAGTGAAGATACTTCCTAAAACCTGCAACAAAATACCCCCTCACTGTTTATTTTTACAACTATACATTATATCACGTCCGCCGTAAAAATGTTACTTGCCAAAAGACGACGTTAAAATCTAAAAATTTTACAACGATTGCTGTAAAACCAAAAAAAACACACCGGTTTTTGATACAATAGAATTATCAATAAAAAGGTGGTGAAAAAAGTGTCTAAAAGATTCAAATGGGTGGTCAGAACTGCATTTTTCATCTACATCATCTATGCGTATCTGACAATCTACCGCCAAGGGAACTTTTTCAGTTTCCTTGTGCTCAACACGTTTCTGGCATACCTCCCAGTCGAGATTTCGTTTCACATGAACGAAAGTCAGCCAAAAATAATCTACTGGCTCCTCTTCGTATGCTGGCTCCTCTTCTATCCGAACGCCCCGTACGTTTTGACGGACCTTTTTCACCTTGCGCGCATGAATCCCTACGATGCCGCAACCGGCCTGATGAAGTTTGACCTTCATCTCTGGCTTTATTTCACCAACCTTGTCATAAGCGCCTTGGCCTGTTGCCTGATGGGCGTCTGGAGTCTCGAATACGTCACGCAGACGATTCAGGTCAGGTTCCGCAAGCCAGGTCTCGGTTGGCGCACGATCATCGTGACGGTCCTGACGATTTTCTCATCAGTCGGTGTCTACGTTGGCAGATTCCTGCGCCTGCACACGGCCTACCTCTTCTTTGATCCCGGTTTCGTCATCAAAGAACTTATCACCATGTGGAGTCCGCGCATGCTGGCCTTCGTTTTCATGATGTTTCTCCTGCAGATGACGGTCTGGTTTTCGATCACGATTGGCCGCATCACGATTACGAACCTCGATTCAAAATATAATCTTCAATGAGTCAGACGTTTGTCTGGCTTTTTTTAATGCAACGCTCTTTCGCTGCAGCCGCTGATTTGAAGCCGAAAAGCGCCCTCTTCGGGCAAATCCAGTGCCCGCGCCAAAGTAGACAAAAAGCGGACTTTTCTACCGAATTTTGTCTACCGCCGACTCAAAATCCTGCTCGCGCGGCTCCCAAAGTAGAACAAAAATCCCTAAAATTGAAAAAATGTTCTACCGCTGACTCAAAATCCGCCTCGCGCGCCCCCGAAAGTAGAACAAAAATCCCCAAAATTGAAAAAATATTCTACCGCCGACTCAAAATCCTCATTCACCGCCTGAAGACAATGCTTTCACCACCCCTCTGCCTCAATTCACGCCTCCGCCTCAGCCTAAGATAGCGCTTTCGCCTCCTCTCACACGCACCTCACACGCACCTCACATACACCTCTAACATCCCTCACCCGCACACAAAAAAATAGCGAGAATTTCCACCCAGAAAATCCTCACTATTTCGTCTCTCGATCACAAAACCAAATCTTAGTCAAAAACCTTAAATCTCACGTCGTCTTCCAAAAATTCCTTGTCGCCCGCAGGAGCTTCAATCGATCCAAACGGCATTTCGGCACGCAGTCTCCAGCTTTCCGGAAGATCGAATTGCTGCTTAATCGCATCATCGATCAACGGGTTATAGTGCTGAAGCGAAGCACCGAGGCCATTTGCTGCCAAAACTTCCCAAACGGCCTGCTGTGCGCCGCCGATGCCTTGTTCCGCCCAATCGGCAAAATTGTCGGCGTAACGCGGAAAATCTTTTTCCAATTTCTTGACGATTGCTGTCTCCGTAAAATACAGTACCGTTCCCAAACCTGCCTTGAAAGTTGCGATTTTTTCTTTCGTCTTCAAAAAAGCATCGTCATCTTTGACGACTTTTCTGAGTTCATCCAAAACAATGTCCCAAACACGATCCGAAGATTCGCCGAACGTAATCACTGCACGGACCGTCTGACTGTTGAATGCGGTCGGAGAATTTTTGACTGCTCCTTCGATCAGTTCGGTAATCTCCTCATTATTCAGTTCGATGTTCTTTCCGATTGCGTAAATCGAGCGCCGTTTCTTTAAAAATTCAATTGCGTCATTCATGTCTGATCAGCCTCTCTTGTTGCTTACTTAACGTAAGTATAGCGTACAATCGAAGCAAAGTAAAAAATTATGCTCGCTGCTTTCAAATCCAGTAATCATCATCACCCATCGCCTCAACGCTGCCAAGCAAATAACCGTTTCCGACCTGAGAGAAGAAATCGTGATTCGACGTTGACGTCGAAATGCCGTTCATGACGACGGGGTTGACGTCTGTGGCCGTTTCTTCAAACAATGGCTCAAACCCAAGATTCATCAAGGCTTTGTTGGCATTGTATCGTAAAAAGATGCCGACGTCTTCGGTCCATCCGAGTTCATCGTAAAGTTCACGCGTATACTTCTCTTCGTTTTGATACAGATCGTAGAGCAGGTTGACGATTTCAAATTTCAATTTCTCCTGTTCTTCTTCTGCCAAAGCCCTGTATCTTATCTGAAACTTATATCCGATGTAAGTTCCGTGAACCGACTCGTCTCTCAAAATCAGCTTGATTATTTCGGCCACGTTGTTAAGTCGATTGTGTCCGAGAAAATAAAGCGGCGCATAAAAGCCTGAATAAAACAGAAACGACTCCAGGAAAACGGAGGCCGCCTTCTTCATCAAAGCATCGTCTCCGCGATAAATCGCACAGATCTTTTCTGCCTTGTACTGAAGATACTCGTTTTTTTCCGTCCATTCAAAAATCTCTTCAATTTCTGCCGGCGTATTGAGCGTCGAAAAAATCGACGAATAGCTTTTGGCATGCACGGATTCCATAAATTCGATATTGTTCAGCACGGCCGCTTCATGCGAGGTCAAAGCATCCTTTTTAAGCGCGCTCATCCCGTCAACCGACTGCAGCGTGTCAAGCAAGGTCAGCCCTCCGAAAACTTTTTCAACCAGCGCATGCTCTTCTTCTTTCATTTTCTTCCAATCGTTGAGATCGTTTGACAAGGGAATTCTGGTATCAAGCCAGAATTGCTCCGTCAGCTTTTCCCAAACCGCCTTGTCCAAGGCATCATCCAACACGTTCCAGTTTATGGCCCGATATGTTTTTTCCATTTAAATCACACAACTTTCGCATTCGGCAAACTTGTCTTCTTCATCCTGATCGGTAAACGTTCTGACGTAATAAATCGATTTGATTTTCTTTCGGAAGGCATAGTGCCTGAGAATCGTCAAATCGCGCGTCGTCAATTCCTCTTTGTGACCTTTTTTCCACTCGTAAAGATCAGCAGACGGCTTCGATCGCATGAACAAAGTCAGGCTCAGCCCTTGATCGACGTGCTTTTGCGCCGCCGCATAAGTGTCGATGACGCACCTCATGTCAAGGTCATAGGCGCTCGTGTAGTAAGGCAGCGTTTCTTCGGAAAGTCCGGGCGCCGGGTAGTAGATCTTGCCGATCTTCTTTTCCTGCCGCTCTTCCACGACCCTGACGATCGGCTGAAGGGATGCGGTCGTGTCGTTGATGTAAGAAATCGATCCGGTTGGCGCAACGGCGAGCCTGTTTTGATTGTACAACCCGTGTCTCATTACGTTTTGGCGCAGTCTGCCCCAGTCTTTTGCGCTCGGAATGAAGATTCCTTTGAAGAGTTCTTTTGTTTTTGAAAAATGCAGTGCCGAATCAGCATTTTCATATTCTTCGAAATAGCTTCCGTCCGCATACCCGCTTTCTAAAAAACCGTCAAACATCTGCTTCTTCTCAATCGCAATTTCATTTGAAGCAACCAGCGTCCAATAGTTCAGCAACATGAAATACGTCGAAACGAATTCCAGGGCTTCTTTTGAACCGTAGCGGATTTTGTTTTGCGCAAGGAAGGAATGAAGACCCATTGCCCCCAGTCCGATGGCATGCGCCGTTTCGTTTCCGTGAGCTACGGAAGGCACGCTTTTGATGTTTGATTCGTCGGAAACTTCCGTCAAGGCTTTCACCATCGTTTTGACGGAATGCCCAAAGTCAGGTGCCTTCATCAAATTTGCAATATTCGTTGACCCAAGGTTGCAGCTGATATCACGTCCAAGCTTGACGTATTCCTGCTCGTCGTTGATGACGGACGGCTCCTGAACCTGCAAAATCTCTGAACAAAGGTTGCTCATGACGATTTTTCCTTTGATCGGATTGCTGGCGTTGACCGTATCGATATTGACGATATAAGGATAGCCCGATTCTTGCTGAAGCTTTGAAATCTCTTCTTCAAGCATTCTCGCAGAGATTTTTTTCTTCTCGATCCGAGGATTTTCGACCATCTTCTCGTATTCTTTGGTCAGATCGACGTAGGAAAACGGACAATGGTATTCTTTTTCGACCGTGTAAGGTTCAAAAAGGAACATCTCCTCGTTTTTGCGCGCAAGCTCATAAAACTTGTCCGGAACGACGAGTCCCAGAGAAAGCGTCTTGACCCTGATTTTTTCATCGGCATTTTCTTTTTTGGTCCCGAGAAATTCCAAAACGTCCGGATGAAAAACGTTCAGATAAACGGCGCCCGCACCTTGTCTTTGCCCCAACTGATTTGAATAGGAGAAGCTGTCTTCAAGAAGCTTCATCACGGGAACGACGCCCGAAGCCGCCCCTTTGATCTGCTTGATGCTGGCTCCACGCCCGCGCAGATTGGAAAGGTTGACGCCGACGCCGCCACCGATTCTTGACAGCTGCAGAGCCGAATTGATCATCCGTCCGATCGAGTTCATGTCGTCGGTCGTCTGAAGCAAAAAGCATGACACGAACTCACCGCGTCGTTTTCGTCCAGCGTTCAGAAAACTCGGCGTTGCCGGCTGAAACCGCTGATGAACGATTTCTTCTCCGATCATCTCCGCAAGTTCTTCATCACCGTCGGCAAACGTCAACGCACATGCCAGAACCCTGTCGCAAAAATCTTCGAGCCAGATTTTTTGATCATTCGTTTTCATGGCATACTGCGCATAAAATTTGTAGGCAGACATGAACGTCTTGAAGTTGAATCCGGCTTTTCGCAGCCTTTCATCCAGTCCGTCGATGAACTCAGCAGTGTATCTTTCGAAGACTTCCTCATCGTAATAGCCGTTTTCGACCATCCATTTCACGTGCTCGTGTTTTTTTTCAAACCGCTTGATCTTTGGCTTGACTTCGTCTTCCAAAAACAGCTTCAGCGCCGCCTGATCCTTGTCCAGTCTGATCCGCCCGGCTTCCGGCAGATTCAGTTCATTGTTGAGCTCGAACCATGGTTGTTTTTCGTTCAAGTTCTCTCACCTCTTCTTCAAAATTGTCAACGTCTTCCTTCGTTCCGGAAAACTCGAACGCATATATCAGCGGAACGCCGTACTTTTTGGCAATCTCCTTTGCGGAAAAAACAAACAGCTCGGCAAAGTTTCGATTGCCCGATCCCGAAACGCCGGCCAAAAATTTCTGATTCTCACCGGTTTCAAGAAAATCAAAAACGGGAGCGATAAACTCTGCTTCATAGGTCGGGACCACCAGTACGTACGGCTCTTTCATCTCCAGCTCAGCGGTCGGATCGATTTCAATCGTCTCGTAAGCGTTGAGTTTGAACGCAAACCGTTTAGTCTGACCGGTCACGCTAAAGTACACGACCTTCACAGGTTAAAGGCCTTTTTCATTTTTTCCTGGTCAAATCCAGTGCAGACGACTTTGTTCGAGTCCTCAACCACCGGCAGACTTTTGACTCCGAGTTTGCGCAGCCTTGCCATTGCGGCTTCATCTTCATCAACGTCGACTTCTTTAAAATCAAGGTTGTGTTCATTTAAAAATCTTTTGGTCATCATGCACTTCATGCAGCCTTTGCGACTGAATACGGTTATGTTCATAATATCAAGCCCTTCGTTTCAATTTATAATGATTATAACCGCTCGAATCCATTAGCACAACATATCGAACGCCTTTTGTTTCACACACAAGATGTTGTATCAGCCGTCAACCTAGCTTAGAATCTTTTTAAACTGGTATTTGGCAGACTTTTTATGTCCATGAAACTTTATCAACTGAAGCCGGGAAAAACTATGCTTTAAATTAAAAATCAGTCCTTGACATCAATTTCAAATCGGCTTTGTTTTTGTGCCATTCGCAACAATATCTCAAACATAAACAGAGAAAACTTCAAAATCATTCATCAGCCGTTTGTTGTCAAAAAAGAGTTTTGATGTTACAATGAGGGCGTAGAAGTGTAACTTCACAGTGACGACCTTAATTTATTATTACGTTTAGTCGCCTCTGAACTTTGGTAGGTTAAGGATAAAAGCACGCCCGATAGTGAGCGTGCTTTTTATTTTTGAGCAGCTTCCAAGCCATCCTTGCAAAGCATTGTGTCAAGGAGGCCTTACGGGCAAATCTCCGTTTTTTAAAATCTGCCCGTAAAATCCGCCGCTTGATTACGGGCAAATCCCCGTTTTTGCAAATCTGCCCGTAAAATCCGCCGCTTGATTACGGGCAAATCCCCGTTTTTGCAAATCTGCCCGTAAAATCCGCCGCTTGATTACGGGCAAATCCCCGTTTTTGCAAA
>ERZ825324.5045-NODE-5045-length-10295-cov-3.974023_pt1 | contig 10295 bp, 10 predicted proteins | sample MGYA00519859_ERZ825324 | MGnify/ENA primary metagenome ERZ825324 (study PRJEB31778, sample SAMEA3449198) | human gut metagenome | biome: human gut; feature: human-associated habitat; material: faeces | place: United Kingdom | collected 2010/2012 ... | reverse complement strand
TATGTAATATCTGTTTTTGTCATTCATGAAATTGAGAAAGAAAATAGTATTATTGGAACATTGTATGCACTTGGAGTGACGAAGAAGCAGCTTTTAAAATATTATTTGACAGTTCCAGTGACGGTAACATTTCTGGCAGGATTAGCAGGAATGATCATTGGATATAGTCCGATAGGAATTCCAACACAGATGCAGGATTGTTATGATTATTTTTCTATAGTTGACTCCAGAACTTCTGATCTATCTATTGGTTTATGGAATCATTATGCCACCACTCGTTGCAGTGATCGTAAACTATTTTGTTATAAGAAAGAAACTGTCAAGGCCAGCACTTTCTATGATAAGAAATGAGCAAAAGAAGAATCATATTTCAAAAGTCAAATTAGGCAATATGCCATTTCTTACAAAATTCAGGATCAGACAGTTATTGCGTGAGTCAAGAGCTGGATTTACGGTAATCTTTGGAATGTTTATTGCACTGTTAGTCATGATGATCGGTCTGGACTGCTATGCAATGTGTGATCATATCAGTAAAGAAAATAAGAAAGATACAAAGTTTGAATATATGTATACTTACAAATATCCAGATAAAAAAGTACCAAAAGGAGGGGACGCCTGCTTTGTAAAGGGATTGCATAAAGAAATATGGGGATATGATCTGGAGATTTCTTTGATCGGAATGGAAAATGATAATCCATATTTCAGTCAGGACAAAGACCTTCCTAAGGCAAAGAATAAAGTCGTGATCTCATCAGCAATGGCACAGAAATATGATCTGAAAAAAGGTGATTCTATTGTATTGTCTGACGAGGAAGAAGAAATGGATTATGCATTCCAGGTAGCGGATATTACACAATATTCATCTGGTTTGTATGCATTTATGGATATTGACAGCATGAGAGATCTTTTCCAAACATCATCTGACTACTACAATATGGTCGTATCAAAAAAGAAACTATCAATTGATTCTGGAAAGTTATATGCAACGACAAGTAAAAAAGCAATTGAAGATAGTTCCGATATATTTATCAATATGATGAAACCGATGATGGGAATGGTTGTTGGACTTTCTGTTTTAATCTTTGGAATTGTTATGTATCTGATGATCAAAGTCATGATCGATCGCTCTGCACAAAATATTGCATTGATGAAGGTGTTTGGATACCGAAAGAAAGAGATTAAGAAGCTTTATCTCGATGGAAATTTTTATATGATCGTAATTGGAGCGTTGATCAGTGTTCCGTTATCTAAGAAATTAATGGATGCGATGTATCCAGCGATGGTTTCTAATATTGCCTGTGGTATGAATTTAAGTTTTTCATGGCAGTTATATGCGATGATCTATGCAGGAATTATTATTACATATCTGGTAATTAATAAGCTGTTAGTGCGAAAGATTTATAAAGTCGGACTTTCCGATGCATTGAAGAACCGCGAATAAAATAAATAAGTATAAAGATGCAACTAAGATGCCTCCATATGATAAACTATTCATATGGAGGTGTTTTAGGATGAAAAATAAAAAAGTAGTGGTTGGTATTATAGGTATATTGTTTGTTGCAGCTTGTGTGATTGTATTTGCATACTTTCGTGGAAATGCTGCATATGTAAAAGTTAAAATTCATTCAACAAAAGAATATCAGAAGACTATGAACATAGATTATGATCATGCTTACATGACAGGTACCAAAACAATGAATAAATTTTATATCACAAAGCAGAAGCACTTAGAACTGGATAAAGAGAATGCAGGGTATGGAACATGTGAGGCAAGAATTCCTTTGATCGACAATCATAAGAAATCAAAAGGAACGATTCAGATTAATTATTTTAAAGCAAATGACTGGTTTCAAAGCGATATTGACTTGAAAATTAACATAAGAACAATAAAAAAGAGACAATATCTGCAAATTAAGGTAAAATTAAAAGAAGAGGGACATGGAAAGAAATCAGAATATGACAAAGATTCTATACAAAAACAATTTTTATTAAAAGATCATGGAAACTACAGGATCAACCTTGGTGGATGATCAGGAATGGAGAAAATATGACACTAGAGGACATACAAACTAAGATTGACCCGGAAAATATCTTCCTGATGGGAGATTCCAGCAGTGGAAATACGGCATTTATCACAGCATTTACGGCAGATATGAATTGCATGGATACAGATGTATACAAAGAATATTCCTGCAAAGTTAATGCAGTTGTAGATTTATATGGTGTAAGCTGTGTAAAAATCAAAGAAGACTTTCCAACAACACCAAACCAAGGAGAGCCAGACAGCCCGGAAGGATTAGAAATCGGCAGTAAAAATGTTTACGAACATCCAGAATTATCTGACCAGATCACATGTATGAATTATGTAAAAAAAGAGACAGAGATACCACCGGTCCTGATGATGCACGGACTTGCCGATGATCTGGTAGCACCGGAGCAGAGTATCCGCCTGTATAAAAAATTAAGAGAAGAAGACAAAGAAGTAGAATTCTATCTGGTAGAGAATGCAAAACACGGAGATCCGGCATTCTGGACAGAGAAGAATATGGATATTGTGGAAAAATTCCTGAAAGCACACATGAATTAAGGAGGTGCAGACTATGAATGCTACTGTAATGGCTATTATTCTGGTATTGATCGTTGTGGCAACGGTTGTCACGAAGAAAGTACCATTTAACTTTGTATTATTTATTGTACCGATCATTTGCTCGTTACTTTTGGGCTTTAGCTTACAGGAGACAAGTGACTTTGTACTGGAGCAGTTCAGTTCGATCATGAAATCTGCGGGATTCATGTTATTGTTTGCATTTCTGTATTTTCAGATGCTTACAGAAGCAGGAGTATTTGATACTATCATATCAGCAGTGACGAACAAGCTTGGCGATAAGATGAATGTCATCGTAATTATGATCCTGACATCCGTAATTGCAGCATTTGCAATTCTGACAGGAAACTTTACACCGGCGTACCTGATCACATTCCCGATCCTGGTACCACTTTATAAGAAATATGATTTTGACCGTGAGGCAGCATTTATCATAGCACAGACTGCAATGTCTGCGATGTGCTTCATTCCGTGGGGGATTGGAATGGCATATACGTCATCTTCTGCAGGATTATCTGCCAATGAACTGTCAAAGGCATATCATCTTACTGCTGTTATGTGTGATTATCATTTACTTTATTCCATTCCAGATCTTCAATGCAATGTATCCGGTGTTCATCTCTATCGGGGCAGGATTTGGAATTCCGGCAGTGACGATCATTGCACCGTTCGTATGTAACCTGTCACTGGCAACGAGTTCAACACCGACAAACTCATCAACTTATCTTGGATGTGCATTGACAGAGACAGATGTACAGCACTTCTGTAAGAAGGCAGTTCCGGTACAGACAGTAACAAATGCAATTGTGATATTGCTGGCGTTAATATTTGGCATAGTATAAAAAACGGAGACAGAGGAATTTTGGAAATTCTTCTGTCTCTATTTTTATAGAAAACCGGCCATGGCAGGTTCTGTATATAAAAAATACCCACATGCGAAAAATCACAGTGGATAAGATGAATACTATATTATTATTTATGTGCATTGCGCTTCGAACGAGCCTTCACAGACGTTACCTTGGTAGTTAACTCAGCCCAGGCACCCTTACGGCACCCGAGAGGTTCCACTTAGTGCTGCTTCATTCCTGACCTGACACGGTTCATGGAGTCCCGTCGCGTAAGACCCAAACATCAACGTCACTTTCCAAGGGCAGCTCTGCAAAAACAAGCCCTCTGCGCAATATCACCCCTGCTATAGCGGATTGCAGGTGCAAGGTACCGCTAACACCCCGGCTGCACAGCTCAACATTTTAACGTGTTCCGGGCAAAAAGTCAATGGAAATGTTGTAAAAAAGGCGATACCAATTTATAATACCTAGATATATGAGAATTTATCTGATCAGGTGTATGCCTGAAGGGAAAAATTCTGATCTGGAGGAAAGAATAATGAAGATATTACTGGCAGCAGTCAATGCAAAATATATACATTCCAATCTGGCGGTCTACAGCCTGAAAGCCTATGCCGAGGATCCGGCGGTGGAGATCGGAGAATATACGATCAACCAGCAAAAGGACGATATCCTGATGGACATCTATAAGAGACAACCGGATATTCTCTGCTTTTCCTGCTATATCTGGAATTTGGACTATATAGAAGAAATTGTGCTGGAAATCGGAAAGCTGCGTCCGGATATGCCAATCTGGCTTGGCGGGCCGGAGGTTTCCTATGATGCAAAAGAAGTATTAAGACGGCTTCCATGTGTCAAAGGAGTGATGAAAGGCGAAGGAGAGAAAACTTTCAAAGAAATCTGCCGGATATACCGAAATGAATTTGAAAAAAGAGAAAATGTATGTGGATATCAGGATAAAAATGTGGATAATTCCTGGAAGAAATCGGAGAGTGTGGATAACCAGTTAAAGGGTGTGGACGGAATCACTTTCCGGGAAGAAAAAGAGAAAATTATCGACAATCCGTGGCGTCCGATCATGGATCTGAGCGAAGTCCCATTTGTCTACGATCATATGGAAGATTTTGAACACAAGATCATTTACTACGAGACAAGCAGAGGATGCCCGTTCTCCTGCAGCTATTGTCTGTCATCGGTGGACAAGCGTCTGCGTTTCAGGGATATAGAACTGGTGAAGAAGGAGCTGCAGTTTTTCCTTGACCACAAAGTACCGCAGGTGAAATTTGTTGACCGTACATTCAACTGCAAACACGACCACAGCATTGCTATCTGGAAATATATCATGGAGCATGATAATGGCATTACGAACTTCCACTTTGAGATTGCCGCGGATATTCTGAATGAAGAAGAACTGGAACTTCTGGAACAGATGCGCCCGGGACTGGTACAGCTTGAGATCGGTGTACAGTCAACAAATCCGAAGACGATCAAAGAGATCCACAGAGTTATGGACTTTGAAAAAGTATCTAAAATCGTGGGAAGAATTCAGGATAAGGGAAATGTGCACGAACATCTGGATCTGATCGCCGGCCTTCCGTACGAAGATGTGGAAAGCTTCGCACATTCCTTTGATGATGTCTATGCATTAAAACCGGAGCAGCTCCAGCTGGGATTTCTGAAAGTGCTTAAGGGATCCTTTATGCAGGAGCATCAGGAAGAGTACGGCATTGTCCATAAAGCGCACCCACCGTATGAAGTACTGTATACAAAATGGATTTCCTATGAAGATGTGCTGCGCCTGAAAGGGATTGAGGAGATGGTGGAGGTCTACTATAACAGCCGTCAGTTTACGAATACGATGGAAGAACTGGAAAAGGAATACGATTCTGCATTCACCATGTATGACCGGCTTGCATCTTATTACGAAGACAATGGTTATAACGCCGTTCAACACAAGCGGAGTGCCAGATATGAGATACTGCTGAATTATATACGGCTTCATCATAAAGAAAAAGAAGATCTGTTCCGGGAAGTGCTCACATATGATTATTATCTTCGTGAAAATGCGAAGAGCCGTCCAGAATTCGCCGGGGATTATCTGGTGGAAAAGAATGTGGCGAGAGCATTTTATGAAAAAGAAGAAGAGACACATATGTACCTTCCGGATTATGGAAAATACGACAGAAATCAGATGCGTAAAATGACGCATTTAGAATATTTTAAACTGGCAGATACCTATATCCTGTTCGATTATCAGAACAGAAACCCGCTGAACCAGGAAGCCAGGGTCTGTAAAGTGGAAATTGATAAAGTGAGAATAAAATAAGTATCAATATAAAAGGAAATAGAATTATGAAAAAAAGAACGGGAGAGATTCTGGAACTTCTGGATGAAAAATACGGAACAGAATTTATCTGTTATCTGAACTATGAAACTCCGTGGCAGCTTCTGATCGCTACGATGTTAAGTGCGCAGTGTACCGATGCAAGAGTCAATATTGTAACAAAAGATCTGTTCCGGAAGTACCCGTCTGTCGAAGCATTTGCGGACGCAGACCTGAAAGAATTAGAACAGGATATCAAACCAACGGGATTCTATCATAATAAAGCGAAGAATATCATAGCCTGTATGAAAGACATCCGGGATAAATATAACGGAGAAGTCCCATCAGAACTTGAAGACCTTTTAAGTCTGGCGGGAGTAGGCAGAAAGACAGCCAATGTGATCCGCGGAAATATCTATCACGTGCCGAGTGTGGTCGTGGATACACATGTAAAGCGCATATCCAATCGGCTCGGACTTACGAAGAATCAGGATCCGGACAAGATCGAACAGGATTTGATGAAGGAACTGCCGGAGGATCACTGGATTCTCTGGAATATTCATATCATTACATTCGGACGTACGATCTGCAGTGCAAGGAGTCCGAAATGTGAGGATTGTTTCTTGCAAAAATATTGTAAAGAGTATAAAATGTAGAGAAATACGTTACTGTTTACGTAAAAACTGATAATCGGTAACGGGAATAGAATTAAAGAAGGTAGAAGAATGAATTTTAACAATAAAAGAACAAGAAGAATTGTATCAATTGTTGTACTTATTGTTATCATTGCCATGGTGGCAACGATGATCATTCCGTATCTTGTATAAGCATCTTATATAAAGAAAAGTGTGCTGCCATCATGCAGACATAGTAAGAATGTACGGAATGCTGGGAATGAAGAGAATAAAAGATAAAAGGGGAACGTAACAAGCATGAAGTTAGAGACACAGACAGAACAGCTTATAAGTGAAACAGTTACCGTCTACGGATTATCACCGCAGATCGGTGTACACGCACTTGCACAGACTGCAAATGCACTGGCAGCGCAGGGTACAGTGTTTTCTGTCTGCCCGGATATAACAGAAGACGAGGAAACAGACACAGATATAAAGAACGAGGATATGCAGGATACGCACGAAACATCTGCAAGCGTCAGTGTACAGATTGCCTATCCGGAATATGTGTTCAAATCCAGAATCCACAAGATCGAAAAACTTCTGAAAAAAGCATGTAAAAAATATAACATAAACCTTGTTGCGGTACAGGCATCCGCCAATCCGGCGGTTCAGGTGATCGCAGTGACTGTTACGGGAATTGCAAAGGCACCGAAGGAAGAAGCCTGGAACCGGGAAACCGCACGAGCCTGCAAGGACATCGTGTTCGTGGGTCATGCGGGAATGGATGGCATGCTCAGGATCACAGAAGAAAAAGAACAGGAACTTAAGACTCGTTTTGCGCCGGTTTTCATGAAGCAGATAAAGTCATACGGACAGCAGATATTTGCTCCAAAAGAAATCGAAGCCGCAAAAGCCGGGGGCGCATTTGTCGTACGTCAGGTCGCAGATGGCGGAATCTTGGCAGCACTGTGGAATCTTGCACTGGAACTTAATCAGGGACTGGATCTTGATATGAAGAAGATCAGCATTTTACAGGAAACGATCGAGGTATGCGAACATTTCCGACTGAATCCGTATCAGATGATATCCACAGGAAGTTTTCTGGCTGTGACTGACAATGGGGAAGTACTGGCAGATGCGCTGAACAATCAGGGGATTACAGCAGCAGTAATCGGACATACAACAGACAATAACGATAAGATCTTAAGAAATGGAGAAGAGATGCGTTATATCGACCGTCCGGCTCCGGATGAGATCTTGAAGCTTTACAGCGGAGGTATGAATGATGGAAGAATTAAGAAAGCAGATACTCCTGTATCTGGAGAAGCATAGCAGGGTAGACCTCGGAGAACTGGCAGTTCTTCTTGGAACCGATGAAGTAACCGTAGCAAATGAGATTTCAGCCATGGAAAGAGCAAAGATCATCTGTGGGTATCATACACTGATCGACTGGGATAAGACAGGAACCGAGTACGTCAATGCACTGATCGAAGTAAAAGTAACACCACAGCGTGACACAGGATTTGACAAGACCGCAGAACGGATCTGTAATTATCCAGAAGTATCGGCTGTATATCTGATCTCTGGTGATTTTGACATGATGGTGCTGATTGAAGGCAAGACATTACAGGAAGTGTCAAAGTTCGTATCAAGTAAATTATCACCGATCGAAGATGTCACAGGAACCAGTACACAGTTCGTATTAAAGAAATATAAAGACCATGGAACAATCATGTTCGGGCAGAAAAAACCAGAAAGGATGCTTATAACACCATGATGAGAAATCCATTATCTAAGAAAATCACAGGCATCGAACCATCTGGAATCCGGAAATTCTTTGATCTGGTAAGTGAGATGCCTGACGCAATATCCCTTGGTGTAGGAGAACCTGATTTTGATACACCATGGAGAATCAGAGAGGAAGGTATCTACACCCTGGAACAGGGCAAGACTTTCTATACATCGAATGCAGGTCTTAAGGATCTGAAGATTGAGATCAGTAAATATCTGGAACGTAAGATCCATGTAGAATATGACCCGGATCATGAGATCATGGTGACGGTCGGAGGAAGTGAAGGAATCGATGTGGCACTGCGTGCAATGCTGGATCAGGGAGATGAAGTCCTGATCCCGCAGCCAAGTTATGTGTCTTATGTGCCTTGTACGATTTTGGCAGACGGTAACCCGGTTGTGATTCCGCTTCAGCAGAAAAATGAATTCAAGCTGACGGCAGAAGAATTGGAAGCAGCGATCACACCGAAGACAAAGATGCTGGTAATGCCGTTCCCAAATAACCCGACCGGATCGATCATGACAAAAGAAGATCTGGAGCCGATCGCCGAAGTTGTGAAGAGACATGATCTGTATGTACTTTCGGATGAGATTTACTCCGAACTTACATATAAGACAGAGCATGTGTCCATTTCATCCCTTCCGGGAATGAAGGAAAGAACACTGGTGATCAACGGATTCTCCAAAGGATTTGCCATGACAGGATGGAGACTTGGCTATATCTGCGGACCATCTGTGATCATAGAACAGATGCTGAAGATCCATCAGTTTGCAATCATGTGTGCGCCGACCAACAGCCAGTATGCAGCCATCGAGGGCTTACGCCACTGCGAAGATGAAGTACAGCAGATGAGAAATGCATACAACCAGAGACGAAGATATCTGGTCAATGAATTTGCAAAGATGAAGTTAGAATGCTTCGAGCCGTTTGGTGCATTCTATATCTTCCCAAGTATCAAAGAATTTGGTATGACTTCTGAAGAATTCGCAATGCGGTTCCTGGAAGAGGAAAAGGTTGCGGTCGTACCGGGAAGTGCTTTTGGTGAGAGCGGGGAAGGTTTCCTGCGTGTATCGTATGCGTACTCACTGGAAGATCTGAAAGAAGCGATCGGAAGACTCAGTCGGTTTGTTGAGAGACTGAGAAGCCAGAAGTAAGGTTGACGGAAGCTGATTTGAAGAGAATTTAAAAGAAATAATAGAAATAGAAAAGCCGTCAGGGAATGTTAATGTATGAATTAGAATTATATTCCCTGACGGCTTTTGTTATTGCTATGCAGCTTCTGCAGATATCAGAAAATACAGGATGAATTGTATAATCCGGAATTTACTCTTACATTTTTGGAAAAAATCTTGACTTGGAGCGAACTCCAAGTGCTATAGTAATGAACGGAAAGGTGGTGTCTGGATTGACGATAAAAGAAGTAAGTGAAACATATGACATTTCCGCTGATACCCTGCGTTATTATGAACGCATCGGCATGATACCGGAAGTAACACGTACGGCAGGCGGAATCAGAGACTATCAGGAATCAGACCTTGGATGGGTGGAGCTTGTGATCTGTATGAGAAAAGCAGGACTTCCCGTGGAGGCACTGATCGAGTATGTAAAATTATATCAGGAGGGCGACGAGACATTTGAAGCAAGACTTCAGCTTCTTTCGGAAGAAAGAGAGAAGTTAGAAGAGCAGAAAGCGCAGATAGAGTCAGCAATCAACCGGCTGAATCACAAAATTTCCAAATACGAAGAAGCAGTAAAGACAGGAGTATTAAACTGGGAGGAGAATAGTTCATGTATATAGAAAAGATTAACGGACCAGAAGACGTAAAGAAATTAACCGTAGACGAGATGACCGTAATGGCAGGTGAGATGAGAGAAGCACTGTTAAAGAGAGCCAGTATCCACGGCGGACACTTCGGACCAAACTTCGGTATGGTAGAGGCAACGATCGCACTGCATTATGTATTCGAGTCACCAAAAGACAAGATTGTATATGACGTATCACACCAGACCTATCCGCACAAGATGCTGACAGGAAGAAAGGATGCATATCTCTATGAAGAACATTACGATGATGTATCCGGATATACAAATCCAAAAGAAAGTGAGCATG
>ERZ825324.5043-NODE-5043-length-10295-cov-7.636426_pt1 | contig 10295 bp, 8 predicted proteins | sample MGYA00519859_ERZ825324 | MGnify/ENA primary metagenome ERZ825324 (study PRJEB31778, sample SAMEA3449198) | human gut metagenome | biome: human gut; feature: human-associated habitat; material: faeces | place: United Kingdom | collected 2010/2012 ... | reverse complement strand
AGAGGATGCGCGGCTTTTTGCGCACCCGGGTCAGCCGGGCTTCAAAGTCCTGCGGATAGCAGCGGGTGGAAAGTGCCCACTGCTTCAGGCGGCTCTTTGCGCTGCGCTCCGCATCCAACGGCGAACCCGGACAGGTAACGTAGTAGTTCAGACCCAGCGGCCGCAGCTTTGCGGAGATATCTCCTGGGAACTGCCGGTTCTTCTCAGCCGAAAAGGAGCGCTTGAACACCACATCTGCCCGGCTGAACAGCGCCTGCACCGCCGCCGGGTCGTTGTAGAAGTAGCCGTCCATCAGATCAAACACCACTGTGCGGCCGTCAATTTCAGTTTCCAGCAGCGCCTCCCGGGCAATGGGGCTGCCCTGCCGCGCGTCCAACACCCGCAAAGTCAGTTCCCCGCGCTTTGCCAGCAGGGTAAAGCCCGCCAGAATGCCGCTGATATGGGCAGCACCCTCCCGGGTGGCAAGTTTTACTGTGACCTGCATTTTATACCTCCTATCTACGAAACAGCCCGGTGCGCCGCTCACCCATGGGGATCACGTCGCAGAACACGCAGCGGCTCTTGGTGGACAGCTGCACATCCCGGTGATAACAGCCGAAGAACCATTTTTCATAGGTCAGCTTCAACAGAATTTTGTCCAGAAACTGGTGCAGCTGGTTGGTCTCGCCGCTGGCCAGCACCGTAAAATCCAGGAATCTGCTTGGCGCGTCGTGGGTGAGCACATAATCCACCTGATAGCCGCAGGCTTCCAGGTTCTGCTCGCAGGCCGCATATTCTTCATCGGAGGGCATCTCCTGCTTCCACCAGTTCACGCCCGGCTCCCGTTCCTCCCGGTCCGGGCTTTCGGCCCCGCCGAAGCACAGGTACTTTTTGCCCTCCAGCTCCAGCACGCTGCCGCGGCACACATGGTAGACATTGCCGCCCAGGCTCTGCACCCGGCCGCCGAACTGCTCTGTTTCCGGATATTGGGCCAGCAGGTCGTAATTTTCGTGGGAACCGTCCAGAAACAGCAGGGTATACGGCCGCTTTCGCAGCCAGTCCAGCTTTTTCTGTTCCTCTGCGCTGCCGTCCCACACAAAGCCGAAATCGCCCAGCACCACCACGATGTCCCGTTTGCCCAGCCAGCGCAGCCGCCCGTGCCGGAACCGGTCCAGATCACCGTGGGTGTCGCCTGTCAGATATACCATTCCCGTCCTCCTGTGCCGGAGCGTGCAAAACCGCAGCCAAAAGCCGCAAAGCCCTTGTCACGTCCCGGCAAACCTGTTATTATAAAGTATACAGCGTCTGCTGTTCCATTTGTGTTTTCTGCGTACCGCTGCCGGTGCGCATTGCTTCGTATAGTTTATCGCTTTTTGAAGGAATTGTCCACATGAAACGTATTTTTGCACTGATCCTGTCGTTTGCGCTCCTGCTCAGCTGCCTGGTGCTGCCGGCGGGTGCCATGTTCGACCCCTCCCCCGTCTATCAGGTGCAGGCCCAGAGCGCCTACATCGTGAACACCGACACCAACATCATCGTCTACGAAAAGGACAGTACCAAACAGGTGTCCGCCGGTGGCCTGACCAAGTATATGACCATCGCGCTGGTGCTGACCAACTATGCCGACCAGCTGGACAACACCTTCCAGATGCCGTTTGCCATCTCGGACTATGTGCACAACACCAGCAACGCCGACATGCGCTCCAACGAGACTTTCACCTACCGCGAAGCACTGTACGCCATGGTCACCCGCAACGCCAACGAAGCTGCCATGGGCCTTGCCTATACCCTTTCGGGCGGAGACCTGGACGGCTGGGTGAGCCAGATGAACGCCCTGTCTCAGCGCATCGGCACCACGAACAGCACCTGGACGGACGCCTGCGGCATCGACAGCGGCAACGTGACATGCGCTGTGGACATGTACCTGATCCTGCGCTACCTGATGAGCTTTGACGCCTTTGTGGAGATCTCCGGCGTGCCCACCTTTACCATGCCGGCCAAAGAGAAGCACCGGTCTCCGTCGGTGCTGGTCAGCCAGAATGCAGCCCTGAGCAAAAGCAGCGGCGGCAATTACTACCGCAGCGCCATGCAGGGCGGCATGTGCGACGTGACCGCCTACAAGAAGGACAGCGGAAACCAGAGTTACGTTTCCTGGGCCAATCAGGACGGTGCCACCTATATCTTCTGTGTGATGCAAAGCCCCGACACCTGCGACACCTTCGGCTACGCCAACCGCCGCCCGGCCCTGTATGAGACGGTGCGGCTGATCGACTGGGTATTCGACACCTTTTCCATCCAGGCCGCACTGGACACCGACCTGGCGCTGGCCGAGATCCCGGTGAAGTATTCCGCCGACACCGACACCCTGCAGCTGTATCCGGCCGACAGCATGATGACCCTGCTGCCCTCCACCGGCGACGGCAGCGTGACCCAGAAATATTTCCACCTGCCGGATTCCGTGTGTGCCCCTGTCCAGCAGGGCGATGTGGTGGGTACCGTGGAGCTGAAGCTTGCCGGTGAGACCATTGGCGTGGTGGACCTGATCGCCGGGCAGGATGTCAGCCGCAACCCGCTGCTGTTCACTGTGGCGCGTTTTCAGGAATTCTTAGGCAGTCTGTATCTCAAAGTTGTAATAACACTGAGTATTATTTCCATCATCATCTACTTTGCGTGGGTCCTTTTGAACAACTGGAACCGCCGCAAGCCCACCAGAAAGATCCGCCGCCGCTGAGCTTTGCACCGTTCAGCCGCATTTTGTGGAAAAGTGATGCAAAAAGCCCCGTCAGCCTTTTCAGGATGACGGGGCTTTTGGTTGCGCCAGCAGGAGTCGAACCTACGATGGGGGAGTCAAAGTCCCCTGCCTTACCGCTTGGCGATGGCGCATCGTGCAAGATATTATACCATATTCTTTGTTTTTCCACAAGGGGAAGGTTCCACTTTTCCGCTTTTGCAGCCTGCAATTTGTGAAAAACCAATTTTTTTCATCATAACAACAAAACACGCCCATTTTGTTGCACTTTTGTTACACTATATGTGGTAAATATAGGATTGAATAAACCTCCTCTTCCCGGCTTTTTCGTCTACTGCCTCATGGCGGGGACATCGAGGTCTGTTCTGGTGTTTCCGTTCCCGGCAGGCACCACATCCCAATTTGTCAGGAAAGCGAGGAGTCATATGAAAAAGATCTTGAAAATGCTGGTCCTCGGTCTGCTCAGCGCTGCACTGCTCTGCTGTGCACTGCCCTCTGCCTTTGCCGCAGAAGACAAGGATTCGCAGGTCTACACCATTGGTCTGGATGCCATGGGCGGCAGCAGCTCCGCTGTGGCAGTCACCACCAATCTGAGCGGCAAACTCAGTGCCCTGCCCGCGCAGCCTACGCTGGAAGGCTACACCTTTGACGGCTGGTATACCGAGCCGGTGGGCGGCACAAAAATCAGCACCTCTACGGTGTTTACCGGTGATACCACTGTGTACGCACACTGGACCGTGAAAAATGCCACCACTTCCACCAGCACATCCACGCCCGCTCAGCCGGAACAGACCGCGCAGGAATACGATGACGGCCCGATTTTGAGCGTTCTGACGGTAGCCGGTGCTCTGATCACCACGCTGGCCGTGGCTGCCTTTATTTAAGTCTTTTCACACACTGTATCAATTTTATCAATAGAAAGGAAAATCTCCATGTCTACTATGAAACTGCCCGCAAACTATGCCTCCATCAGCGAAGAGGAAATGGTCTATCTGGACGGTGGTGCCCGCGACGCTTACAACAGCTTCCTGAATGTCGGTAAGGTGTTCAACGCCATTGCCCGCATCTTCTCCGGTGCAAGCTCCATCATCAACAATGTCAACGTGATCTACCAGTCCTTCCTGACTCTGGGCGATCTGCTGAAGAGCTTCTGATCCGGCTTCTATTTTCATCTGTTTTTCAAGAACTGTCTCCGTTGTGGGGACAGTTCTTTTTGTTTTTAACGCATTTTAATCGTTTACATCAAAAGAAACAATTTTTCTTTGGCTTTGGCAAAAAAATGCACGAAAAAGGCATTTTTGTTACGCTTTTGTTACGCATACTGTGCTAACATATAAGGTGGAAGGTCATTCATCAAACTGGCGCTTTCACGCCGAAAACTGATATATCAAATGTGGTTTTGTGGTGCGAAAATTTTCGTATTTGTCGAAGGTTTTCGTTCGCCCAATCCGACCACTTTTTGCGGGAGAAATCGATCATTATGCCAGACCGTGAACTGCGGCACATGCGCCGCACCGAATTAGTCGAGATCATTCTGGCGCTCAAGCAGAGCGAGGACCGGCTCCGGGCAGAAAACGCTGCCCTGTCTGCCCAGCTGCAGGAACGGCAGATCCATATTGAAAACGCAGGTTCCATTGCGCAGGCTGCACTGGAGCTGAACAAGGTGTTTGAAGCGGCGCAGGCTGCGGCTGATGAATACGTTGCATCGGTGCTCGCAGCAAACAAAAACACCGATGCCGCTGCCAGCGCTCTGCGCGCTCAGGCGGAAGCCGAAGCCCAGCAGATCCTTGCACAGGCACAGACCGAGGCTGCGAACCTGAAGGCCCGCACCCAGCAGCAGTGCGACGCGGAAACGGAAGCCGCCGCACGCAAGCGCGCCCAGACCGAAGCGGACTGCAAAGCAATGCTTGCCCGGACGCAGCAGGAGATCCAGCAGCGCCGGGCCGCTTTTGACCGCCGGGCCAGCGAACTGCTGGACGGCTATCACAGCACGGAATTCCTGCCGGAGGAGCGTGCCAAATGAAAGAGCAAAAGATCAGGTTCACGCCCATTCCATCCACAGCAGAGGTGGAAGCAGAGCGCGAACGTCTGGCCTACCGCAGCCGTTATATGCGGGTGCTGCGCAGCACGGTCTACACGCTGCTGGTGGTCGCGGCCGTTGCCGTGCTGCTGGCCACCCTGTTTCTGCCGGTGCTGCAGGTCTCCGGCGACAGCATGAACCCCACTCTGCAGGACCGGGACATCATTCTGCTGGTCAAGGACAGCGACATGAAGACCGGCGACCTTTGCGGATTTTACTGGCAGAACAAACTTCTGCTCAAGCGCATCATCGGCCTGCCCGGTGATGTGATCGAACTGGACGAGGACGGTGTGGTCACTGTGAACGGCCAGACGCTGGATGAGCCCTATGTAGATGAACTGGCTCTGGGCGAATGCGACATCAAATTTCCCTATCAGGTGCCGGAAAACCGGTATTTCGTACTGGGTGACCATCGGGCCACCTCCATTGACAGCCGCAGCAGTGTGATCGGCTGTGTGGAAAAAAGTCAGATCGTAGGCAAGGTTTTTTTGCGGGTATGGCCCTTGTCCAACTTCTCGTTGATCCACTAAGGAGGTTTAGGAATCATGCGGGATATTGTGAAAGAATATCAGAAAAAGTTCCGTCGGAACCACCAGCGCGCCAGACGCTATACTGCGCTGCTGCTGGCACTGGCGCTTACCACCAGCCTGTTCGTGAACTGGCAGCTGCACGGCGTGGGCATTGCCAAAACGGCCGAATATCTGTGCGGCGAGTTGGAGCACGAGCACACCGCTGCCTGCTATGAAAAGCAGCTGGTGTGCGGCTATGAGGAAGGCGAACCGGAGGACTGGAACGCCACCATGACGGACGACGGCATGTCTTTTGATGATACATTCGACATGGATGATGATGCGTTCGGCGTGGATGCGGATGATCCCGGCATTGCAGCCCATTCCGCAGAGCCGGAGTACATCTTTGTGCCCCATGAGCACACCGACGACTGCTACCAGGAAGTGCAGGAGCTGACCTGCCTGGAAGAAGAGCACACCCACGACGACAGCTGTTTTGATGAGGATGGTGTCACCTTCATCTGCGATAAATTCGAGCACACCCACGACGACAGCTGCTACACCACCACCTATGAGCTGGTGTGCGGTCTGGAAGAGGGCGAGCTTGTAGAAGAAGTGAACCCCGATTATGACCCGGTGGCCCTGTTTGAGGAGCCGGTGGCCGCAAAGCCCGTGGTGGTCGATCCTGTGACCGAGCCCCCGGTGCACCACCACACCGATGCCTGCTACGAGGAAGTGCTGGTCTGCGGCCTGCCGGAGCATCACCACACGGTGAACTGCCTGTCCGACCCGCTGGACGGCACGCAGGACGAGGACGAATGGCTGGCACAGACCGGCACCACGCTGAGCGGCAACTGGGCCGACGACCTGCTGGCCGTAGCCGAGAGCCAGCTGGGCTATGAGCAGAGCGAGCGCAACTTCCAGCTGGACGATGCCGACGGCGAGACCGTGCGCCACTACACCCGCTACGGCAACGACTACGGCAACGACTACGGCCCATGGGACGTGATGTTCCTTTCCTACTGCCTGAAATATGCCGATATCCCCCAGAGCGCTATCCCGCAGGTTTCCAGCGTGCTGTCTTTGCACAGCCAGCTGCGCAGCGCGCTGTACAACGAAGAGACCGGCAGCGGCTATGCCATGGATTTTGACGGTGATCTGCCGTCTGATGCCGCAATGCCCGGTGATATCGTCATTTACAATGGCACCGTGACCAAGGCTGTGGCCGCGGAAAGCCAGCCGTTGCAGGTGCAGGATGATTCCGCCGATGCCGACATTGCCCTGCTCTCCATGGATGCTGCGGCCACCACCGACACCGCGCCCCACATTGAGGAATACACCGTGGATGCCAGCACCGTTGGCATCGTGAGCGATGTGGACGAAGATTTCGGCACCCTGACCGTGATCTCCGGCGATGTGGACGGCAAGGTGGCTAAAGTCACGCTGAATGCTTCGCAGGTGACAACGCTGGTGTCTGTGGCAAATGCGCAGCAGGCCGATTACGGCGTTGCTACGCTGGATTTCAAAGTCGAAGATGACGCAGGTGCCATTACCACCATCAAAGGTCTGGATGCACTGGATTACCTCACTGCTCTGAAGGTGCAGCGCAAGAATGGCACTGAATACGAGGATACCAATGTCACCACCATTTCGGAGCTTCTGCACAGCAGCCTGACCGTCACAGATATCCCGGCCCAAGCGATCCAGGAAAACGACTACTGTGTCCATGTTAAGCTGCCCAAGAGCTTTGATGTGCTGAACGATGAGCTTATCTCCGGCAAACTGGAAGATACCGGCAATTATGACACCTGCGGCAGCTACCGGCTGCTCAAGGGGAATGACGGCTGCTGGTACGCCGTGCTGCGGTACGACCAAAACTATATCCGGCAGAAAGAGGCGAAAGACGCAGGCGCGGATACTTCCGATGCCAAGGTCACCAGCAACGTTGCCTTCAATTTCCAGTGGAACCAGAGCGAGGTCACCAGCAGCGGCTTTAATCAGATCGAGGTCAACAAAGATTACGCCCTTGATATCACCATCAACCCGGATGAAACCCCCGATGAGGATCAAAAAGACGATAAGAACTATGACCTTAACCAGAGCGTGAAGGACCCGCGCTACAATGGCAGCGATGCCTACCTGGATTACACTGTTACGCTTGTGGTCCAGAACGAACAGGCCGGCCCGCTGACGCTTGCGGACAGCATGACCCTGCCCACCGGCGTAACCGCCGAATATGTCGAAGACTCGCTCCGGCTCAGCATGGAAAACGGCAATACAGCGCTCAGAATCACTTGGGAAGATGATAATGGTGAGCGCAAGATCACCTTGGGTTCTGCCGGTTCCCCCATTGCCGCAGGCACCTATTCTATCTGCTACACCGTCAAGCTGAAGGACGTTGGCGAAACGGCTGTTGACGGAGTAATCAATAACATCAAGATTCTGGATACGCCCATCAGCGATGATGCCGAAGAGTCGGTAAAAACCGACAGCCTTGTGATTACCAGTCAGGCCGATCCGTCCGACTACGAACTTCCCTCTACCGGCGGGGCCGGTACCAAACTGTATACAGCAGGCGGCGGCGCGCTGATGCTTGCCGCTCTGGTGTGCGGGGTTTGCAGAAAGCGCAGACGCGAAAGGAGGGCACGTTAAAAAGCCTGCATCCTTCCTGACACGGCGGCAAAATTGATTCTGTGCCGGAAGCAGACCCTGAAAATAGGAATCAGAAAAACTTGAAAGGAGACTTTCGCAAATCATGATGAAGAAAGTAATCAAAAAGCTGCTGGCCGCACTGCTGGCAGTTGCCATGGTGTGCGCCATGGCGATCCCGGCGTTTGCATACAACCCTGGGGAGACTGAGGAGGACCTCAACAAAAACCACGGTTACATCGCTTTCCAGATCTTCACGGGTGTTATTAGTAAGGACAATCCGAAGCTTTCCGACGTTGATTGGGGCAAACACATCACTAAGCCTGACGATTTTCTGAAGGAATTGAAGCTAGCTCCTACCATCGGCAATGAGTTTAAAGATGCTGACACTCCTCAGGATGTTCTTGCGGTTATCAGCCAATGGAGTGATTCCGATGATGACAGCATCGCTTTTGCGCGCTTTGTATGCCACTATCTCTACTCGAATGGAGACCCGGAATCCTCCATTGTAGGTGGCGGCGGTGCCATCAAAATTCCAGAGCCAGGTTATTATCTAATCGTTGATAATATCGACATTCACGAAGACGATTTCTATCATGCCTACAATTCCTTCCTCCTGGTGAATGTTACCCAAGGAGAATATAACGTTATAATTAATCATAAGGTTGTAAAGCCCACTGTTGAGAAGGAAGTCCACGACAACGACAACAACGACATTAGCTCTGCTGGTAACAATGACGGTTGGGGCAGTTCCGCTGACCATGCAATCAACGAAAAGTTCCAGTTCAGGCTGATTGCTAAGTTGCCCGCAAGCAAAGACAATGGCCGTGCTTACGATTACTATGATAAGTACACTGTTTGCTTCAATGATACTCTGTCCAAAGGCATTACCTTTGACAATTTGGATAGGGTGGAAATCACAAATGGCGATGGCGGTGATCCAAAAGAGATTACTGATTATACACTTGATAAGGATCTTCATGAGGCCGGTCTTCCGTCCTCCTTCAAACTGAGCATTGATGATGTCAAGACCTGTGTACCAGATTTGAATAAAGGCGCGACTATTACGGTCACCTACACTGCACACCTGAACGACAAAGCCGCTGTCAATACTGCAGACGGTGCTTCTAATGGTGAAAACAAGAATAGTGTTTATCTCCAGTATTCCAACAATCCCAGAATCAACACATCCCTTGATTGGACTCCCACAAGCGAAGTCCGTGTGTACACCTACCAGCTGAACAACACCAAGTATCACGATGATGATAACTCGAATAATGTGTTGGCGGGCGCCGGCTTCCGTCTGTACAGCGATAAAGCTTGCAATGAGGCACAGGAGATCAAGCTCAAGAAGAATACTGACGGCACTTACTCCCGCTACTTTGGAACTGAGGCTGGCGATGAGATGATCTCTGGCAATGATGGTCAGTTCAATGTCAAGGGTCTGGACGCTGGCACCTACTACCTGAAGGAGACCAAAACTCCTGACGGTTACAGTGCCTGTGACAAAACTGAAATCGTCATTTCTGCAACGCACGACGTATACCATGTTTCTCTGTCCGGTAACCTGAGTAATAAAATCATCAACAAAAAAGCCGGCGGCATTACCCTGCCCTCCACCGGCGGCATCGGCACCACCCTGTTCTATGTGGTCGGCGGCGGCCTGATGGTTGCGGCCATCGTTCTGCTGGTCACCAAGAAGCGCATGGAGAACAAGTAAGCTCCATTTCCCCCAAGAACCCGGAGCAAAGGGGCCGCAAGGCCCCCGCTCCTATCCTTATAACATTAGGGAGTAGCCCATGAAAAAGAACAAAAGCACCATCATCCTGATCCTCGTCTTTTTCGTGGGTCTATCCGTGATGTTATACCCCACCCTCAGCGATTACGTCAACCAGCTGCATCAGTCCCGTGCTGTGGCCACCTATGCCGAGGACGTGGACAATCTGACCGATGCCGACTACAGCGCCTATTTCGAGGCGGCAGATGCGTTCAATGCGCAGATCGCCGCCGACCCGGACGCGCTGTTCCATGCCGACCGGTTCACCAGCTACAACGCCACGCTGGATGTGACCGGCACCGGCATTATGGGCTACATCACCATTGAAAAAATCGGTGTGGAGCTGCCCATCTACCACGGCACCAGCGATGGCGTGCTGCAGATCGCCGCAGGCCACTTGGAGGGCACCAGCCTGCCGGTGGGCGGCGAGAGCACCCACGCGGTCATTTCGGCTCACCGCGGCCTGCCCAGCGCCAAGCTGTTCACCAATCTGGACCAGCTGGAAGTGGGCGACACCTTCACCATCACGGTGCTGGACCGGGTGCTGACCTA
>ERZ825324.5040-NODE-5040-length-10298-cov-3.557844_pt1 | contig 10298 bp, 5 predicted proteins | sample MGYA00519859_ERZ825324 | MGnify/ENA primary metagenome ERZ825324 (study PRJEB31778, sample SAMEA3449198) | human gut metagenome | biome: human gut; feature: human-associated habitat; material: faeces | place: United Kingdom | collected 2010/2012 ... | reverse complement strand
GTTCGTCCATCAGGGAAATTTCTTCTTCCGTCAGCTCCGTTCCAAACTCCGGCAGCGTCTCCGTTCCGAGATTCGGAAGCTTTCCGGTATCCCGAAAATCAAACAGATAGGACTCCTCCGTTACGCCGAATCTGCTGTTCATGACATAATTCTTAAAATATGGTTCAAACTCACCTAAAATCCAACTGACCTCGTCCGCCGAAACGCTCCACGCAAGACTGCCATTGGATGCGTTCGCTTTTTTGGAATCGCTTTTCATCACGATCTGTGCACAGCCTTTTTCAGTCGTCAGCTGATTTCTCAGCCGTCTCTGCTCCATTCCGCGGTTGACCGGATTTTTCAATTTACCAAGAATCGAAACCTCCGCTTCCTGATCGGAAGGATTGGTGATTGTAAAGGTCACATAAAAGCCCGGTGTGCCTGCGAGTGCTTCCTGTCCCGGCACAAACGGGGACGCAAACTCTGCTTCAATTTTTATAGGAAGTCCGCTGTCCTCATACTGCAGCCTGCAAACCGGAAAATCCGGATTCCAGCAGATTTTTTCGATTTCTTTGTACCACGAATACATCAGTGACCGAAATTCGCCGTTGTCCCGGTCATGACAAAGTCTGCGTACAACAGGCGCCTTTCCTGCAAGCTTGGCACGAACCGTAAACGGCAGCACATGGGCGTCGTAATCATATAGCTTTTTCTGTTTCCGCACATCCGGGCTTCCCCATTTTCCCATGTTGCAGATGTCCCATTCCCGCAGCTCTCCGTTCTGGCAGATTTCCACGCTTCCCGCGCCGATTCCCCCCAGCGCCATGCCGTTTTTCTGCCATCTGTAATCTAACGTCCCCTCCATGATATTTACTCCTTTCGTTGCCAAAAAAGGATGCCGCCCGATCAATCAGCTCAAAGGCTCTGATTACCGGGCGGCATCCTTTTTCTTTGCATGCGGTCAGTGGGACTCGAACCCACACGGTTGCCCATTGGCACCTAAAACCAACGCGTCTGCCAATTCCGCCATGACCGCTCACCGCTCCGGCAGCCGGTTGTTTCGGCTGCCGAACGCTTCTCTTTCGTATAACTTAATTATTATATCGAACTTTTGAAACTTCTGTCAAGCATTTTACGGCATCAGCTCATAGATTCCACGATTCTTGTTGTCGCGCACGGACAGCCAAAGGTAATTGTTATCATCGTCCACATCCTGGCAGACCGGTACCTCCTTGCGGTTCGAACCGGCTCCGTAGGGGCTCCAGATTCCCGCGTCCGCAAAGCCGTTCCACTCTTCCTGATTGCCGTCCCAATTTAACGTCGTCAGGTACATTTCTCCGCTGTAGAAGCCGCTGCGGAACGTTCCGATCACATTCTGGATGTAGCGCTCCTTTTTGGCAGCCTTGCTCATATCCAGCTCGTAATGCTCCTGTCCTTCACCGTCCGGCAGGTCGTTTTTCCATTCTCCGGCATACATATGCTCGCGGTACGCGCGGTCCGACGTGGTGTCATCGTCATAATAAACGTAAAAGCGCACCCACTTGCCGTTGCCTTCGCGTTTGCCATTCGACCACTCGCCGTAGTAATAGGCGTTATCCGCATAGCAGGCGATTCCGGTTCCGTCCGGCTGTCCTGCGCTGCTGCGCTCGCCATAATAATAAAAGCTGTTTGCATCCGAAATATCCGACGACATCCTCATATACCAGGGCAGCATCGCCAGATCCTCCACCGCGTCCATATTATCCTGTTCCCAGTAACCGGACATCTCCAGAAGCATCTCTTCGTTTGTCTTGTTCGCACTCTCCGCGCCGGATAACGGATCGTTTCCACTCACCGTCCGGAGGTTGCCCTCCTGCTTGGCACCCTGACTTTCCTTCCCTTTGCCTGCGGGAAGTTTGCTGTCCGGATGCTCTGTCAGCGCCTCATCCTCCTGCTGTCCCCTTTCCGCCGTCTGCTTTTTCTCTCCTGTCGTTTCTTCCGTCTGATCCGCTGCGTCCTTCGTCTCTGATTCTGCAGACTCTGCCTGTTCCTCGCTGTACCATATCTGCGTGCTTTCCGTTTCTGCGATCTCTGCCCGTGTCTCCCTGCGCTGATGCAGCCGTACTGCGCACAGCGCGATGATAATTACCAGAAAAAGAGCAATCGCCGCCACCGGGATCAGATCCCTTTTTTTATCGTCCATGTCCGCATTTCCTCCAGTTGGTTTATTGTAACATAGGCTTTCTTTTTTTCCTATTTAAACTTTATTAAGAAAAACGAAAGCTTTTTCTGTTTCTTATATATATGCGTTTTCCTCCCTTGACATCCCTCAAAGTCCTGACTATTATGGAACAGAAAACGAATTTACCTTACACGAAAAGAGGAGTTTTATGAAAAAATGGATTGTCTGGCTGAAAAAAAGCAGTCCCTGGATTTTTCTGCTGATCGGCCCTGTTCTGAATTTTTATCTGCTGGAATGGTACACGCATAATCCGTTCCAGACCATGAAACCGTATATACAGGGGATGAATCTGGCGCTGTTTGAATTTGCAGCACTGTTTTTATTTGCACTGACCGGCAGGATCAGCCGCGCACTCGGCATCGAAACCGCCTTCTGCGCCGTTTACGGTCTTGCAAACTATTTCGTCCTGGAATTTCGCGGCGCGCCCATCCAGCCGTGGGACATTCTTTCGATCTCGACCGCTGCCAGCGTCGCGGACAACTACGAATACAAATTGAACCGCACCGCAGTAATCGTGCTGATCTGTTTTGTCCTGCTTCTGGTTCTGGAATTTTTCCAGAAAAAAGGCTTTCCGAAAAAAAATAAAAAAGCCCGGATTGCCCGCGTCTGCCTCGCGCTTTCCTGCGGTCTTTTATGCTTTGGCTACACGAAAATGCTGCACAGCGAGGACATCGTCGAGCAGAAGCTTCACCTTTACAACAAGCTTTTCACTCCGACGACGATTCAATTTAAAAATGGTACTGTAACTGCGTTTTTAATGGAGCTTCAGTACATTTCTGTCGATAAGCCCTCCGGTTACAGCGCAGAAAACGCCAAGGAGCTGCTGGCATCCTATGATACCGGCTCTCAGGAAGCAGATGGAACACCTTCGGACAATGCACAAAAGCCGAACATTATCGTCATCATGAACGAGGCGTTTTCCGATCCGTCCGTGCTCGGCGATTTTACAACGAACGAGGATTATATGCCCTTCGTGCACAGCCTGCTCGACGGCGCGGATAACACGATTTCCGGTCACTTAAATGTCTCCGTCAAGGGCGGCAATACTGCCAACACAGAATTTGAATACCTGACCGGCGCTTCAATGGCGTTTCTTCCTTATGGAAGTATCCCGTATCAGCAGTATGTGAAAAAAGAGACGCCTTCGATGGCCTCCTATCTTTCCTCCCTCGGCTACTACACGATTGCGATGCACCCGTACCGCGCCGCCGGCTGGGACAGAAATCTCGTTTATCCCAAGCTCGGCTTCGACGAGATGCACTTTCAGGAGTTTTTCACAGATTCTCCGCTTGTGCGCAAATATGTCAGTGACGAGGGCAACTATGAAAAGATCATAAAGCTCTACGAGGAAAAAGATGCGGACACGCCGCTGTTTTTATTCAACGTGACGATGCAGAACCATTCCTCCTACAGTGACTGGGCGGATTACGACAACTTTTCCCCCGATATCACGGTAGAAGGCTCGGATTCCAAGCTGCTTCCGGCGTACCTGTCCTTGATCAGGCTGTCTGACAGCGCCATCCAGAACCTGGTTTCTTACTTTGAAGCACAGGAGGAACCTACCATGATCGTCTTTTTCGGAGATCATCAGCCTGCCGATTCCGTCGTACGTCCGGTCTGGAAATTAAACGGCAAAGATGACGCGGACTTAACCGACGAGGAAGAGGCGCTGCGCTACAAGGTTCCGTTCTTTATCTGGGCAAACTTCGATATCGAAGCGGAAAGCGACCTGGAAATCAGCGCAAACTATCTTGCGGCAAAGACGCTGGACGCCGCCGGGCTTCCAAAATCCGCTTACGATAACTTCCTGTCGCAGCTGCGCACGGAAGTACCCGTCATTTCAGCCAACCATGTAACGCTGTCCGACGGAACCTTTACCACTGCATCCAAGCAAAAAGATCTGCTTTATGATTATCAGACCCTGCAGTATTACCTGCTTTTTGACTAAACCGCGGAGGATTTCCTTTTTTATGAAAAAAAAGATCTGTTTCTTTTCCTTCCTGCTGCCGTTTCTTTCCATGATGGCGATTTTTATCGGCAACGGCATTTATCCCTTCGGAGATCAGAGCTTCATGCACTCCGACATGTACCATCAGTACGTCCCCTTTCTGGAAGAATTTGTCCGGAAAGTGCGCGACGGCGAACCGCTCTACTACTCCTGGCGCATCGGTATGGGCTCCAATTACCTGTCTCTTTACGGCTACTACAGCGCAAGCCCGTTCAACTGGCTGATGCTCCTTTTGCCCGAAAAATATTTAATCGAATTTATGAGCTACATGGTCGTTTTCAAAATCGGTCTGTGCGGCTTCACCTTTTCCTGGCTTTTGACAGAAAAATTCCACACAAACGACCTTTCTGTCCTGTTCTTTTCCACATTTTATGCGATGTCCGGCTTCGTTGCCGCATATAACTGGAACGTCATGTGGATGGATACCCTCGTCCTCGCTCCGCTGATCGTTCTCGGTCTGGAAAAGCTGGTCTTCGAAAAAAAATACAGCCTCTACTGCATCACCCTCGGGCTGTGCATTTTATCGAACTATTACCTTTCCATCATGGTCTGCATCTTCCTGTGCCTGTACTTTCTCGTGCTCGTGCCGAACCTGTTTGGCTCTGATGGCTGGAAAGCGTTCCGCACAAGGCTGCTTGGCGCAATCGGACGTTTTGCTTTATTTTCCCTGTTGGCTGGCGGTCTCGCCGCCGTGCTGCTGATCCCGGAAATCGCTGCCCTGCATGCGACTGAATTTTCCGAATTCAACTTTCCGGAAAAGATCAACTGGTACTTTTCCTTCTTCGACGTAATTGCGCGGCATGCGACCGGTGTATCCAGGGAAACCGGTCTGGATCACTGGCCGAATATTTTCTGCTCCAGCGCAGTCTTTTTCCTGATTCCGCTCTATATCGTCAACCGAAAAATCCCTCTGAAGGAAAAGCTCGGCAGACTGGTATTATGCACCTTTTTCATCGTCAGCTTCTCGGTCAATACCCTGAATTTCATCTGGCACGGTTTCAACTACCCGGATTCGCTTCCGGCACGTCAGTCCTTTTTGTACATCCTGCTCGTGCTGCTGATGTGCTATGAGGCGTTTTCAAAGCTCGACGGCTTTACCATGCGCGAGCTGTTTGTCTCCCTCGCCTGCGGGCTCGGTTATCTTTTACTGGCAGGAAAGCTCGTGGAGGACGACGCCTTTACCCAGGGCACCTTTGTGCTGAGCGCCTGCCTGCTTGCTGCCTACGCGCTGCTGCTCTATGCCTGGAAAAAAGGGAAAGAAAAACAGCCTGCAGACAGCCTCCCGTATCAGCGAGCGATTGCAATCGCCGTGCTGGCGCTGGTCGCTTTTGAATCCACCTACAACATGGCGCTGACGAGCGTTTCCACCACCAGCCGCAGCAGCTATCTGGAAAGCATTCCCGCCTACCGGGAGTTAGTTGCTCGTAATGAAGAAAAAGATTCCGATTTTTACCGCTACGAAAAGCTCAGCCGCGTCACCAAAAATGACGGTGCGCTGGCAGGCTATCCGACAGCGTCGCTGTTTTCTTCCACCTCCAACGCGGCGGTTCAGGACTGGTACGACCGCATGGGCATGAGCGAAAGCAAGGTATTTTACTGCTTTGACGGTCAGACGCCGCTTTCCGCAGCACTTCTAAATGTCCGCTACCTGTTTTCCCGCTCCGATGCAGAGGATTCCAGCCTCTACACGCTGATCGACGAGCAGGACGGCGTTTACCTGTACAAAAACAACAAGACGCTGCCCGCCGGATTTATCCTGCAGGATGGACAGAATCTTTCTTCCTCTGAGTTTTCTGAAGAGACCTCCGACCCGTTCGAGGTACAGAATCAGATGGCGGCTTCTGTTTCAACCTCCGATCCGCTCTTTGTTCCCATCGAATCAGAGGAATCCGGCAATCAGGCTTTCTTTGATGTATACACGGAGGGGCATTACTACGCTTACTGTAAAAGCTCCAAAATCGATACCGTTTCGATCTCTTCCGCCAGCGTCAACAAAACGTATAAAAAAGTCAAATATGACTATATCCTCGATCTCGGTCGTCACGAAACCGGCGACCATGTAACGCTGACCAACGACGGAGATAGCGTGCTGAATGCCGTTGTCGTGCGCCTGGATGAAGCAGTTTTGTCCCGCACACTGCAGACGCTCTCTGAGCAGCCCTTTACGGTAGATTCTTATGATTCCAGCCATGTGACCGGACATGTCGACGTCACCAAAGCCGGTCGGCTGATTTTATCCATCGCGGACGAACCCGGCTGGACAATGAAGGTGGACGGAGAAGCCGCAGACTACGACGTGTATGATGGTGTATTTCTATCCGTTCCGCTGACGGAGGGCAGCCACACGATTGAGCTTTCCTACCGCCCTGCAGGTCTGACTGCCGGTCTGATCGTCAGCCTGATCTGCCTGCTTGTGTTTATCGGAATCGGAGTTGTTCCAAAGCGTTTGGGAAAAAAATCCTGACACCTGACTGATTTTATGCTATAATTTTTAACTGGTGCAGCGTTTCGTACCTGCACGATAAGACGTTTGATTCCTGATTTCCTGAGCTTCTGTCAGAAGCCAACGTCCGCTGCACTTTTTTACAGCTTCCTAAGATTATTGAAATATGCCGCCCTGCGGCAGAAAAGAGGTAATATGGAACACTTAATCATCCCGGAGAATTATTCCTCCGCCCTGAACCTGCACGATACCCAGATCGGTATTAAGACGGTGAAAGACTTTTTCCAGAGTCTTCTGGTCCGTCATTTAAACCTTCTGCGTGTCTCTGCTCCGTTATTCGTCGATCCCGCTTCCGGCATGAACGATAACTTAAACGGTTATGAGCGCCCGGTTTCCTTCGGCATTCTCGAGCAGAACGATTACCGCGCAGAGGTTGTACAGTCCCTTGCAAAATGGAAACGCTACGCGCTCAAGGAATACGGATTTTCTCTTGGCGAAGGTCTTTACACGGATATGAACGCCATCCGCCGCGACGAAACGACTGACAACATCCATTCCATTTTCGTCGATCAGTGGGACTGGGAAAAGATCATCGACAAAAAGGACCGCAACCTGGAAACCTTAAAAGCAACCGTCCGCGACGTTTACAAGGCGCTGCGCAAAACGGAAATGTACATGGCGATCCAGTATGATTACATCGAAGAGATTCTGCCCCGTGAGATTTTCTTCATCACCACCCAGGAGCTTGCAGACATGTTCCCGGACAACACGCCCAAGGAGCGTGAATATTTCATCACCAAAGCAAAGGGCGCTGTCTGCATCATGCAGATCGGCGATAAGCTCGAAAACGGCGAGCCCCACGACGGCCGTGCACCCGACTACGATGACTGGGCATTAAACGCCGACATCCTTGTTTACTATCCTGTTCTGGACATCGCCCTGGAGCTGTCCTCTATGGGTATCCGCGTGGACAAAGAGGCACTGCTGTCCCAGCTGGAAAAAGCCGGCTGCCCCGAGCGCGCAGAGCTGCCGTTCCAGAAAGCAGTCCTCAATGAAGAGCTGCCTTACACCATCGGCGGCGGTATCGGTCAGTCCCGTATCTGTATGTTCTTCCTGCGCAAGGCGCACATCGGAGAAGTACAGTGCTCCATCTGGCCAGAGGAAATCCGCAAAGAAGCGGAAGCCCACGGAATCCAGCTGCTGTAAACAATAGAATGCACGCTCTGCGAGCATTCTATTGTCATGAATAAGGATAAGCGGCTGCGCGTTGTCCTGTTATAGAATGCACGCTCCGTGAACCTTTCATTGTCATAAAAGAGCGAGGAAGCTGTATCGTATAGCTTCCTCGCTCTTTTTGGTCAGCACATCACACAAAGGATCTTCTTCTCGTCGCAATGCAGGTGCTGTCACCAGCTAATCTTAACTTCTTCTCTGCTCATCCTTTTTGCCGCGATGCCGCCTTTCCCTGCAGCATCCACAATAAAAACAGGCTTCCTGCTGACAGCACCAAAAACAGCACACAGGACGGAACGCTTAAAAATACGCCGCCAAAGGGCAACAGCTCTAACATCACATACACAAACAGGTTCGCAACGCTGTGGAACAGCATCGGCGCTGCAATCGTTCCATACCATTCATACACCAGCGCCAACAGGCAGCCGATTACAGTCGCATAGACCGCCTGAACAAGATTTCCATGGAACAGACCGAACGCCAGTCCGGAAAGCACCACCGCATACGGCACTTTCAACACCTTGCGCAGCTGTCCATAGACCACGCCGCGGAAAACGATCTCTTCGCCCAGCGGCGCAAGAATGCCGTAGGAAATGATTCCCAGCCACACCGGCGTATCGAACTGCATCTCCGAAACCCTCTGAAAGGTCGGAGAGAACCGATACAATTCTGTCAATGTCAGAACACCGTTCATGCCGATTGCAATTGCCGCCGCCAAAATCACCATCGGAACGATGGACAGTTTATCGATTTCTTTTGTCGAATGGAACCGGATCTTTTTGTGCCAGATTCCGTAACAGATTATAAATGCACCGAACGTCGAGAGTGCGCTAGCCACATTCAGCCAGAAATTGTAGGAAGAGCCCTCCAGCTCCTGCAGCCCGATGGCATACACAATCGATACCGCCGTCAAAATTACGCTGCTGATTAGGAGACTGATTACATAATAAGCAAACATCGCCAGTGCGCTGGTTCCAACAGCACTCCAGAACTGCCCGGATTTGGTCTTCATTTTGGCAGCGCTGCCGCGGTAGCGCTCTGAAAGAGAATTCGAGCCAGTCGCCGTGCTGTTTCCTGCCTGCGTGTCTCTTCCTGCCTGCGCGCTATTTCCTGCCTGCGTGCCACTTCCTGCCTGCGTGCCGCCCAGCAGTACGCTTCGCAGTCCTTCCACATCCCGGACAATGATCTCCGCACCGGCATTTTCCAGCTCTCCCGGCTGTGCATACCCATACGACACCGCGATGCAGTGTGCACCGATCGCTTTCGCACCCTCCACATCGAAGCTGCGGTCGCCGATCATCACCATCTTATCCGGATCGCTTTCGCCCCGCGCTGCAAGCTGGGACAGCACCTCTGCAACCACTTCTTCTTTGTGCACTCTTCTTCCGTCCAGCTCGCTTCCGACCACGATGTCGAAATATTCCCGGATTCCGAAATGCACCAGAATATCCTCCACATAAACGGTCGGTTTGCTCGATGCAATCGCCAGCGTCGCCCCGGATGCCTTCAGATCATGCAAAAGCGCTCCCATTCCGGGATACAGCACATTTTCGTATTTGCCGGTTACAGAAAACCGCTCCCGGTACTTCTCAACTGCCTCCTGCGCCTGCTCCGCCGTAAAGTTATAATATTTCATAAAGCTCTCTACAACTTTTTACATCTAATCCAGAATCAGGTTCGTCCATTAAAATTACTTTTGGTTCATTTAAAAGCTGTACTGCTATATCTAATCTTCTAGATTGGCCACCACTCAACCTTCCAACCAGTGATTGTTTAAATAAAGATAAATTTAATTTTTCTAATAAACTATCTATCTTCTGCATTTTCTGCTGTTTTGTATATCCCTTTAATTTTTTACTAGCGTAAAACTCCATAACTTCTTGCACAGTATTGCCTTTTCTTAAGACAGAAAATTGGGGAACATGTCCCAACTCATTTCCGTCTATAATAATCTCTCCAGAATCTAGTTTTAATCTTTTTAATATAGCATCAAACAATGTACTCTTGCCTGCACCCGAAACTCCCATAATAGCTACAAGCCTTCCCGAATTGATTTTCAAGTTGACATCTTTTAATCTATACCACTTTTTCTTTTTATCATATCTAGTTACATTAGACATAAGTATAGCTGGTTTATTATTTGAAATATAATTTTTATTAGGATTATTTACTTTATTTAAGTTAGATTGATTTTTTATATTATTTTCTACACTTGTATTATTTATAAATTTTACGTGTTCTTGAGAAGTTGTATTTTTAATTTTTTCAAAAAATAAGTTGTTTTTTAAGCAACAGAATATATAATTTTGATTGATAAATATATCTCCATTTCTAGGGATAAAGTAATCTGTATTTATTTTTTTGCCTTTATAAATTATATTTTCTGTATTTCTTATTATATATCCTCTTCTATC
>ERZ825324.5034-NODE-5034-length-10307-cov-2.535505_pt1 | contig 10307 bp, 6 predicted proteins | sample MGYA00519859_ERZ825324 | MGnify/ENA primary metagenome ERZ825324 (study PRJEB31778, sample SAMEA3449198) | human gut metagenome | biome: human gut; feature: human-associated habitat; material: faeces | place: United Kingdom | collected 2010/2012 ... | reverse complement strand
TGCAGATATGAAACGTGTTGGAAACCTTTATCTTGCAATAAGTCTTGAGGGATTTGAAGCAGTCAATGACTTAAGACGTGGCGATGGTGTATATGGCAAGGTTATGAATGCGATGGATCTTTTAAAGAAAAATGGTCTTGTATTCGGTACTTCAATATGCTACACATCTAAGAATACAGAAACAGTAACAAGTGATGAATTCATACAGCTTATGGTAGATAAGGGCTGCCGTTATGCAATGTATTTCCATTATATGCCAGTTGGAAATGATGCAGTACCGCAGCTTATGCCGACACCAGCTCAGAGAGAGATGATGTATGACCGTGTTCGTTATTGCAGACGTACAAAGCCGCTCTTTGCAATCGACTTCCAGAACGATGGCGAGTATGTTGGCGGATGTGTAGCTGGAGGACGCCGTTATCTGCATATCAATGCAAATGGTGATGTAGATCCTTGTGTATTTATTCATTATTCCGACAGCAACATTCGTGAGAAGACACTTCTTGAGTGTCTGCAGTCTCCGTTATTTATGGCATATCATGAGAATCAGCCATTTAACGAGAATCATCTTCGCCCATGTCCAATGCTTGAGAATCCGCAGAAGTTACGCGAGATGGTAGCAAAGACACAGGCAAAATCAACTGATATGCAAAGCCCAGAGAGTGCAGATCATCTTTGCAGCAAGTGCGATGAGTATGCAAAGAACTGGACACCGTCTGCAGAGAAGTTGTGGAATGAGTCACATAAAGAATAAGTAATAGGTATCCTGAAATTTAACAAAGGGCTTTTCATGAACTTAGAATCCTTCCTGATGAAGATACTATGTATTTGTATTTGGTATCTTGCGTCAGGGAGGATTTTTGCATTAATTATGGAAAAGACTGTGATTCGGAGGTAATGTTCTCAAAACTGAAAATTGGAAAAAATGACACATTCGAGAAGTACTTGAATCAGAATCAGTAGGATGTTATTATTGATGAGTGGGATATGTTAATTAGAGATGAATCAGCAAAAGAAAATGTGCAGAAAGAGTATATTGATTTTTTGAGAGGAATGGTTAAATGAGAAAAGAAAAGCTAAGAAAAAAGCAGTGCCTTATAATTGCTATGAGTATTTTAACAGTGCCCTTTAATAATATCCATCATGTGCAGGCTACAGAGACAGATCAGCAATATCGAAATCTGGAAAAATTATGTTTGGTGTGGGGCTATACAAAATATCGTCATCCGGTATTTCTTTCAGGTCAAAAAGATTGGGATGAAGAGCTATTAAATTTAATTGATCCGGTCAGTGAAGCTTCTAATGACGATGAGGTAAATAAAATCTTGTATGAGTGGTTTGAGGGACTTGGTGATACGGATTATGGAACAGATTTTTATGATCTATCATGGGAAAATGCGGCCGAAGATGATAAACTATTTTTGGCAGATACGACATGGCGCGATGATCCAGAATATCTCGGTGAAGACTTGTCATCAGCCTTGATGGAAATTGACAAAGTTCCAACGGTATATCGCGGAAAAGCACCAATGTTTGTTACAGCAGATATTATTCGTCTACCTATTTTTGATAATGAAAAGGTACTTGATGAATTTGATTTCTCAAACAAGGCAGATCGGTTACTTGGACTATTTCGTATGTGGAATGTAATTGAGTATTATTATCCATATGTAAATATTTTGGATGAGAAGTGGATGGATGTTCTTGATGAAATGATACCGATTATGCTTGAGGGCGATGATGAGCATAGCTACTGTATGGCGATGGAGCATTTTACTGCACAGCTTCATGATGCACATGCTTTATATGGATATGCTGGTGTGCTAGAAGAGTATGGTGAGTATAGTGCACCAGTGCGACTAATTCGAGCAGAAGGACAGTATGTGGTGAATTTTGTGTATAGAGATTGTGATCTTCAGGTAGGAGATATAATAGTTGCATTTAATGGCACACCAATTAAGGATATTATTGAAGAACAAAAACAATACATATCCATCACAGAAGATGATAAAATCTTAAATCAAATGGAGGAATTTCTTTTAAGAGCAAAGGAAACAGATATGAACATTACTGTCCTTAGAGGTGAAGATGAGATTTCTGTCAATATACAAGGAATGTCCTTAGAGGAAAGCCAGACAGTAAAAGGAGAAGAAAAAGAGTCGTATGAAGTGTTGGATAATAATATTATCTTGCTTAATCCTTCTGTGCTGACGGATGATAAATTTTCAGAGGCTATGAAAAAAGCCGAAGAGACAGATGGTCTTATTATTGATATGAGACAATATCCAAGAGTTGGAAGAACATGGCTTCATACACTTGATGATTATTTAAAAACAGAAAAGACGCAGTTTTGTAAATATATTTTGGCTTCACTTGTAATTCCAGGGGCGTATTTTACCAATTATATAGAAACATCAGGAGGAGGACAAGTGTCATACCACTATGAAAAACCAGTAGTGATCTTGATGAATGAGCGGACTCAGAGTGCGGCAGAATATCAAATAATGATGTTGCGTGACGCAGATAATGCAGTTGTAATGGGATCGAATTCTGTTGGATCAGATGGTAATATAACATATGTATATGCGCCAGAGGGAAATGCTTTGCAATTTTCAGGTATTGGAGTATTGACGGCAGAAGGAGAACAAACACAGAGAATTGGATTATCACCTGATATTTATGTGGAGCCTACGATTGCAGGAATTCGAGAAGGCAGAGATGAGCTGATTGAAGCTGCGATTCAGTATATTGAGAAGAAAAATAATTAAAAGTTGATAAGTAAGAAGGAGGTAGAAAAGTGAATCGTAAAAAGCCCGGGCAAGGTAAAGACGTTCAAGAGGATAGATGAACCATTGAAAAAATTCCACTGAAATGAGATTTCTTTATGGGAGGGAATGGATATGCAGAACAAAAGATGGAACAGGATCAGAGTGGGGATAGCAGCTGTAATTACTAGTGTCAGTTTCGCAAGTGCGAATACTGTTTCGGTAGAGTGTGCAAAACAAATAACGCCAGAAACGATAACAGAAGAACCAACGACACAGGATTTTATGGATCTGATTGAGTATACCAAGGATTGGCAGGCGGCAGAAGAAGTAACACCAGAGAGTGTGACTATGGAAGAATCACAGTCAACCGAGGTGACTAAAAAAGATCCAATGACAATGGTTCCAATCAAGGGTATACATGCGTGTTATGGTAGGATCGTAGAAATAAGAGATAACTATATTTTGGTTCAGGGCTTAGAGGAAAATGCAATCAACGATCAAGGAATCGACTGGTATCCAAAGTCTGATGTTGCAGTGGTAAGCGGTTATGTGGATGACCATGAGTGCACATCAGTAGATGATTTAAAGGTGGGTGATTTTGTATGTGCAATTCGATTTGGCTATATGCATTACACAATCACTAACTATTTTGATGGAATTGCAAAATTTATTGTAAATTCGCGTGATGCAAATGAAAAAGCAGCCGATAAAGACTTAACGAGAGCAGCAGTGCATTATGCCGAGAAAATTGCAGCAAAGGCGGCCGATAATGATTATCTTAATAAGATGGAACTTTCTGATAATGCGATGCAGTATGCACAGAGTGCTGCGGGACTGTTAAATATTGTACCAGAAGAGATTATGGAGATTAATCTGGAGGACGCAGTTAGTTCAATGTTTATAGGAAAGATTAACATAAATTCTTATCGCCTGAATATAAAAACAAATTTGTTTGGAAATTTAGTGAATCGTGAGATGGATGAAGAGATGACTGCGGCTTTTAATGCACTTACGGAAGATGAATATTTGAGTACATATTATCCGCTGTTATCTGATGGAGCAGTTGCTTTGTGGCTGTATTACGGAGAAAAACTTCCGAGTGTGTTTACAACATTAGTGCCAAAGTCGAAGATAGAGGGGGAGAAGGTAAAAACATCGAATACAACAGAAATTAGAGCAATATTAACAGAGCCATCAACATATCAGCAGGTATGTGCACTGATGGAAAATGGTGGAGAGGGCGATCCGATTAAGACGGCATTAGCAAGGAATGCAGACATTTATAACGATTTGGATAGCTTTAATCCATTAAATTCGAATCAAGGATATTATGTGGGTGAGTCTAAAGAAGCGGCAGATGAAACTTTTTATCGTACCGTTGCTTATGATTCCATTCAATCCGCAGATTGCATCAAGTTAATTTCAGGTCTTTCAAATAACGTTGAACAGAAACTCTATGGTGTGCAGGAAACACTGATTGCAGCACTTACAGGAGTAGCGCCGGGAACACTTGAGGCATACTATGTGTCAAAAGAGAATAATAATCAGTATGTGCTTACCGACATTCGTAACGCAGCATTTAATGCAATGCAGGATACCACAAATCAGACTGCGGCATGGAATTTCTCACAGATCATCCATTCACAGATGTCTGTATACAGCGCACGTGAAGGATGGGATCGCGATGTACTTCTTGTTTATTCCTTCTCGGATCTGACGGTACTAGTTACGATTGAGCAGGGCGATAACAACTTTATGAAGGTTACCCCGCTGCTTGTTCTGACCGAGGAAAATAATGAAAATCTTGGCTCACAGGATCAGATGGATTCCTTTATTCAATCATTACTCGAACAGTACAAATTTGAAAAATTTGATATCGCTAATTGACAAAATAGTGCATCGGGTGGTACATATCACCCTTTGAATTGACGTACTTTGGGGCAGTCAGATCGCGGTAGAGCGCAGCCATAACCTCAGCGTAAGCTGGATTTTCATCAAAAGCCTTCATGACAAGTGCAGCAATCTTATAGCAGTCAGCACCGTGGTGATCTACATATCCTGCAAGGTTGCGGCTTAAATGATGTACTCCATTTTCATCAGTCACAAGCATTGCATTCAAATATTCTAATACATAATTCTTATATTCAGCACCCTCATCTGGTCGTGCCTCATATGTATCATAGTTACTGTTCATGGATAAGCCAATATTGCGGCAAAGCCCGAAGGTGAATGGATTTCACGAAACCATTGCACCGAAGGGCTTTCGTTGCATGACGCATTGTAAATTTTGCAAGAAAAATGAATTGACAGCCGCTTATTGTAAGGGTAAGCTAATATTATGAAAATTAAGGTTCATTGCTAGAATATTAGAAAGAGGGTGCAAAGAATGGGAAGATTTGTAAATCCAGGAAACAGTGCGTTTATAGTTGCGTTAAATTCAGAAATTTACGTAGACAAAACAGGACTTTTGGAATATCCCAATAAGGTTATGAATACAAACGCAAAGTTTATTTGCAATAGCCGTCCACGCAGATTTGGAAAATCCATTACGACTGAAATGTTGGCAGCATATTATGGTAAGAATTGTGATTCTAAGGATATGTTTTCAAGATTAACGATCGGAAAAAGTGAAACCTTCAAAAAATATTTAAATCAATATGATGTTATTTTATTCGATGTTCAGTGGTGTATGATGGATGCTGGCTCGCCAGAAGAAACAGTGGCCTATATTAATGAGCATTTGGTACAAGAATTAAAAAATGTATATCAAGATGTGGAATTGGAAAATGTAAAGACAGCTTGTGGTGCAATGTCAGCAATCAATGCGGAAAAGGGTGTGCGTTTTGTTGTTATTATTGATGAGTGGGATGTATTGATTCGAGATGAATCTGCAAAAGAAGATGTGCAGAAAGAGTACATTGATTTTTTGAGAGGAATGTTTAAAGGAACTGAGCCGACTAAGTATATTCAACTTGCTTACCTTACGGGAATTCTTCCAATAAAAAAAATCAAAACACAATCGGCACTCAATAATTTTGATGAATTTACGATGCTGGATGCTGGAAGATTAGCTCCTTATATTGGTTTCACTGAAACAGAGGTAAAGCAGCTTTGCTCAAAATATAAAGTGGATTTCGATAAAGTAAAACGTTGGTATGATGGCTATCTTTTGGAAAAAATTCAAGTGTACAATCCTAAGGCGGTTGTAAGTGTTCTGACGAAGGAAAAATTTAAAAGCTATTGGTCTGAAACAGGAACATATGAATCAATTATTCCACTGATTAATATGAATTTTGATGGGTTAAAAAATGCTGTAATTGAAATGCTTTCAGGCGCAAATGTGGAAGTTGATGTGACATTCTTTCAAAATGATACGGTTAATTTTGCAGATAAGGATGATGTGTTAACATATTTAATTCATCTGGGATATTTGGGATATGATGAAGAGACAGAATCTGCATTTGTACCAAATGAAGAAATTCGTCAGGAATTGATTCGAGCAACAAAGAGAACAAAATGGAATCAGATGATTGAATTTCAACAGGAATCACTGGAACTACTAGAGGCAACACTTAGCATGGATAGCGGGACTGTTGCAGAAAAAATTGAAAAAATTCATATGGAATATGCTTCGTCTGTTCAATATAACAATGAAAGTTCTTTAAGTAGTGTGCTGACGATTGCCTATTTAAGTTCAAGGCAGTTCTATTTTAAGCCAGTTCGTGAATTACCTACGGGAAAAGGATTTGCAGATTTCATTTTTATACCGAAGCCAGAATATCGCGCAGAATATCCAGCGCTTGTGGTTGAGTTAAAATGGAATCAAAATGTTAATACTGCAATCCAGCAAATTCGCGATAAGAATTATCCAGATTCTATAGAGGCATATACGGGAGATATTCTGATAGTGGGAATTTCATATGATAAAAAGAGCAAAAAGCATTTGTGTAAGATTGAAGAATATAAAAAATAAAATTTGGGTTGACCAAAATAATTCGGGCAGTCTTTAAAAATTTTTTCTTTGCGTATCAAGTAAAAATCAAAAGAAAGTTGTCAATATAGTTGACAGGACAAAAGGGAGGAAAGTGCATGCAGAAAATGATATGGACAGGAATCGGAGTGAGTGCGGCGGCAGTCATTGGAACTGTGAGTTTGTTTGGAACAGGAGGACTTCACTTCAATAATGTGATCCAAACTCCAGCTCAGTTAGAACAAAGAGCATCAGAAAATAATCAAACCACACAATCAAGCGAAGTATTAACAGAGCAATCCGTTTATTATGCGCGTAAGCTTGGAAAGAAGGCTTCAGATACAGAATACTTTAAGAATAGAATGATTTCAGATGATCTAATGGAATACATACAAAAGGCAGTACCACTTGCAGATGCAGTTCCGACGGAACTAATGAAGCTCAATTTGGACTCATTTACGGTGGAAGAGATGGGAGATGACTTGAAAAGTATTGCACTGACAGACACCACTGAAATCAGCGACATGATTGCAAGGTCACTTGCAACAATGATGGTAGTTACTTCTAGTGATACAAAAGCATTGGCTGCCTATGCGCTGCTTGAAGACAATCAATATTTAAATATGGAGTTGAATGCAACAGTTGGATTGTGGCTGTATTATGGAGAAGATTTGCCATCGGTATTATGTGTGTTTATTCCAAGAGAAGGCGGTACAGAGCTAACAGTCGGTGTGCTAGATGCTGCAAGCTATGAGACAGTGCGAAAGAAAGTGGCTGAGTCATCTGATCAGAATAGTGATAACAGTGATGATGTTTTAATCGAAGTTTTGGCACAACGATCCAAGATTGACAGCGATTTTGGATCACTTGATTACTCTTACCTAGGTCAAATGACAGATGATTCTTATCCGATGGAAGGATTGCTAGAGGCTATCACTTTAGATGTACCAGCAGATGCAACATTTTTCAATCAACTAGTTGATGAAATCATCGGTGAAATGGTCAGTGGAATAACACCAATTGATGAGCTAACACAACTTTTCACCGTCTCATCAGAAGTAGCAGACTATGTAAAAAAAGCACAAACCTGTATGGAAGAAGTAGCAAAAGGATCAGAAAAGGGAACGCTCACAGCTTATAAAGTTCCTTCAAGTTCCTATTGGTCGGCAGAACAAATTGCATCTGGTGTATCAAATGGTTCTAGTATGAACCAGATAGCAGCATCTAGTGTTTTGTCCCGAATAGCTCATGAGCGAACCCCACTGCATGCAATCACAACAGACTGGAAAGATGATGTCGTGTTGGCATATACGTTTTCTGACTTGGCACTTTTGATCTCGGTAGAAGAAGCAGATAATTGTTACTTGAAGATCAACACAAATTTCGCCTGGTTGGATGAAGAAAACAATGGAAACATCGTAGACCGCATGGTGAAACAGTATGGTCTTGAGCAAATTGATTTAGCTCAATAGGATTGTGTACAATTTTGAAAAAAATAATTAGCATAGATTGACAAAATATCTTCTCTGGTGGTACGGTATCCAAAAGGCGAACCATTAAAAAGCACATTGAGGAGAGGTTCGTACAGAAAGGAAGCAGTGGTTTATGATTTATGCGGATCATGCAGCAACAACAAAGATTAGTGAGACAGCAAAGCTTGCTATGTTGTCTGCTATGGAAAAGGATTGGTATAACCCGTCTAGCCTTTATACACCGGGGCAGCAGGCATCTGGCACATTGATGGATGCGCGTGTGAGGATTGCCCACTGTCTTGGCTGTATGCCAAAGGAAATTTATTTTACTTCAGGCGGAAGTGAGGCAGATAATCAGGCAATTTTGTCGGCAGCAGCTATTGGTAAAAGACAGGGGAAGATGCATATTATTTCAACCGCATTTGAGCATCATGCCGTTTTGCATACATTAAAAAAATTAGAAAAAGAAGGTTTCGAGATTACGCTTCTTGATGTTGGAGAAAAGGGAATTGTAAGTCCGGCACAGGTCGAAAAAGCAATTCGTCCAGATACGGCACTTGTTACGGTTATGTATGCCAATAATGAGATTGGAACTATTCAGCCAATTCGTGAGATCGGAGCAGTGTGCAGACAAAATGGTGTGCTGTTTCACACCGATGCGGTACAGGCAGCAGGTCATCTTCCCATTAATGTAGAGGAAGATCAGGTTGACATGCTGTCTTTATCAGCACATAAATTTAATGGACCAAAGGGAATTGGTGTGCTGTATGCAAAGACTGGTGTATTTTTGACAAATCTTATAGAGGGCGGCGGACAGGAGCGAGGAAAACGTGCTGGAACGGAAAATCTTCCTGCTATAGTAGGAATGGCAGCGGCATTAGAGGAAGCTTGCTCACTTCAAAAAGAGCGCTCCATCTATGTGACAAAACTTCGTGAGCAGTTAATAAATGGACTAAAGAAAATTCCAGGTGCACTGTTAAACGGAGATGCAACCAATCGTCTTCCAGGAAATGTAAACTTCTGCTTTCCGGATACCGAGGCAGAGGGACTCTTGCTCTTACTTGACAACAAAGGAATTTGTGCATCATCAGGTTCAGCATGCACATCAGGTTTTCTTGATCCAAGTCATGTGCTTCTTGCAATTGGAAGAGATAAAGAGACAGCAAGAGGTTCCCTTCGTTTGACACTTGATTATGAAAATACCAAAGAAGAGGTAGAGATGATTATTAAGGCTGTTAAAATTTTACGTGGAGAATAAAATTGGCGGCTCTAATTTTAGAGCCGCCAAAATAATTACAGATATAACATTTCTGAGTACGCCATGATAAATGGACCGCTTCCTTTTCCTTCATCTGGAAGGTAATATTCAGTGATCTCATAATTATTTGTATTATTTGCACTTGCCTTTAAGTAAATATCTTCCAGTACATTGTCGTGAAGCTTAGTATTTACAATTGCGTTAAATGCTTTGATTGCAGGTTCGCGGTAGGACTCGTTAAGCCATCCCTTGCGAACACCTTTTAACATCATATAAATCATCATGGCAGTGCCGCTGACCTCAAGGCGATTTGTCGCGGTAACAGGCTGATCAGCCAGATTTGCCCATAATCCAGATTCATCCTGATACTTTAACATGCCATCTGCAAAGAGCTTTAATGCAGCTTTTCTCTCTTCAATATAGCATTCAGGAAGAACTTCCATTACATCGACCATTGCCATTGCATACCAGCCCATTGCGCGGGTCCAGTGGTACGCGCAGACATCCTCGCGGCTGTTGCATGCATGATAATACATGCCATTCGGGGCAAGCATAACATCAGCAACCCAGTTCAAGCGCTCATTGATAATAGCAAGCTGCTTTGTATCACCAATTTTGGCAGCATAGTGAGCCAAAAACGGTTGCAGCATATAGATACCATCGAGCCATACCTTATACTTAGGTGGCTGTCCGCCGGCCCAGCAGTGCCAGTAGTTATTGCCAAGTGCATCTTCTGTATATTTTTCAACTACAATATCACCCTTTGAATTGACGTGCTTCGGATCAGTCAGATCGCGGTAGAGCGCAGCCATAACCTCAGCGTAAGCTGGATTTTCATC
>ERZ825324.5032-NODE-5032-length-10314-cov-2.939175_pt1 | contig 10314 bp, 10 predicted proteins | sample MGYA00519859_ERZ825324 | MGnify/ENA primary metagenome ERZ825324 (study PRJEB31778, sample SAMEA3449198) | human gut metagenome | biome: human gut; feature: human-associated habitat; material: faeces | place: United Kingdom | collected 2010/2012 ... | reverse complement strand
TGAGCTACGGTCTGGTCGATCCCCGCGTTCGTGTAAACAAGTAAGGAAGGAGGCTGCTGAATATGAGTAAAGAGAATAAGAAGGCAGGCTCCGGGGAGAAGAAGGGGACACTGGGCCGCTGGTTCTCCCGCCTGTTTTTCCCAAATAAGGAAATGGACATTTACGCAGAGGAAGCGCTGCAAAGCCCTGCCCGTATGGTGGCAAAGAGCTTCTTCTCCAAGCCACTGGCTGTTATCTCTCTTGTACTGCTGATTCTTATTATGCTGTTTGTATTTATTGCTCCCAGTTTTGTTGTGCTGGATTTGGGAGAGCAGGACAGCACCCTGGTCAATGTATCCCCAGGATATTCCATGATGGACTATCCCGAAGAGCTGGAGAATGAGGGCATCGCCGATATTTCGGTCGGCTCCAATTTCTCCGCCGGTGTAGATATGAACGGTAATGTTTATGTTTGGGGTAAAACCAAGGTTTCCCGTGTGATCGATGTCGCCGATGTTCCCAAGGAGGTCCAAAAGGCGAAGATCACGCAGATCGCTGCCGGCTTTGACCACATTGTAGCAGTGGACGATAAGGGAACCGTTTACTGCTGGGGCAACGCCCGTTTGGGGCAGACCAAGCTGCCGCAGGAGCTTTCCGAAAACAACCGTTTCCACAACTTCAAGATCACCAAGGTTTTTGCCTCCCATCAGTTCTCCGCAGCCCTTACCGATGACAACCGTCTGCTCCTTTGGGGCAACGCGAACTTTGCCGATATCGGTATAGATAAGGAGCTGTATGATGGGCATGTGGTGGATGCCGCTTTGACTGATACCGCTTATATTGTTTTGCTAGACGATGGTTCTGTGGCTTATTCCGGCGATAAGGCAACTTCCTTGCTGGCAACCGATATTCCTGCGGGCGCCAAGAGCGGCGTGGTATCCATTGCGGCTACCGCAAACTCTGTTGCAGCACTGAAGAATGACGGTACCGTTCTTACCTGGGGTGTTACCACACGTGGCGAGGGCGCCCTGCCTGCATTCAGCACCAAGCCCATCAAGATTGAGGGCGGGCGTTACCATTACACCGTCGTAATGGAGGACGGCAATGTTGCCTCCTGGGGCCACAACCGTTATAAGCAGATCAATGTTCCTACGGAATTGACCAATGATTCTGTGGATGTGAAGAATATCTTTACAGGGTATTATCAGAACTACGCAATAGACGCCAACGGTAAGATGCACACATGGGGTCTCAAGGGGTTCCTGCTGGGAACCGATGACCTTGGCCGTGATATCTTTGCCCGTCTGGTAAACGGCGGCAAGATGACCATGACCATCGGTGCACTTTCCGTTGTGATTTCCACCATTATCGGCATTCTGCTGGGCGGTATCGCTGGTTACTTCGGCGGCTTCCTCGATATGGCCATCATGCGTGTGGCAGAGGTCGTTTCCAGTATGCCGTTCATCCCCTTCGCCATGATCCTTTCCGCGGTGCTTGGTTCGCGGGTAAGCGTGGAGCAGCGAATGTATATCATCATGGTCATTCTGGGTCTGCTTTCGTGGCCGGGGCTCTGCCGTCAGGTACGTGCGCAGATGTTTGCCCAGCGTGAGATGGAGTATGTTACCGCTGCAAAGACCATCGGCGTTAAGGAAAACAAGATCATCTTTAAGCACATCATCCCCAACGTAATGTCCGTCGTGCTGGTTTCCATCACCCTTTCGTTCGGCACTTCCATGCTGACCGAAAGTACCCTTTCCTACCTGGGATTCGGTATTCCGGCACCCACACCCACCTGGGGCAATATGCTTTCCAATGCCAATAACAGCGTTATCATCCAGAACTACTGGTGGAACTGGGTATTCGTTGGTCTGATCTTCGGTCTTTCCTGCGTCTGCATCAATCTGATCGGTGACGGTCTACGCGACGCACTGGATCCGAAATCGAATGAAAGATAAGGAGGGTATATCATGGAAAACGAGAAAAAACTGCTTGAAATTATCGACCTGTATACCTTCTTTGACACCAAGCGTGGTACAGTAAAAGCTGTAAACAATGTTTCCTACACCGTTGAGGAAGGGAAGACCCTGGGTGTCGTAGGAGAATCTGGCTCCGGTAAGAGTGTATCTGCTATGAGTATCCTGCGCCTGCTTGACGGCAATGGTTATATTGCTGGCGGTCAGATTCTCTTTAATGGTGTTGATCTCACTAAACTCCCCCTTAGTGAGATGTATAAGATTCGCAGCAATGATATCTCGGTTATCTTCCAGGAGCCAATGACCAGCTTAAACCCCGTTTTCTCTATTGAACAACAGCTTTCTGAGCCGTTTATCATCCATCAGGGACTTTCCAAGAAGGAAGCGGCGGAAAAATCTGTTGACCTGCTGCGTGAGGTAAAGATTCCGAATCCTGAGATTGTTGCCAAGCAGTATCCGCACCAGCTTTCCGGCGGTATGCGTCAGCGTGTTATGATCGCTATGGCGCTGGCGTGCCGTCCCAAGCTGCTGATTGCCGATGAGCCGACCACCGCACTGGATGTTACCATTCAGGCGCAGATCCTGCGACTGATGAATGATCTGAAGCGGGAAAACGGCACCAGTATTTTGTTCATCACCCACGATTTGGGCGTTATCAACCAGATGGCAGACTATGTCGCTGTTATGTACTGCGGTCAGGTGGTGGAGCGCGTTCCCGCAAAGATGCTTTTTGACCCAAAGACCGAGTATTCCCACCCTTATACCGAGGGCCTTCTGGTTTCGATTCCCCGCCTGGATACCCCCACCAATCAGCGTCTTGAGGCAATTCCCGGAGCAGTTCCGCACCCGCTAGATCTGCCCAAGGGTTGCAAGTTTGCCCCCCGCTGCAAATATGCTACAGAAAAGTGCCATGAGGCTGAGCCTCCCATGACTCATCTGACCGAAGAACACCACATCAGATGCTATTACCCGAACAAGGAGGAGAGAAAACAAAATGTCAAATGATAAAAAAGTTTTGCTCCGCATCAGCAATCTGAAGCAGTGGTTCCCGCTGAAAAAGCGCGGGATGTATGTAAAAGCCAATGATGGTATCGACCTGGAAATCTACGAGGGTGAAACCTTCGGTTTGGTAGGCGAGTCCGGCTGCGGCAAATCCACTTTTGGCCGTACTATTTTGCAGGTTTATCCGCAAACTGATGGCCGTACCATGTACTATGGCCGCACGATTGATGAGCTGTGTCCTGAGTATATCCGGGAGACCATCAAGACGCTGGATAAGCGCCGTAAGCATTTGGCTCAGCTGGAAGAAAAAAGGGATCATCTGCAGGCGGAATATGACGCCATGAGCGATGAGGATAAGCTGAAGCATCACAATGATTTGGCGGCTGCCAAGAAAAAGGCCCACGATGCGCTCCTGGATATCACCAATGTCATCGGCGGTTTCATTGTAGTGGAGGATTTGGCGCCTGTTTCGGAGCAGTTCCTCAAGATCAATAAGCTCTCCAAACAATTGCATAAGCTTCATCTCAAGGAGAGAGAGTTTTCGGTTGATTTGGCTGATATCCTTTATAAGTCTTCGGAGGATTCCCCAAAGGCGGAGGCAGCTCAAAAGAAGGTAGATGAGATTCAGGCGCAGATTGCTGAGGTCGAAAAGGAGATTGCAGCGGAGCACGAAGTGCTTGACAAGATGCGTGAACCCTATAAGGACGACGAGCGTTTCCAGAAGTATGAGGGGTATCGTGATGACGGTATTGATCTTGCACGCCTAAAGTATGAGGAGATGCGCCAGTTGCGCAGCGACCTGCAGCTTATCTTCCAGGATCCTTATTCTTCGCTGAACCCCCGTATGTCTGTTGGTCAAATCATCGGTGAAAGTTTGGTTTCGCACGGCTTTTATACAAAAAACAGCCCCAGACTGCAAGACGCGATCATGGGGATCATGGAAGAATGCGGTTTGGCTTCCTACTTCCTCCACCGCTATCCTCACCAATTTTCCGGCGGTCAGCGCCAGAGAATCGGCATTGCACGCAGTCTGGCTACTAATCCCAAGTTTGTCGTTTGCGATGAGGCAGTTTCCGCACTGGATGTATCCATTCAGTCACAGATTATCAACTTGTTGAGCGATCTGAAGGAGCAGCAGAACCTGACCTACCTGTTCATTACTCATGACCTTTCCGTTGTCCGCTATATTTCCGATCGTATCGGTGTTATGTACTTGGGCAACATGGTAGAGCAGGCAGAATCCCAAGAGCTGTTTGATCATCCGTTGCACCCCTATACTGAGGCTCTGTTGGGCGCGATTCCTACCACTAATGTGGATGATGACCGCGAACTGGTCATTCTGGAGGGCGATATTCCCAGTCCGGTTAATCCGCCTAAGGGCTGCAAGTTCCATACTCGCTGCAAATACTGCACCGATATCTGCAAGATGGTAACACCCGAAATGGAAGAAGTACGCCCCAACCACTTCGTGGCTTGTCACCATATCCTCAAGGATAATCTCTAAGCGGTGTTTTAGGAGAAGCGAATGATATTTAAGGAACGCCAAAAGCGCGCAATGGACACCATGAATCATCGCAACAAGGAATACCTCGAGAAGATGAATGGCCCGTTGCCGGATGGTGGGGAAGAGAATCAAGAAATACCGGTTAGGCAAGTAGATGATAATCCTTTCTCCAAAGACAATTTGGAAAAAGGTGATTTGCCGGCTATGGTCATTTCAGCTTTGCTCACCTTTTTACCCATTATTCTTGTTATAGCGCTTATTATGATCGTTTCGATCAAGTTGCTATCATAAAACAAAAGTTAAGGCAGGCTCCCTATGGGAGCCTGCCTTTTGCAATGTGCAAGTAATATGAAGGGGGAAGGGGTCTACTTTAGAAGCGCAAGGATGCTCTGTACGGTCTTTTCGATGCCCAATGCGGATGTATTAAGGCATATATCATAATTGGCTTTGTCGCCCCATTTTTGGCCGGTCATAAACTCGTAATATTTGGCGCGTTCTTTATCAACGCTTTGAATCTTTTGGCGGAGGGCTTTATCAGTAATCTCCTCACCAAAATGCTCCCATTCCCGGCAGCGCTGCATCTTAAAATCCATACCTGCATATATAAAGAGCCGCAATGGCTTTTTATCCCGTAAAATATAGTCCGCCCGGCGTCCTACAATCACACAGTCGGATTTTTCCGCCATATCCTGAATGATGCGGCCCTCTTCTGAGAGAATGGAAACCTGCTGATCAGCCAGCGGGTTGCTGATAGAAAGGAAGGTGCGGCCGGTCGTCACGGCAAAGACAGGCACCGGGTTCTTCTCCTCGATGCTGCGGATGTATTCTTCCGCCAAATTGGTGCGTCGGATCAACTCTGTTACGATCTCATGGTCGTAGTAGGCAATTCCTAACTCCTGTGCGATTTTGCGTCCGATTTCCCGACCTCCGCTGCCAAATTCACGGCCTACTGTAATAATTCTGTTCATATGGTTTCCTCCTTGGCCGGCGGTATCATTTCGCCTTGTCTTCATCATAGCCTAATTAGGACATTCTGTCAATGTAGGATTTCCCCGCTAATGTAAAAGAAAAAGCCGTCATTGCGGCGGCTTTGTGTGAATCAAACTCACTTTACATTCATTTCTGCTTTCTTTAGGGCATCAATAAACTGATCACAAGAAATGGTGCAGGAGGAGGTAAGCTCCGCAGCAGCAGGAATCTCTTGTTTTCCGTTTTCTTCCTTCAGCTGCATCGAGGATACATCGCTGACCGTTTTACCGGTACAGTAGTCCTCCAGCGCATTGACCTGCTCGAACCATTCCTTCCCGATGGAAGAATACTTTTTCAAGCCATAATCGTAGCCCAGCTCTTTTTTACTTTTGTAGGTGCCCGGCCAAGTAACATTCCCGCTGGTATTGTAGCTTGCGGCGGCTTCCACGCAGTCAAATGTAACCGAGAGGATCTTTCCTTCTTGGTCCAGTAGCAGGGCACAGGTCGTTACAGCAGCCTCCGCACGGCCATCGTCATCGTCCTCCGCCGGGCTGACGGTGGATTCCACCGTCATGCCCAGCCCTACGCGGTACGCAGTTCCATTGACTGTACCACCGTTATTGGTCTCGTTCCCGTTATTATCATTGGTTCCGTTGGTGCCATTTGTACCATTGTTGTCGTTGTTGCCGTTATTGGGGGTGCTATTGTTGCAGGCAACCAACGCACACACCATAACCAGGCAGAGAAGAATTGCAAAAAACCGTTTCATTTTACTTCCTCCATTATTTCTTTTTGGCTCCGCAGAGTCATCAATAGTATGCACCAAAAACACAAAAAACATAATAAACACACAAAAAAAATAGAGCGCCGGTATTCCAGCGCTCCATTTTATTTAAGCTATGAGATTATTTCGCGTTAGCAGCAGCCTTAGCGATGGCGTTAAGGAAAGCAGTAACGGAGATGGTGCAGGTGCTCTTGAGCTCCTCAGCAGCGGGAGCATCGGTATAGCCGTGAGCGTTCTCGCCCAAAGGCATGCCAGCAACCTCATCGGCAGTCTTACCAATGCAGTAAGCTTCAAAAGCATTGGCCTGCTCATACCACTCACCAACAGCAGCAGGGGAAGCATACTTCTTCATGTTGTAGTCATCGCCCAGCTCACGCTTGGTCTTGACATCCTCGGCAACAGTAACAACGCCGTCAGCATCAACGGTAGCCTTCGCCTGAACAACATCAATGGAAATGGCTACGATCTTGCCATCAGCATCCAAAGCCAGTGCCACAGCGGTAACATCAGCCTGGGTCTTGGCGGGATCCTCATCCTCAGCATCGGTGCCGCTCATGTTGGTTACCATGCCCAGGCCAGCCTTAGCATAGCCAGTGTATTCAGTGGTAGCATTGTCATAAGCCTTGGTCAGCGCATTGAGGAAAGCGGTAACAGAGATGGTGCAGGTGGACTTCAGCTCCTCCACAGCGGGGGTGTCGGTGTGATCATTGGCATTGGGGCCCAGCTCCATAGCGGCAACCTCGGCAGCGGTCTTACCGATGCAGTAAGCTTCCAGAGCAGCAGCCTGCTCATACCACTCACCGACAGCGGCAGGGTTGGCATACTTCTTCATGTTGTAGTCATCGCCCAGCTCCAGCTTGGTCTTGACATCCTCGGCAACAGTAACAACGCCGTCAGCATCAACGGTGGCCTTGGCCTGAACAACGTCGAAGGAGATGGCAACGATCTTACCATCCTGATCGAAGGTAGCCTCGCAGACGGTAACGTCAGCCTGGGTCTTGGCGGGATCTTCATCCTCGGCATCGGTGCCGCTCATGGAAGTAACCATGCCCAGACCGGTCTTGTAGGTGGAAGCGGAAGGCGTGGGATCAGGGGTAGGAGCGGGCTTTTCGCCGCAGGCTACCAGAGAAAGAGCCATCATCGCAACCAGAAGCATTGCAATAAACTTTTTCATTTTCTTTTCCTCCTTGAAAAGTATGTATCGTTTTGTTTTTTGTTCGATACTTGATTATTATACTATTTTACAAGTTATTCCGCAAGATGCCTATAATTTTTTTGTTAAAATGCTGTATTTTCTAATTTGATAATCCGTATATCTGTTAATTGTTACAGCACACGAATGACTATAACTGTATGAGGAGGAAATACAAAGATTGATTTTATGCCATAAGAATTGTAGAATATAAAGAAAGACAAGAAACGGAGAGTTCAAGATGAAAAAACTGATTGCTTTGCTGACTGCTGTGTTCCTGCTGCTGCCCGGATGCGGTGTCCAAAAGACGCCCGATACCGGCTACACCAAATATTCCGCCCAGTTCTACGGGACCTTTGATACGGTGGTGCAGATCGTGGGATACTGCAAGACCGAGGAGGAATTTTCGCGGTATGCGGGGCAGATTAAGTCCCGCATGGAGGAACTGAGCCAGTTGTATGATATCTACTATGAATATAGCGATGAAAGTAATCTCAAAACTATCAATGATAATGCTGGAATCCAGCCTGTTCCGGTACGAGAAGAAATACTTGACCTTATCGAATTTTGCCAAGAGTGGTATGGAAAAACCGATGGAAAAGTAAATATTGCGCTGGGGCCCGTGCTATCTATTTGGCACAATTATATGGAACGCTACTCTGCTGACCCCACCGATGCCAAGTTGCCTAAGATAGAATCATTGATGGAAAAGCTCCCAGTGTGTAATATTGAAGATGTCATTGTGGATAGGGAAGCAGGAACAGTGTATTTAGCAAAGGAAGGCATGAGCCTCGATGTTGGCGCTGTAGCCAAAGGGTATGCCACGCAGCTGGCGTGCCAGGAAGCCTACGATGCCGGTTTCACCTCCTTTATTGTTAGTGCCGGTGGCAATGTAGTGGCCGCCGATCCACCCCTTGACGGTATTCGTTCCGGCTGGGGCATTGGAATTCAGGATCCCTTTACGGCGGAAGAACTGGGCGGCGGCAATTCCATTGATGTGGCATATGTCAATAATACCTGCGTAGTTACCAGTGGAGACTACCAGCGCTACTATATGGTAGGAAAACAGCGTGTTCACCACATTATCGATCCAGACACCCTAATGCCTGCTGCTTATTACCGAGGTGTCACTGTTATTATCCCGGATAGCGGTATTGCTGACCTTGCATCCACAACACTGTATACCCTTCCATATGAGGATTCCCGTGCTATGGCGGAAAAAATGGGCTGGGAGGCCATGTGGATCTTCGCGGACGGAACAGTAGAATGTACTGATGGAATGATCCCGCTGTTGCGGGATCGTGGCGGTGCTGACGGCCTTTTGAAATAAACTGTTCAAAATTTATCTTTTGATTGCTCTTTACTGATTTGATTCATTCATGTATAATAGTTAAGAAGCAGCGGTATCAACCAAAGGGGGAATACAGATTGGGTCGTTACAGTCCGTTGGAAGTTCGCTATAAGCGTGTGATTCTGAAGCTGCGCGGAGAAGCTCTTGCCGGGCAGCAGGGGAATGGCATCAATTATGATGTGGTGCTGGAGATCTGCAAAAATATAAAAACCGCAGTCCAAACATTGGGAGTACAGATGGGCATCGTTGTCGGCGGCGGCAACTTTTGGCGTGGCCGCTCCAGCGGTAAAATGGACAGGACTCGTGCAGACCACATGGGTATGCTGGCTACCGTTATCAACGCGTTGGCCCTAGCCGATGCACTGGAATCGCTGGATGTGCCGGTGCGCGTTCAGACCGCTATAACCATGGAACAGTTCGCGGAGCCCTATATCCGCAACCGTGCGGTACGGCACATGGAAAAAGACCGTGTTGTGATCTTTGGCTGCGGCACGGGCAATCCGTTCTTTTCCACCGATACAGCCGCCGCGCTGAGAGCTGCTGAAATCGATGCCGATGCGATTCTGAAGGCTACCATGGTGGATGGTGTTTATGACAAAGACCCTAAGAAGTACCCCGATGCCAAGAGGTACAGCACCGTCAGCTTTTCGCAGGTGCTGGCGCAGAATCTTAATGTGATGGATATGACAGCAGCGTCTCTCTGCCGCGAAAGCAAAATTCCGATCGTAGTATTTGATCTTTCTGATCCCGAGAATATTTGCCGTGCGCTGTGCGGCTATGATATTGGAACAATTGTGAAGGAGGCATAAAATAATGAACCCCGAACTAAAACTGCATGAAGAGAAAATGACCAAAACTATTTCCGTCCTGCGTGAGGAACTGGCTGCCATCCGTGCCGGCCGCGCCAACCCTGCCGTGCTGGATAAGCTGGAGGTGGATTACTATGGCGTGCCCACCCGCGTTAACCAGCTGGCCGCGGTATCTGTTTCGGAGGCTCGTACACTGGTCATCCAGCCATACGATAAGTCTACCCTTAAATCCATCGAGAAGGCCATTCAGGCTTCTGATATTGGTATCAATCCCACCAACGACGGCAGAGTGCTTCGTATCGCATTTCCGCAGCTTACCGAGGACCGCAGAAAAGATCTTGCCAAAGAGGTAAAGAAAAAAGGCGAGGGCGCGAAGGTTGCAGTCCGCAACATCCGCCGCGATGCAAACGATGCCTTCAAGAAGCTGAAAGGCAGCGACGTATCCGAGGATGAGATCAAAGAGCTGGAAGATAACGTTCAGAAGCTCACCGATAAGTATATCAAAGAGATCGACAAGGCAGTGGAAGAGAAATCCAAGGAGATCATGACAGTATAAAACAGCTGGGCGCTGCTTTTTGGCAGCGCCTAAAATTGTTTCTGGAGGAAATAAATATGGTGATACCGCAGCATGTTGCGATCATTCTGGATGGCAACGGACGATGGGCGAAGAGCAAAGGCATGCCCAGAAACTACGGTCATTCCAGGGGAGCCAAGAACCTGGAAGTGATCTGCGAGGATGCCTGGAATATGG
>ERZ825324.5031-NODE-5031-length-10315-cov-3.745419_pt1 | contig 10315 bp, 8 predicted proteins | sample MGYA00519859_ERZ825324 | MGnify/ENA primary metagenome ERZ825324 (study PRJEB31778, sample SAMEA3449198) | human gut metagenome | biome: human gut; feature: human-associated habitat; material: faeces | place: United Kingdom | collected 2010/2012 ... | reverse complement strand
ACATCCTCAGCCAATTATCCCATGTCTGTCAGTGGCCTTTAACTGAATATCCCTAATCTAACTCCATGCGTGATGATTGACAAGATCCCGGAACATTACGGACCAGTAGATTAGGAAACGAGGATAATTTTCGTCACCGTCAATGCGACGCCTAAAATGCTGGAGCTTGCAATGATTCCAGAAATCTACATGTTTGACTGTGCGGAATATGCTTCCCCAAGCAGGATCTCTTTGACGAAGCCTGTGGATAACTTGTTGAGCTCGCGGTTGAGCGATTTCTGCTCGCACTTGTCGAGAGCGGTGTATGCACCACCGTGCTCCTTCAGAAAATCCTCAAGGATATCTTTTGAGAACATCCCCATTATTTTTCCAAAATCCTTGGGTAGTGTTACCTCACCGATATGGCTGATTACGTTGTTCAGCCTGTTTTCAGTGACGTATGCCTCCAGTTCGGGAAGCATCGCCTTCAAGGAGTCGCTGTATGGTATGGGTTCCGTGAAGAGCTTGTTGCGTGTCTTTACCGATTTCTTTTCGGCAAATCTTGCGTTCTTGCTCTTAATCAAGACTCTGGAGCCATTCCTAAGATACTGAGGCGTGACAGGACGGATCACAACACCCTCGCAGATGTTGTCATCAATGTCAGGCAAACCAAGCCACTGAGAGATTTTGCTCTGGAATGCGTTGGGATATTTCAGGCATTCTGCAAGTGAACCTCTCATCAAGGAGCGTGCATAGAAAAAGCCCTCTGCTTCAAATAGAGAATTAACCTCATCTACTGCAAGATAGCAACCTGCTTCTCCTTCAAACACATAGATGTCGAATCCGTAAAACTCATGGGCAGGCGTGTAGTTTACGCCTTTCTGGATAAGAGTAAGCCCCTTGGCAGCGGGCACTCCTTCGTGTGCATAGCGGCCGCCAAACATCTCTCCGAACACAGAGATGGCAGAAACCGCTGGATGTGCCTCCCGGATCCTCCTGAACAGCGACAGTACCCTCTGCTTGTAGGCTTCCAACAGCGACTGGAAGTCGTAGAATTTATCATCCTCGGAAAGTATTGACGTTCTCTTTGCAAATCTCACTTCTTCGCCATCGCAGAGAAAGCTTGTGTTTGCTCCGTGCACCTTCTCCTGCACTACCCATTCAAGGTCTGTCGGCATTTCTGCCCAGACCCGCTCCATGAAGTCGCGGGTGATGGCGTTGTCAATGGAGCTGTACTTTTTGAAATTGATCATTCTTCTTTTTTGAAATTATGCGCCACGCGGCGCGGTTATTGAAATGTGTGTCCGCAGCTAATCGCGATGGAGAAGGTTATATCGGTGAGGACACAAAAAAAACGACTGTCGGGAAGCGTGGTAAGAACTTTCCGACAGTCGTTATATCTCAGTGAGCCAATATTTGGAGGCTAACTTATGTCAGTTGGATTACTGAAACAAAACGGTCGGACAGCGCCGCAATATGATGTGCATGTTGTTGACGGCATAAGCACACAAGCATTGCGTTCAAAGCCATTTAAGCCCTGAATACGTTTGTTAATTAGTATGTTGCAATGCTGTCTTGCCATTTATTTCGTTTTAATTGGGCGCAAAGTTAATACTTTTTCACAAATCCACCAAATAAATTTTTATGCGGGGTTAGAAAGTATGATATATTCTCATGAAACTCCATGTGCAGATCAGAACAATAACAAGCCTCTATTACACTTTTTCAATCGAATAAATAAGATATGGCCGCATTTTTACTAACGAACAAATGACATCCAACGACATTTTTCCAAGCGAATACACGACGGACAATTGCAAATATTGGTAAAAACAGCTATCTTTGCCGATACAAAAAATGATTGAGGAAACCTGAAGCCAATCAGCCAGAATATGCATTCCTTCAGGATTTCTATATTCCTGAAAACGCAGAGGCTGCGCAGGATGCGCAACTTCATGCCAGTATCGCTCGTATCGTCCGAAACGATTTATGCTATTTTCCCGACAAAAAATTGTGGCTAATGGCGATTTTGGCTAATTTTGCAGAATAAAATCATCATTGACCAAAAATGACACAACTTCCCACACCTCCGGCCGTTGTGGCCGTCTGCTCCGACCACGCCGGCTATCAGTTGAAGCAGACTATCATCCGGCGTCTCACCAATCTGGGATATGAAGTGAAGGATTTCGGCACGGACTCGGAAGCGTCGTGCGATTACCCCGACTTCGCCCATCCGTGCGCCAAGGCCATAGAGGATGGACAGGCCGCGTTCGGAGTGGCCATGTGCGGCTCCGGCAACGGTATAGCCATGACGCTCAACAAGCATCAGGCTATACGTGCGGCTATCTGCTGGGATCCCGAACTCGCACGCCTGGCCCGGGCACACAACAATGCAAACGTACTCGTGCTCCCGGCCCGCTTTATCGATCAGTCACTGGGCCTGGAGATGCTCGACGTCTTCATCGCCGAACCCTATGAGGGTGGCCGTCATGACCGCCGCATAGCCAAGATACCCGTAACAGATTAACCCGACTTTTCCGCAGGCAGGCTGCCCCAAGGGCCCTGACCGCACTTTTTTTAGTATGACGACCGGGCGCTGTGTCCTTCAAAGAACGCAGCGCCCGGTATTTTGTCACAGAAGACAAGACGGGAGTTTACCGACTATTTAAGGAACAGCCCCGATAAATCCGGGGAACCGGAAGCAGGCGGCTAACCTGACGCCGGACCGACGACAGCAATCCTTGTGCGGCCGCCGACTGCCCGCGTCTACGCTCTACCCTGGCCGCAAAGTCATCCTCATTCACCGGAATATTCCTTTCGGCAAGATATGTCAGAACACGCCCGCGGGCTTCCTCATCGCCGTCGGCCTCGAGCGCGGCAGCGATCTCCAGATAAGAATCCGCAAGGTTTTCGGCCGCCTCACGCCGATTGTCGAGAAAATGTCCGATCAGACGTTCGCGCACGTCCATAGCCATCAGCCATCCGCGCCTGCGGTCACCGCTCCATATGCCCCGGTCATGACGGCGATAGACCGCCATCGGCTGAGGCAGGAAGCCGATTGAGCCGCGCTCGGCATGCAGCGAATGCATGGCATAGTCAAACAATCTGACCGATGACAGCCACTGCGGCAACTCCCCGTAAGGGATGGCACGATACATCACGCTCAGATTCGTGATGACATTGGCGCGCGCCAGATCTTCGAGTTCCATTTTCCGGGACTGATGCGGATTGCTCAGCGACATCGATCCGTCAGTCTGATAGTAGTTGACCACACGGTGAAAGCAGAGCGCACAGTCGTGGTGCTGATCGAGCATCCGGGCCTGACGTGCAAGCTTATGTCGCGAGCACCACCAGTCGTCGGCCTCGCAGATCGCTATATATTCTCCCCGGGCATGTGCATAGGCATCGAGATAGTTGGCCTGCAATCCGAGATTTTCCGGGCGGCGCAACAACCGCACGATACCGGGATAGCGGTCGGCCCATGCCGATGCCACGTCGGCTGTGGAGTCGGTCGACGCATCGTCGGCCACGATCAGTTCAAACGCGAAAGGCGCCTTCTGGCTCACCACGCTTCTTATGGCCTCGCCGATGTAAGCCTCCTGATTGTAGGCTATCATCAGCACGCTCACCTTGGGGCGATGCAGTTCAGTCATGCTTTCCTGCCGCCTCATCGGCCTTTTCCATCGCCGCAGCCACCGTCTCCGAGAGAGTCGGATGTCCATGTATCACCGACGTGAACCGCGCGGAGTCCATCCCCGCCACCATGGCGACGGCTATCTCCTCAATCAGATCGGCCGCATGGGGGCCGCATATGTGGCAGCCGAGAATACGTCGGTCATGTCGGCCGACAATCACCTTCACCAGGCCGTCGGCCGCTCCCATCGCCATCGCCTTGCCGTTGGCTCGGAAGGTCGACGTCGCAGTGACGAAATCCAGCCCCTGGGCGGCACACTGCTCCTCGGTCAGTCCGACCATCGAGCATTCAGGCACAGTGAATACCGCCGACGGCATCACACCAAGATCCACCTTGTCGCCGAGCACTACCCTGCCCTGGGCCGAAGCCGCATGAGCGAGCATGCAGAGCCCGTTGACGTCGCCTATCGCATAGACGCCAGGCGCCGACGTCTGCATCGAGGCGTCGACCTTGATGAATTCTCTCTCGGTCAGCTCCACTCCGGCCTTGTCAAGCCCGTCGGGAATCACCGGACGGCGTCCGACCGCCGAAACCACCATGTCGGCCGTCAGGGTCTTCTCCTTGCCCTTGCAGACATAGCGTATCTCCTGCTTTCCGGCATCATCCTTTACGATAGCGCCGACAGCCGCCTGAGTGACGATATCGACACCACGCCGCTTCATCGCCATGCGCAGACGCTTGGCTATCTCGCGGTCAAACGGCGGCAGGATTTCCGGACAATACTCCAGTACGCTCACCTTGCTGCCGAACGCAGCGAAAATCGAAGCGAACTCCATTCCGATCACTCCCCCGCCCACTATGGCTATCTCCGCAGGCAGGCAGTCAAGCGCCAGCAGCCGGTCGCTGTCGATTGCCAGCTCGGCTCCTTCGGCCCGGAGAGGAGCGGGTCGCGACCCTGTAGCGATTATGACGCGCGGGGCGGTCAGCTCTTCATCTCCGACCTGGATTGTCCGCTCCCCCTTAAAACGGGCTTCTCCACGGATCACTCTTACTCCTCCGAGCAGTGTCTCCACTCCCTGGCGAAGTTCGCCTACAATCGCGTCGCGACGCGCGCAGGCCGAGGCATAGTCGAGAGTGAAGCCGGTTGTAGCCACCCCGAAGTCAAACGCCTCTCTGACCGTGGCGGCTACTTCAGCCGACCGGCAAAGAGCCTTAGTCGGGATACATCCGCGGTTAAGGCAAGTGCCTCCCGGAAGATCGCGTTCCACTATCACCGTCTCAAGTCCGCGTGCCGCGGCCCGGGCGGCTGTCTCGTAGCCGCCCGGGCCGGCACCTATCACGATAAGGTCACAGTGTGTCATGCCTGCGATGTCTTTAGGTCTTCGTAGGTCACCACCGGATTGAGCGCAGCAGCCGTATCGTCGGGCCGACTGACAGGCGTGGTGTGCGGAGCGGTTTTCACCATTTCCGGATTCTCCGCCGCCTCCATGGCGATGGTCCGCATCGTTTCGATGAAGGCGTCGAGCGTCTCGGGACTCTCCGTCTCAGTCGGCTCGATCATAAGCGACTCATGGAAGAGTAGCGGGAAATAGATCGTCGGCGCATGGAATCCGAAGTCGAGCAGACGCTTGGCCACGTCGAGCGTAGTGACGCCGGTCGACTTATCGCGAAGCCCGTCAAACACAAACTCATGTTTGCACACTCTGTCCAGAGGAAGCATATACAGATCGCGTAGCGACTCCCTGATATAGTTGGCATTAAGCGTAGCCAGCGGGCCGGCCATTTTCAGGCCATCGCGTCCGAGCGACATGATATATGCCAACGCACGCAGCTGCACGCCGTAGTTGCCGAGCGTGGCCGATATGCTGCCGAGCGCCTCGGCGTCGTCGCGCGTCACCGTGAAACTGCCGTCAGCCTCTCGGCGCACGCGCGGATCGGGCAGGAACTGCTCCAGTCCCTTGCGGACTCCCACCGGACCGCTGCCAGGTCCGCCCCCGCCATGAGGCGTTGAGAAGGTCTTGTGGAGATTGATGTGCATCACGTCGAAGCCCATGTCGCCGGGCCGGGCGATGCCGAGCATCGGGTTAAGGTTGGCCCCGTCGTAATACATCAGGCCGCCCGCCGCATGGACCATATCGCAGATCTCTTTAACTCCGTGCTCAAATATGCCGGCAGTATTTGGATTGGTCATCATCATGGCCGCCACCGTATCGTCGAGAAGCGGACGAAGAGCCTCGATATCGACAGTGCCGTCAGGCAGACTCTTGACTTCCACCACTTTCAGTCCGGCCACCGCTGCCGATGCCGGATTGGTGCCGTGAGCCGAATCAGGCACTATCACTTTCGTGCGCTTATGATCGCCGCGCGCCTGATGATAGGCACGTATGACCATCAGTCCGGTAAGCTCTCCGTGAGCGCCTGCAAACGGATTGAGCGTAAACTCGCTCATGCCGCCGATCTCCGCCAGAGCAGTCTGAAGCGTCCAGTAAGCTTCGAGAGCGCCCTGCACGGTCGATGCTGGCTGCATGGGATGCAGGTCGGCGAACGCGTGATGGGCCGCTATCTCCTCGTTGATCTTCGGATTATACTTCATCGTGCACGACCCCAGAGGATAGAAGCCTGTATCGACTCCGAAGTTATTGGCGCTCATATTGGTGTAATGGCGCACCACTGTAGGCTCGTCCACTTCAGGCAGACGGAGCGCTTCGGAGCGCAGAAGGCCGGCCGGTATGGATGCGATGGCGTCAGGGGTGTCATTGTCGGGCAACGAAGCGCCGCGTCGGCCCTGCCGCGAAAGCTCGTAAATGAGCTTGCCGTAATATTCCTTGTTCATGATTTCAGCTTTTTGACGGTTTCTACCAGTCGGTCCATATCCTCGCGCGTCTGCATCTCGGTCACCGCTATAAGTATCCGGCGCGGCGCGATCTTCACTCCACAGAGGATCTCGTTCTCTATGCACAGGCGTTCGAGCTCATCCACCTCGAAATCGGTATCCATAGCAAACTCGTTGATGAACGGCTTGCCCGGAAACGACATGCGCATAAGTCCCGTGGCCTCAAGCTGCGATGCGAGATAATGCGCTCCGTTGAGCCCCTGCATGGCCGCCTCGCGGAGTCCGTCGGCGCCGAGCAGACTCAGATAGACGACAGTGTGAAGCGCCATGAGCCCCTGGTTGGAGCATATATTGCTGGTAGCCTTGTCGCGGCGGATATGCTGTTCGCGTGCCTGCAGCGTCAGCACGAAAGTGCGGTGTCCGTCGGAATCGGTCGTAGCTCCTACTATACGCCCGGGCATCTTGCGTATGAGAGCCTTCGAAGCGCAGAGGAAGCCCAGATAGGGGCCTCCGTAGTGCAGGGGCATACCGAGCGACTGCGCGTCGCCGCATGCTATGTCGGCGCCCCATTCGCCCGGAGTCTTCATCAGTGCGAGATCGGCCGGAACACAGTTGACAATCAACAGAGCTTTGACGCGATGGCAGGCATCGGCCCATCCGGCATAATTCTCGAGAATGCCGTAATAGTTGGGGGTTGCCACGATTACGCCGGCGACATCGCCCTCGGCAAGCTTGGCTTCCAGATCGTCGCGCAGGCTGACGCCGTCAGCCTCGGCTATCTCGTCGAGTCTGACGCCATGATAGCGCGCATAGGTAGCCACGACGCGGCGCACGGCCGGATTGACCGTCGAAGCGATCAGCACCCTGTCGCGCTTGCGCGACGCGCTCACCGCCATCATCATGGCCTCCGCTGTGGCCGTAGCGCCATCATACATCGACGCGTTCGACACCTCCATGCCGGTCAGCTGGCTCATCATCGACTGATATTCGAAGATATATTGCAGCGTGCCCTGAGATATTTCGGGCTGATAGGGCGTATAGGCTGTCAGAAACTCCGACCGGCTCAGGATATAAGGTATTACCGACGGAGTGTAGTGGTGATAGAATCCGGCGCCGGCAAAGCATGTCAGCTGACGGTTGCGGCTGCCGAGATCGTTGAAAAAGTCGCGTATCTCTTTTTCGCTGCGGCCCTCGGGGAGATCATAGTCGCCCTTCAGACGCAGACCGGCCGGAACGTCGGAATACAGTTCGTCGAGTTCCTTCATGCCGCAACGGCCGAGCATCCGCTGGATGTCATCGGCCGTATGTGGGAAATAATGGTGGGTCATTCCTTTGCTGAATATTGGGTCAATGGGCGCCCTCTGTGGCGCAGAAAGCGTTGTAGGCCTCTTCGTCCATAAGCTCATCGAGCTCTGCCGGATCTGAGAGTTCTACCTTTATGATCCAGTTGGCCATGGCGTCCTGGTTGATCAGACGAGGATTGTCGATAAGCAGTTCGTTGCTTTCAACTACTGCTCCGCTTACGGGCGCGATAAGGTCGCTGGCGGCCTTCACACTCTCCACGGCGCCGAACTCCTCACCGGCAGTCACGTCGTCGCCCTGCTCGGGCATATCCACGTAGACCACGTTTCCGAGGGCTTTCTGCGCATAATCCGATATGCCTACATAACCGATGTTGCCGTCGACTGTCACATATTCGTGTGTGCGGCTGTAATAAGTCTTGCTCATATTTCCTGATGTTTGATTGTTACGTGATATTTGTTTGATTATATGATCTTATTTCTTGTAGCTTTTCTTGTAGAATTTCTTTGCTGTGACGGTAGCGGGGAAAGTCTTCTTGCGCACTTTCACCGCCACTTCCGTGCCCTTCTCCGTGTAGGCCGCATCGATCATGGCCATGGCCACGCTCTTGTCTACGGAGATGCCGCGGTAACCGGTCGTCACATGGCCGATCACGTGGCCGTCGGACGGATCTATCACCTCGCTGCCATGACGGGCGATAGCGCGGTCATGTATCTCCAGTCCCACGAGTTTTCTCTTCAGTCCCTCGGCTTTCTGTTGACGCAGCGCCTCGCAGCCGATAAAGCCGCCAGCCTTGTCGAGTTTCACGAAGATACCCAGTCCGGCCTCAAGCGGCGTGACATCGTCGGCAAGCTCGTCGCCATACAGCGGCAGTCCGACCTCGAAGCGCAAAGTATCGCGACATCCGAGACCGCATGGCGCGCAGCGACCCGATTCCATCAGCCGGTCCCACATCTGCCCTGTCGCCTCATGATCGGCATAAATCTCGAAGCCATCCTCGCCCGTATAGCCTGTACGGCTGACGATCAGATGACGGCCATCCTTGTCAAGCTCCTTGAATGTATAGAATGTCAGCTCGCTGCAAGGAAGCCCGAGCACCTCCTCCATTACGCGCTCGGCTTCCGGGCCCTGAACGGCCAGCTCGCCCATCGAATCGCTGAGATCCGTGATCTTCACGTCGAATCCTGCTGACTGGCTGCGCATCCATTCGAGATCCTTATCGATGTTGGCGGCATTTATCACCGGGAAGAAATCATTGTCGCCGCGCTTGTAGACGAGCAGATCGTCGACCGTCCCGCCATCCTCGCGAAGCATCATTCCGTAGAAGATCTTCCCTTCGGGCGCGCCGGTCACGTCGTTGGTAAATATATGGTTGATATACCGCTCGGCATCAGGACCTGTCACCGACACTTCCCCCATGTGGGACACATCAAACACCCCGCAATGATTTCTCACCGCCTGATGTTCCTCTGTGATGCCCTCATACTGTATGGGCATATCAAAGCCGCCGAAAGGGCTCATCTGCGCTCCGAGCGCCACATGGCGCGAGTGGAGACACGTTTCTTTGTTTTCTGGCATATTATATCTTTGTTTAAGGTAATTTATAATTTCAACAACAGACCTACGGAATCCCGCAAGGCCTTTATTATACAGGTGCGAATTTACGCAAAAACGACGAACCTCGCAAACTTATCGGATCCCGGATTAAACCGGAGACACTTCCGACCGGATCAATGCGGATCAGAGTTTCCAAAAAACTTCAGGCATACCGGATGATGAGCGTAGAACGACCTGTCGGACGGCATCAGCCGTCCCGACAAGGGATCACGCTCATACACCTCTATCCTGTCGCTGTCGCGGCACGCCACAAGCAGCCATCGTCCGTCGGGCGAAATCGCGAAATTGCGCGGATGCGGGCCGGTCGTCATATATCCTGTGCGTGTAAGCCGTCCGGTCAGCGAATCGACAGCAAAAACAGCTATGCCATCGTTTTTAAGACGGTTTGAAGTATAAAGAAACCGTTCGTCGGGCGAGAGATGAATGTCGCCGCTTCCATGGCCGCCGACCGTGTCGGAGGCTATGTACTGTACGGGAACGAAGGTGTCTCCGCTACGTTCCAGCACAGTCACCTGGCCGGATATCTCGTTGATCAGATAGCCTGTGCCTTTGCGGGAGTAAACAATATGCCGCGGACCGGAATTATGTATCAGCTCCACATCACGCATGTTTGCCGGATCTACAAGAGTCGAGGATCCGGCGCCGTTCACCGGGAAGATATGAAGCCTGTCAGTGCCCAGATCCGCACAGACAAGCAATGAGGCGTCAGGCGTGAATGTCACGCTGTGCAGCCGAGGCTCTCCTTTGCTCTGGGTAGTGGGATCACCGTTGGCGAATTCCAGAATCTGGGGCTCTCCACACGGACGTCCGGCCGAATCAAGAGCATATATAGTCACATTGCCTCCGAGATAATTGGCTGTAAGGACATATCTTCCGTCGGGCGACAGATTGACGTAGCATGGCGCGCCTCCGCCGGTGGTGTCCGAAGCCTCAAGGGCAAGGACACCGTG
>ERZ825324.5028-NODE-5028-length-10326-cov-9.102619_pt1 | contig 10326 bp, 8 predicted proteins | sample MGYA00519859_ERZ825324 | MGnify/ENA primary metagenome ERZ825324 (study PRJEB31778, sample SAMEA3449198) | human gut metagenome | biome: human gut; feature: human-associated habitat; material: faeces | place: United Kingdom | collected 2010/2012 ... | reverse complement strand
ACGGACAGAAAAGGAAGAACAGGAGTGTGCCGATGAACTGGATGAAGAAATCCGCAACCTGACAAAGCAGGCAAGTCAAAAAACATACATAGGCGGTCTGACCAAGGAATGTGTAGATGCTTTTGTCAGCATGATTTATCTGTATGACGATCAGACGATGAAAGTTGAGTTTAACTGTGAGGATGTGATTCGGAGAGCATTGGAAAAGTATGGCGCATAACTGCATAGAAACAGCAAGGTGAGCAAAAAGAATGCCCGTCTGGTTGAGAGGATTCGTAAATCTTCTCGATCAGGCGGGCATTTCATTCCGTAGGAATGACTTTGACCGCATAAGCCACAGACAGCACCCCGGTGTAATCCGAAGTGCAGCTGTGTCTTATGCGGGCTTTTTTGTTATATGATCAGCGGGCTACAAAATCAGATTCCCAAACCGTACAGTATGGCTTTCATCTCTCTTACCATCCGAGTGAGAATTTCCTGTTCGATTTCATTGCAGTCCAAGAGAAGACGGTGAATTTCGGAATTTGAGGTTGAAGTCGAGTGCATCAAACTATCTACCAGCAAATCATCAGTCGATACGTCAAGAGCATTGGCAATATCAACCAGTGCATCAAGACTTGGGCGTTTGATAGCGGATTCGATTACGCTAATATGTTTTCGTGTCATGTTAAGCTGCTCTCCAAGGGCCTCTTGCGTGATACCAGCTTGTTTTCGGGCATTTGAAATGCGCTTGCCCAAAGCTTTATAATCAGTAGCCATGTGCTTTTCTCCTTATGATTCCCCGCATAAGGCAGTACAATTATCTCGCATGATGGTAGGCAGAGCAACTCTATATCAAAGGTTCTAAGACCGCAAAGGGACACACTGCTAGCTGCTCTGTGGTCTTAGGCTGTTTTGCTACCTACTGGGTAGCAAAAGGCAACTCATGCTACCTGATGGGTAGCAGTCAAAACGCAACGAATGCTTTATAATAGAGGTAGGAAAAGACTGCAAATAGGAAGGAAAGACGATGGCGGACAAGGTAGAAAAAAGAATTCTTACATTATATAGTGATGTGCAGGCAACTTCTGTTCACTGGTTGTGGTATCCATTCATTGCAGTGGGAAAGATAACATTGCTACAAGGCGATCCCGGCGATGGAAAGTCAACCATGATGATGAATCTGATTGCGGAACTTTCTAAGGGTGGGAAAACACCGGATGGAAAGCCTGTTGGGACGCCGCAGAGGGTTATCTACCAGTGTTCGGAAGATGGAGTATCAGATACCATTAAACCCAGACTGGAAAGATGTGGCGCAGATTGTAGAAAAGTAGCTTTTATCAATGAAGAAACATACAGTGGTCTAACACTGGATGATGAGCGTATCCGTCAGGCAATCATTGAATTTCGCCCACGGCTTGTAGTTATAGACCCGATTCAGGCGTATTTAGGAAGTGATTCTGACCTCCAGATTGCAGGGAGAGCCAGAAAACTGATGCAGCGTCTCGGAATGTGGGCTTCAGTATATGATTGTGCCATTGTGCTGATTGGTCATCTCAATAAGAAAGAGGGAACGAAAGGTTTGTACCGAAGCCTTGGCAGCATAGATGTGGTTGCTGCTGCGCGAAGTGTTTTGCAGGTGGAGCGTGACCAGAAAGATACAGATATTCGTATTGTTCGGCAGATAAAAAACAGTTTGGCTCCGTCTGATGGAGAAATTCGGTTTTCTATAACAGCGGAGATGGGTTTTCAATGGTTGGAGTGCAAGAGCACATTCGTTTCATCGGAACAACCGAAAGTGCCGGAATTTGAGTCAAAAACAGAAAAGGCAGCATATCTGATAAAAAAGTTGCTTTCTGATGGCGATATGAGAGCAAGAGAAATCTATATGCGGATGAAAGATGAAGGAATCAGCCGCAGAACCGCAGAAAATACGAAGAAAGAACTCGGTATCCGAAGTTATCGGAAGATGCGACAGTGGTATTGGAGCATCCATACGGGAGAATGAGGAAAAGCACATGATTACCGGTGAAGTAGAAGCAGTAGACCGTAAGCAAAAAATCAGAGACCGCTATAAGGGCGTAGATATATCGGAATTGGAAGTCATTCCCGCCAAAATCATAGAGGATTTGGAAACAAGTTCTGTGATTCGGCGTGTGGCAGCATATATCCGTGTTTCCACGGATAATGATGAACAGACTTCTTCGTATGAACTTCAGAAAAACTATTATACGGATTATATTCAGGCACAGCCGGGATGGGTATTTGTTGGAATCTATGCGGATGAGGGCATCAGCGGCACATCTCTGGAACACCGAAAAGGGATGCAGCAGTTGATTGAGGACTGCAAGGCAGGCAAGATTGACCTTGTTCTTACAAAATCCATTGCCCGTTTTGCTCGAAATATCGTTGACTGCCTTTCTGTGATTGAACTTCTGAAAAATCTGAATCCGCCTGTGGGTGTGAAATTTGAAGCAGATAATATCTATACGCTGGACAGCAATGGACGCATGATTCTGACGATTCTGGCATCTGTGGCAGAGGAAGAATCGCATTCCAAATCTATCATTATGAACTGGTCGATTGATCGGCGGTTCAGCCGTGGCCTGTTCCTGACCCCTGCATTGCTTGGATACGATAAAGACGAGGAAGGCAACCTTGTAATTAACCCGGAGGAAGCACAGACGGTAAAGGTGATTTACTACCTGTACCTGAATGGATATTCGCTTACGGAGATTGCAACTCTTTTGATGGAGTATAGCCGTAAGACGAAGTTGGGACGTGTGGAGTGGAATCCCGGTACACTTGCAGGTGTTCTGGCAAATGAGCGCCATTGTGGTGATGTACTGGCAAGAAAGACCTTTACACCGAACTTTTTGACGCATAAATCAAAGAAAAACAACAATGATCGGACACAGTACAGGCAGAAGAATCACCATGAAGCCATTGTTTCCAGAGAAGTTTTTAATGCAGCCAATCATCTGCGGGCATCCCGCAATTATTCAAAGAAAGACAGACCCTTGCCCGTGTTGAGCGTGGTTGAAGATGGGATTTTGCGAGGATATGTGCCTTTTGATAAGGATTGGACAGGTTTTTCGGCAGAAGAATACAGGGAAGCCTCTGAAAGCGTGATGAAAGAACCGGATGTCACTGTTACTGCGGATGTGAAAAAGCGTCTTGATCTGACGGGCTATGAAATAGTCAGGGTACAGTATTTTTCTACTATGCAGAATCCGGCTATGACGATTTCTAATGGACGATTGCGCTTTAACACCGCTTGCTTGAAAAAGTTTGAAAATGTTGAATATGTGGAGCTGCTGCTAAATTCTGTTGAACGCTGCATTGCCATTCGCCCCTGTGACAAGAATAATCCAAACGCGATCCGTTGGGGCAGACTGAAAGAGGGACGTTGGTGTGCAAGCACTTTGGGCTGTCGTGGACTTGCAAAGACTTTATTTGACATTATGGAATGGGATGAGGATTTGCGTTATCGGTTCCGTGGCCAGTTTTTGGAGCAGGGCGATAACAAAATGATGCTGTTCGCATTTGATGAGCCTGAAATGATTAAGGTGGAAGAAATCGTTCTGCCTCCAAAGGAAAACACCGAAGAAGATGAGGGCGAAACGGTCAAAAAGAAGATTTACATTTTTCCACCAGAGTGGGCTGGAACATTTGGACAGCCGATTACAAGTATAGCACAGGTGGGTATCTTACGGCAGGAGCATTATGCCGGAAACTGGGATGTATTTCGTCCTGCGACGGAGATAGAGGAAATGAACATATTTACGGCAGAAAGTCTAAATGAGTTGCTCCGTGAAGCGGAGAAGATAATGGAAGGATGGACTGATTATAGATGAATGAAGAAAACACAACAATCATGCCGCCAGAGAAGCAGATTGTGCAGGATGATAGAGACGCACGGGCGGAAGAACTGGAAAGTGCCTTTTCGTATGATGGCTACCAGGTCGTGCGAAAGGAATTGTTTGCCCATCTGCGTGACCCGGCAATCGTGATTCGTAAAGATAGTATCACATTCAATACAGCCTGTATCACAGGGCTGGAGGATGTGGTCTACGTTCATGTCATGTTCAACAATGATTTGAAGCGTATCGTTGTTCGTGGGTGTGATGAAAATGACAAGGACGCTCTGCGTTGGTGCGTGGCAAAACCGGATAAGCGCAAAAGCCGGAAGATGTCCTGCAAGCCATTTGCGACTTTAGTTTATCAGAAAATGGGATGGGACAGCGAGTGCCGATATAAAATGCTGGGGTACAGGATTACCTTTGAGGGTGAAACTCTGTATGTTTTTGATCTGCTTGTGCCAGAAATTTTTCATGAAGGACAGAGAAAAAAGAACGCAGTCGATTCGCAGGATAATGCTGCGTCAACAAAACCTGTGAACAGCCGAAAGGGATTTTACCTGGATGATATTGTGGGAACTTTTGGTGTGCCTGTGGAAGAACACCGGAAAGAATCTGAAGTCAAGCAAATGGATGGGTATGTGTCAATGGGGATTCTGACAGGAAAGATTGCTCCTGAAGCTGGAAAGGACTAATTGACAGGTTGTACAAGGGGAGGGTCTGTCCATTTGTGGGAGGTGAGCAATATGCAAAAAACAGAACAGAAAACGGAGCAACAGGCAGGACTTGGCATGAGTTTCTGCGAGGAAGAGGGACGAATCACGGTCTTCAGAAAAACGCTGGAAGCGTTAGAATGGCCGTCACACTATCGGTTTCTGTATAATCGTAAAATGAAACAGATAGCTGTACAGGCGTGTGGAGCAGAAGAATCAGGAGCGCATCGTGTGGGAAAACCAGACGAATCTAATAGCGGCGAAATCAAGTGTATGGCATTGGTTCGCATGATTTACGGGGATTCTGGGTGGGACAAGAAAATGTCCTATCGGCTGATCGGAAGAGCTTTTCCACAGCAGCGACTTGTTTCGTTTAAGATAACGGATGCGATGCAGATAGAAAACGGGAGAGTACTGACTGAAATGTGAATCTCACATTAGTGGGTTCTGAAATAATTAGTTGCCTATGATATAACAGTGGCGAAGAATGCAATAATATGGACAACTCCGTGCAAGGAAAGTTTACAGTTGGTTGCTTGATATGGGCGGTGAATTATGGTAAGATGGAAGTACGATAGGAGAGTTTACGCTCTTGTTGAATCTACTGCGAGGAAGTGAATGCCGATGGAAAAACAAGGCACGGTGGAAAATCAGCTTGCCCACACGATAGATCAGACAGAGTATGATTCGAGGTATGACAGAACAGCGAAAAAGCTGTTGGCAAACAAACAGATTCTGGCACAGATCATGAAAGGCTGTGTGAATGAATACAGCGATTGCACCGTAGATGATATTGTTGAGAAATACATCGAGGGAACCCCGGAGGTTGGCTCTGTTGGTGTTCATGTCGATGATACGAACAGACCCAAAAAGTCAACAGATGTAATCAAGGGTAGTAACAACGAGGACTCTACGCTGACCGAGGGAACATTGTTCTACGATGTTCGCTTTGACGCAATCGCACCGAAATCTGCGGACAGTGCAGAACAGGAAGAAGTCATTCGTCTGATTATCAATGTGGAAGCACAGACAAAATTCAAGCCGGGATACCCATTGACGAAACGGGCAATCTATTATTGTAGCAGAATGATTTCTGCACAGCACGGTCCGATTTTTACAAAATCTGAATATGGGAAGATTCGTAAGGTCTACTCCATCTGGATTTGTACTCAGCCGTCAGATGGTTTTGAAAATACGCTTACCCGGTACTCCATCAAACCCGAACAGTTGATTGGAGAAGCGCAGGAAGAAACCGAAAACTACGATTTGATGAGTGTCGTAATGATTTGTTTAGGCAAGCCAGGGACGGAGAATCATAAGGGAATCCTGAAATTTATGGAAGTGCTGTTATCTTCCACAAGATCAGGTTCGGAGAAAAAGAAGATTCTGGAAGAAGAGTTTGGCGTTGCAATGAGCGAAGAACTGGAAAGAGAGGTGCTTGAAGTGTGCAATCTTAGTCAAGGCGTAAGAGCCGAAGGCCGTGAAGAAGGCCGTCAGGAAGGCAGAATCGAAGGCATCGGAATTGGCGAGATTCGGATGCTGGTTCAGCTTGTTCGAGAGGGTGATTTACCGCTGGAGCGTGCTGCGGCAAAAGCAAAGATGACAGTTGAGCAGTTTAAGGAAACAATGGAGAACACCCCATTACAGGCAGTGTGAAAATAAAATAGCATAAGATAACGGATAGCCCTACAAGGCCCTGATGATTCAAAGAATTGTCAGAAAAGCCTTGTGGGGCTTATTTTTTTGCTTTTTTTGAGAATTTTTTTGTCCCTATCTTGACATCAGGGGGCTATGTGGGTCTGTCAATTTCGTGCCTGATTGCACAGCACCACACGGTTTGTGCGGTGGATCTGATCAAAAGCAAGGTAGACAGCATCAACAACAGGAAGTCCCCCATTCAGGATGAATACATTGAAAAATACCTGGCGGAAAAGGACCTGGATCTGACCGCCACGCTGGATGGGGAAGCGGCCTACCGCGATGCGGATTTTGTTGTGATTGCGGCACCGACCAATTATGACAGCAAGACCCAGCACTTTGATACCTCTGCGGTGGAATCTGTCATCGACCTGGTCATGAAGGTGAACCCCAATGCGGTTATGGTAATCAAATCTACCATTCCGGTTGGCTACACGGAGCAGATCCGCAAGAAAACCGGCAGCAAGAACATTATGTTCAGCCCGGAGTTTTTGCGGGAAAGCAAAGCGCTGTATGATAACCTGTACCCTTCCCGCATTATTGTGGGCACCGACCCCAACGACCCGCACCTGGTAGAAGCCGCCCATACATTTGCCGGGCTTTTGCAGGAGGGGGCCATCAAGCAGGATGTGGATACCCTGTACATGGGCTTTACCGAAGCCGAGGCGGTCAAGCTGTTTGCCAATACCTATCTGGCGCTGCGCGTGGCCTATTTTAACGAACTGGATGCTCCCTGCATTTTGTACAACCTGAATGGCTATTATAACGGTCTGAAAACCCTGCTGGATCATATGATCGAAACCGGGCTTTCGACAAAAGAGCGGCAGGAAGGAATCTGGTTTGCGGAAAACCTGGAGCAGATCAAGCAGATTCTGAAAGCATAAAAATGCCGAAATATCACCGTACGCCGCACAGCACTTGACAATACCGCTGCGGCGGGGTAATATATTGATACCAAATGCAGTGCGGGGGAGTTCCGCGGGCAGACGTTCTTTCCAGAGAGCCGGGGCAGCTGAAAACCGGCAGGGCGTGCCCGGCGGTTTGTCGCCCCCAAGCAGGGCAGGCGAACCGCCGTGTGCGCAGTAATCTGCTTCGTTTCGCCCCCGTTACCGGGCGGTCAAGTGGCTTACCTTTATATAAAACATATATAAAACGGCAGGCAATTTGGGTGGTACCGCGGTACTGAACATGTTTTGGAACATCGTCAGGCCGTCCCATGTTTACAACATCATGGGGCGGCCTGATTTTTTATTTCCGTCCCGCACATCAAGGAGGGCCATCATGGCAAAAGAACTCGCCAAGCAGTATGATCCCAAAGGCACAGAGGATCGAATTTACCAGGAATGGTGCGATAAGGGCTATTTCCACACCCAGATCGACCGCAGCAAAAAGCCGTTCACCATCGTAATGCCGCCGCCGAATGTTACCGGCCAGCTGCACATGGGCCACGCCATGGACGAAACCTGGCAGGATATCCTGACCCGCTACAAGCGCATGCAGGGCTATGCCGCTTTGTGGGTGCCGGGCACCGACCATGCTTCCATTGCCACCGAAGCCAAGGTGGTTGCCGCCATGCGCGAGGAGGGCCTGACCAAAGAAATGTTGGGCCGCGATGGCTTTTTGGAGCGCGCCTGGGCATGGAAAAACACTTATGGCAGCCGCATTGTCAGCCAGCTGAAAAAGCTGGGTTGCTCCTGCGACTGGCAGCGTGAGCGCTTTACCATGGACGAGGGCTGCTCCGACGCCGTGAAAGAAGTGTTTGTGCGCCTGTATGATAAGGGCCTGATCTACCGCGGCAACCGCATGGTGAACTGGTGCCCCCACTGCAACACTTCCATCTCTGACGCCGAAGTGGAATACGAGGAGAAGGACGGCAGTTTCTGGCACCTGCTGTACCCGGTCAAGGAGACCGGTGAGATGCTGGAACTGGCCACCACCCGCCCCGAAACCATGCTGGGCGATACCGCCGTTGCTATCAACGGCGAGGACCCGCGCTATACCCACTTGCACGGTTGCCATGTCATTCTGCCGCTGCTGAACAAAGAGATTCCCATCGTGTGCGATGAGCACGCCGATATGGAAAAAGGCACCGGCGTTGTGAAGATCACCCCCGCCCATGACCCCAACGACTTTGAGGTCGGCAAGCGCCATGACCTGCCCATCATCCGCGTGCTGACCTATGACGGCCGCATGACCGGCGCTGATGATAAGGCTGCCGCCGACGCCCTGAAAGCCAGTGGCCATGCTTCCGCCGATGAGCCGGACGTGCTGGACTGCGGCAAGTATGCCGGCATGACCGCCGCCGAAGCCCGCAAGGCCATTGTGGCAGACCTGCAGGAAGCCGGCTACCTGAAAGAGATCGAGCCGCTGAAGCATGAGGTCGGCACCTGCTACCGCTGCCATACCGTGATTGAACCCATGGTGTCTAAGCAGTGGTTCGTCAAGATGGAACCCCTGGCCAAGCCCGCCATTGAGAGCGTGGAAAAGGGCGAGATCAAGTTTGTACCGGACCGCTTTACCAAGAACTACCTGAACTGGATGCGCGGCAGCCGCGACTGGTGCATCAGCCGCCAGCTGTGGTGGGGCCACCAGATCCCGGCATGGTACTGCGCTGACTGCGGTGCAGCCACCGTTGCCAAGTCTGCCCCCGCAGCCTGCCCGCACTGCGGCAGCACCAACCTGACCCAGGACCCCGATACCCTGGATACCTGGTTCAGCTCTGCTTTGTGGCCGTTCAGCACCCTGGGCTGGCCGAATGAGAACGCCGAGGATTACAACTACTTCTACCCCACCAACACGTTGGTGACCGGTTATGATATCATCGGCTTCTGGGTTTCCCGCATGATCTTCTCCGGCCTGGCCTACACCGGCAAGGCACCGTTTGACACCGTGCTGATCCACGGCATTGTGCGTGACAGTCAGGGCCGCAAGATGTCCAAATCTCTGGGCAACGGCATTGACCCGCTGAAAGTTATTGACGAGTACGGCGCCGATGCCCTGCGCATGATGCTGATGGTGGGTTCTACCGCCGGCAACGATATGCGCTACAGCGATGAGAAAGTGACAGCAAGCCGCAACTTTGCCAACAAGCTGTGGAATGCTTCCCGCTTTGTGCAGATGAACCTGCCGGAGGACTTTGAGCCGGGCATGCCCGCCGAAGAACTGCTGGATATGAGCGATAAGTGGGTGCTTTCCGAACTGGCACGCACCGCCGCCGAAGTGACCGCCAACCTGGATAAGTACGAGCTGGGCCTGGCTGCCGAAAAGGTGGAAAACTTTATCTGGGATATCTACTGCGACTGGTATATCGAAATCTGCAAGTCCCGCCTGAACGGCGAGGACGCCCAGCAGGCAGACACCGCCCGCAAGGTGCTGGTGTGGGTGCTGGATAAGGCGCTCAAGCTGCTGCATCCCTTTATGCCGTTCATCACCGAGGAGATTTACCAGGCATTGCCCGGCAGCGCCGAGACCATCATGACCCAGGAATGGCCGGACGCCGGCAAGATGACCGCCTGGCCGCAGGAATGTGCCGACTTTGAGGTGCTGATGGACTACATCAAGGCAGTGCGCACCATCCGCAATGATATGAACGTGCACCCGGCCAAAAAGACCAGCATGACCATCGAGACTGCCAACCCGGCAGCCTTCCAGAAAGGCGGCGCTTACCTGGCACGCTTTGCCTTTGCAACGGATGTTGCCCTGACCGAAAAGTACACCGGCACCACCGATGGCGTTGTGACCGTTGTTACCCCGGCCGCCCGCGGCTTTATCCCCATGATGGAGCTGATCGACCGCGAAAAGGAACTCAAGCGCCTGCATAAGGAGCTGGAAAAGGCCGAGAAAGAAGCCAATATGTTCCGCAACCAGCTGAACAACCCCAAGTTCGTGGAGCGCGCCCCCGAAAAGCTGGTCAACGAAACCCGCACCAAGCTCGCCGCCAGCGAAGATAAAATCGCCAACATCAACCAGTCTATCCAGGCATTGGGCTGATAAGCGATAGCGCCGTTCACATTATAATAAGGGCAACACCGCACAATTCCCGCCTAGCGGCTTAAGCACCGCTTCGGCGGCTGCGG
>ERZ825324.5027-NODE-5027-length-10327-cov-4.157613_pt1 | contig 10327 bp, 9 predicted proteins | sample MGYA00519859_ERZ825324 | MGnify/ENA primary metagenome ERZ825324 (study PRJEB31778, sample SAMEA3449198) | human gut metagenome | biome: human gut; feature: human-associated habitat; material: faeces | place: United Kingdom | collected 2010/2012 ... | reverse complement strand
ATCTTAATTCAACTCTCTTTTTTGCTTTTACTGAATTTTATTTTGGACACTATTGGTTTCATGCCTGTTTCAGAATTGAATATAGATAAAGTTCTCCACACCGAAAGCCCCGAAAAGGAATATGAGTACCACGGTGCCTACATACATTGACCATCGCAACCATGCCGGCCGGCTGCACGACCACGCTTTGAGATCGAAACGCCCATTGAGTTGCTCCCCGGCAAACATCATCACCACGGCCACGGCAAAGACTATCCAGTAGAAGTCGGTCAGCCCCAAACGCAATTCCTTGATGTTGGTATTGAAACCGTCGAGCAGATGGCGGTATATATAAAAGGTGTCTTCCACCTTCGCCACTCTGAAGAAGAGCAGCGAGAGGGCAAAGAGCAGGTAGGTGCGCAGCTGCATGAGCAGTGCCGACACCCCGTGGGGCAGCCGCCCGAGCATCCGGGTGCGCCACTTCCCTGCCATCGTCTCATAGCACACCACGACACCTTGGAACAGTCCGTAGAGGGCAAAAGTCCATCCGGCCCCGTGCCACACGCCTATCACGACAAACGTGACGAGCAGCGTGGCGTAGACACCCCACCGCCCCCAGTTGCGCAATTCGGCCGAGAGGGGCATAAACACATAGTCGCGCACCCAGAAAGAGAGCGAGATGTGCCACCGCCGCCACAGTTCACCGGTGGTTTGCGAGAGAAACGGACGGTTGAAATTGGGTGACAATCGGAAACCGAACATCTGCCCGAAGCCGATGGCCATGCAGGTGTATCCGGCAAAGTCGGCATAGAGCTGAATGGGATAGAGCATCGTGGCCGTGAGCAACTGCATGCCCGAAGCCATCCGGGGAGCGTCGAACACCCCGTCGAGCGAAGGGGCTATGCGGTCGGCAATCACCAGTTTGAGAAAAGCTCCCCACGCCACCACCTTCATGCCGTCTACCACCCTATCGTAGCTGAATGCCTTGCCGGCCTTCAACTGCGGCAGGAGATCGAAACCGCGCTCAATGGGCCCGGAGAGAAATTTCATGAAGAGCAGCATGTAGAGTGTGAAGTCAGGCAAACTGCGTTCGGGTTCTTCGTCCCAGTATATCTCTATCAAATAGGACAGGGCCTGAAAAGTATAGAACGAAATGCCCAGCGGGAAGAGCGGCGACCAGTAGCGGGCCACGAGCCAGATGCCGACGAGCGCACCCACCGAACCGCCGAATATCCACGAAGCCAGACGGGTGTCACGCTTGCGGTGAAGCCACAGGCCGGCATAAAAGGTCAGGAGCGTGATACCTAAAGCAAACAGCAGATAGACCAAATGATAGTAGCCTATAAACACACAACTGGCCAAGAGCAACACGCCATGTTGCCAACGGCGGCCGGTGCGCATATAGTAGAGCACAAAGGTGAGCACAAGGCACACCACAAAAGGAATCGAGAGAAACTCCATGCGAGTTATCCGGTTTCTATTTATTGGTCTTTTCCACTATCAGGTCGCACAGTGCGCCCACATTCTTCATGCGTATAATCTCGCGCAATTTCAGTTTCAACCCGAAGTGCTTCTCCACCTCGCTGATGATAATCATGTTCGACACCGAGTCCCATCCCTCCACATCGGCAGCAGTGGTTTCGTCGGTCAGTGTCACTTGTTCTTCCTGCAAGGCCTCAGCAAAGATTTTCTCCAGCTCGGCCATGATTTCTTTTCTTTCCATTTATCTGTTGTTTATTTGTTCTTCTTTTAAGTTTTGTTCTTTGTGTGGTTGAGGGAAACGTCAGTCATTCTCTTAACGCGTGTGTGTGCGGAGGATGTCTTCCACCTCACACCATTTGCGCTATCTTCTTCCGGTCGATTTTGTTGTTCACGTTCAGCGGGAAACGGTCAAGGAAGTGGATGGTCTGTGGCAACATATAGGTGGGCAGCAACGCCTTCATGTGCTTCATCAGGTTGTCACCACAGTCGTGGTCGCGGGTCTCCACGGCCAGACTGATCGAACAGTTTTTGCGGGCATCATACACCGGCAGGGCCACCACGGCAGCCTCGTCGTGGAAGAACTTCCTCGCCACGCACTCTATTTCGCTCAACTCGATGCGGAAACCCTGAATCTTGATTTGCGAATCCTTCCGCCCATAGTAGGCAATGTCGCCGTCAGCATCTACGGAGCAGATGTCGCCCGTGCGGTAATATCGTTTGCCGTCGAGCAGAAAGAAGGCTTGGCGGTTTTTCTCCTCGTCATGCCAGTAGCCGGGTGTCAGTTGCGGACCGGCCAAGCAGAGTTCGCCCCGCTCGCCGGTCCCGACAACCTTGCAATCTACATCAACAATCAATGTGTCTACATCTTTCATGGGCCGTCCGATGCTCATGATGCCGTTCACAGCCTTACATTCCTCCTCGCGCTCATAGCGATAGGCGGTGCAGTAGATGGTGTCTTCCGTGGGCCCGTACACGTTCCACACCTCGGCGCAGGGCACACTTCGGCTCCAGCACTCGGTGTCGTCTACGGGCAGTCCCTCGCCGGCAAAAAGTGAATAGCGCATTTCGGGCACGTCTATCTCGTCCATGTAGGGGCGCAGATAGTGTATCACCGATGGCACCATCATGGCAAACGTGAGCCGGTATTCATCCAACAGCTCAAACACGGCCTGATATTTTATGCGGTTGGGGGCCACGGTGTAGGTGCAGGCACCGGCCAAGACGGGAATGAGATAAGACTGCACGGAGAGGTCGAACGTGAGGTCGAACATCTGCAAGCAGCGGTCGTCCGGCCCGATTTCCATGCCCAGTGCCTCAAAGGCTTCCATGAAAGCGGCCACGTTGCCTCGCGTGATGGGTACCCCCTTGGGCCGTCCGGTGGTGCCGGAGGTGAAGAGGATATAGGCCGTCTCGCTGTCGGCGCACTCTACGGGCTTGTCGATCAGCGCATCGCCATCTTCCAGCGTGCGCGTCATCACCACGTGACAGCCCTCATATCGTGTCTCTTCACTCGAGTCGAGAATCGTCTTCATGCCCACCTGCCCCACTATATCGAGGCAGCGGCCAAGGGGTTGCAGCGGGTGGAGGGGCACGTAGCACTTGCCTTCCATCCAGAGGGCAAAGATGGAGGCGTAAGTCTCCAAGTCGTCATTGGCCACAAGACCGATGTATTTCTCGTCCACCCGGCGCAGTGCCCCTCTGATTCGGGCCACACATGCAGCCAGTTCCCAATAGCTGTAAAACTCGTCTTCTATGCAGAAAGCCGGAGCACCCTCACCCTCGGTGAGTGAGTGTACCAGCTTTTTCATCACTGTTTCGTTAAACTTCATACCTCTTTATCTATTTACGCCCCATGCACAAGGCATCGGCGTGAGTTCTTCCTTCTACTGTCTGATACTTAAACACGGAAGATGAGAAAAACCCCTATGAAATTTCCGAGTTTAACATTTATTTAGAAGAAAATCAATCAGGATTTCTTACGGAGACTATCGACAGCCACTACTCATCGTGTGTTTAGACAGTGGCATACAATATGGCATTATCTCATAAGATTAAGGCGAAAGACGCTCTTACAACAATGAAGCTGTAAACGGCCTATCAGAACAAATACCGCCTCTCACACTATAAAAAGATAATTCCGGAAATATTTACAAAGCAAGAATACACACCCTCCACTTAATAGGGAAGCCAGCATATCAAATATATCCTGATGGGGATAATTTAAAAATTCATATACGATAAAAAAGAGAACCACTGCCTATAACATCTTTTAAAAATCTACAGAAAGGTGCTGGTCGAAAAGTATATACCAATCCTAAACACGCAGAAACTGCAAGGAAATTGGAATAAGAATCCGCTATATGATAATCAAACAGATGATTACCATAGATGTAAGGTCGATAAAAGAAATTCATTAACAGGCTGGCACTGCTTGCCACAACACAAATTATAAGCCAAATAGCATTTACCGTACCATTTTCCATTATCTTCTCTTTCTCGCGGTTCAGCTCGTAGCCCTGATTATAGTAGCAAGACCCCCCACATGGCCACGATCCCCAAAAACACTGTAGCTATAGCACCAATACAGAACAGAATTGTTATCCTTTTCCACTTCTGATGCCATGGCTTGTCTTTTTTTTCAAACTGCTTGAAGTATTTCAGATAGCGATCTTTACTAAAAACAGCTTGGTATGCAGGAATATAGAAGATTCCTACGGGAATAGCCATCGTCAATATAACTACAAGGAAACTTACCTTTCCAAAATTTCGGAAAACGACACCAAGTAATATAAATGACAAGAAAGCCGGATAACAAGAATAAAAATAACCGAACCAATGGTGGGCGGAACCAATAGACACCCCTCCATCCTTCCCATACATATAATCCCACAATGCTTTATCCTTCTTTCTCTCATCCACTTTCTTATTGTAGAAGTTCTCAAAAGAAAAAAGAACGGATAAGTAGTGCATTATCCGCAACACACCATTATCGACTTTTTTCATTGACCATATTTCTTCTCTATATATGCAGTAATGAACTGCATTCAAAAAATACTCAATTTTCTTATTCATAATTACTACTGATGCGATAAAATCGCATTGAATTTAACATTAATCAAATAGAGAGAGTTCTTTGACAGATTGATTGAGATTGACAGCTCCGAATACCATCTTTCCCGCTCCGGGCCATAGGCAATTTTTTCATTTTTATTCTCTGAATAATAAGCTAACTCCCCACATCGCAAATATTCCTCCAATTGCGAAAACTACAGAGCCGATGCAGAACACCCATGTTATCCGCTTCCATTTCTTATGCCATTGCTCATCTTCTTTCTCAAATTGTTTAAAGTATTTCAGATAACGGTCTTTTGAGAAAACAGCCCTATATGCAGGGATATAACACAAACCGATGGGTAATGCGATTATTGCCATAGCTACAATCAAATTCACACCTCCAAACATACCATCAGGGATTCCCAGTAAAACAAATGACAAGAATATAGAATAACAAGAATAAAAATAACCAAACCAATGGTGAGCCCAACCGATATGATAACCAGATTCTTCGTCATAGAAAAACTTATCTATATTTTTTTGTTCTCTTTGCCGACGCTCATAATATTTCTTTTTATATTCTTTCGTAAAGAGATACTTGGGTATGGGAGAAAGCAGTACATTGACTACCCTCCCCATAAAATCGCCAAATGTCATATCACCGATCCAAAGACAATAATGTATGGCGTTTAAAAAATATTCAAAATTATTGCTGTTTATCATTTACACCTACATTTACATTCCATAAATTATAGTCACAGTTCTTGTACCTAACCAACCGCCACCAAAAGTTCCGACTACCCCTCCTATGGCACCGCCAACAATCGTTCCTGGGACAACACCAACGCCGCCAAGCCGTGGGCTCCTGCACGCAACAGCTCTTTGCCAAAAGTTGCAGCTGCCCCTTTGAATATTTCTCCAATGCCATAGCTTGCAGCTGACGACAATAGGCTCAAGTCACCAGTCTTCCATACACTTTTTCCTTCGAACGACGCCTGCATCATGCTGCTGGCTATATCAAATGCTACAAAGGCTGATATTTGATTTCGGAATTATTCTGACAATCTCAATAAAATTCGTACCACAAACTTACGAATAAAACCATTAAATTCAAACAGAAATAGTAAATATTTCTATAAAAAGCAACCGTTCTGTCCTTATTAACGGATTTTCTTTTCTGTTTTTCACCTTTTTGTTTTGCCGCATCTGTTTTCCCGATATTTAGTCGTAACTTTGCAGCCAACTAACCAACTCTTATGTATACAACCACACCACCTATTATAATAGCTAACGCCCGTCCCTCTCAAGCCTTCCGGATAGCGACGCTCATCATGGAGGCCATGAACCACGAGTGTTGCCAATATTTCGCAGGATCACAACATTCGCTTGCCGACTTCCACCGGATGATGACCCGACTCGTGAGCCGGGAAGACTCGCAGTATTCCTATCTCAACACGCTTGTGGCCGTGGCCGAACAACCGACCGGGGGCGATGCCGACACAGAAGTGTCCGAGGTGGTAGGCATCTGCGTGAGCTACGACGGCGCACTGCTCCGCCCGTTGCGCCAAGCGTTCATTGAAGAGGCCTTGACGGAGTTTGGCATCGATCACAGCGGCATGGACGATGAGACGCAGGCGGGCGAACTCTACATAGACAGTCTGGCCGTAGACAGTCGCTATCGCGGACACGGCATCGCTTCAGCCCTGCTCCGAGCCACCTGCGAGAAAGCGGCCCGGCTGTGCCTTCCGGCCGCCGGACTGCTTGTGGACAAGGGCAACCCACAGGCCGAACGGCTCTACAAGCGACTCGGTTTCCGCTTCGTGGAAGACGCGGAATGGGGCGGACACCCGATGAAACACCTGCAACGAGCAGCGGATAAGCCTTAGGCCACATCTCCGGCAAACCATCACACCGTAATGTTTTTTCATCGCTGATTTGCAATCGGCCTTAAAATATCGTATCTTTGCATTGGCAAAAGGAGCGCGTATGCGTTCCTTTTTTTTAGGTCTCCAATCCACCACCGGCCCCCACCTCCCCTAAAGGGGGCTTTCCCGGCCCGAATAGCGTTGTGAAAGGGCCTCTTTCGCATTCTCATTCGGGCCGGGCGAGCTTCCGGGTGTGGCCGTTTCGCAATGTCGTTTGGGCCGAATGACAAGGCAAAGGTAATGAAAAAGGACATCTATCTCTTTTCTTCTAAAACTCCGAAACAACTCCATGTAAATGTATTTGATTTTCCGGATGAGTTTCCTGCTATATGCTTCGGAAGGTCGAAATGTTAAAAATGCGCGCCAAGATGAATTTATTTATAGAATAATTTGGTTTATATTATAAACTTAATTATATTTGCGATGTGATTCATACACAAAAGAGGATTTCTCCCTTTACTCAAAGTGAGGGCACACCGGTAGCCAAAAGGCCTGCAAAAGAAAAACCTCAAACACCCAAACAAATGTATAACCGATAAAAAACTGAATCATGGAAGAAAACAAGAACATGACTGCCGAACGCAGTTTGGAGATCATCACCAAGAGCATCGAGCAAAGCCGCAAAGTCCTCATCAACCTTTCGGGCAAGTATTTCCTCCTTTGGGGGACGGCTGTCATCGTGACGGCAATCGCCGTATGGCTGCTCTGGGCCAACACTTCTTTCGGCTCGAAATGGAACATTGTGTGGTGCCCAGCCATGCTCGCCACGTGGGGCATCAACTATCTCATGTCAAAACGTGAAGAACATCTGCCCGATACGTTTGTCACCAAGACCATGGGGCAAATCTGGGCCGTCTTCGGCATCATGGCCATGGCACTGGGAGTGGCGTGCAGCTTTATGGGGGTGTCGGTCGAGCACATCGGTACGGGCATTATACAGCCGATAGTGATATTCCCGATCACCTCCATCATCATTCTGCTCTTCGGCCTTGCCACAGCCATCACGGGCAGGGTGTTGGACAATATGACCATCACCGTGAGCGGCTTCGTGGCCGGCTTGGGCGGCAGTGTGGGCAGTCTGTTCTGCTTCGGGCCGTCGCAACACCTCGTTTTGGCCCTGTCGGCATTCGTCGCCTTGGTCGTCCCGGGCATCATCATCCAGTGCAGGAAAGGGTAGGCCTATGTTCACACCATTAGATCCGCTGCTCCACAGCGAACTCCGATTGGCGGTCATGTCACTGCTCATCAGTGTCGACAAAGCCGAATTTCCCTACATCAAGGAACAGACCGGGGCCACGGCCGGTAACTTGAGCGTACAGATCGACAAACTCGAAAAGGCCGGATACATCGAAGTGGAGAAGACTTTCAAGGGGAAAAAGCCCTGCACCATCTGCCGCATCACGCCTAAAGGCACCGATGCCTTCGCGGCCTACGTGGAAGCACTGAAGGGATATATCGGGAAATGACGATAGGCCTACGGCTGTAAAAACGATCAACAACCTCTGCACAAGAACGATTGCACTTCCCGTCGGTGTCGTGCAATCGTTCTTGTGCTTTTGACTCCCCCATCCGCCAAGGCCCGGCATCGGCCGCAAGAATCAGAAGGCAAAATGCTGCCCGACCCGTTAACAAACGTTATATTATATGATTTGTCTGCAAATTCAAGCCATGAAAACAAGTAATGACATGAAAAAAATATAACTTTGCAGCCAATTTCATCATTTCATTTCTGGCAGATTGCATTTTTTAAGAAACAGTTTTACAGAATAACAACATTTTTTATCATGAAGAGAGTGATAGCTTCGATGATGCTCCTGATGGGCATTGTCACAATGGGTAGGGCTCAATCTGAAACCTATCAAGTGGAAAAAAACGAGGTGGATCCCAGCCGACAGGTGCATGCAGCCTATTCCGAAAACAACAAGACAAGCGTGACCGTCACTTACGGAAACAATTACAACGGTGGCGGAAAGACACATGGAAATTCGGAAGACACGCAAATCAACAACTGGCCTGCGTTCAAAGACGCCGGATTCACATGGAACACCAACAGCCAAGTGACTCCCGACGTGAGTGCCATCACGCAAGGCGAGGCTGTCAACATCATTCCTCGGCTCGGTTCGTTCATCCAATTTGACCCTACCAAGAGCGGAACGCTCAAGCTGTATGTCAACCACATGGCCAGAAGAACCATCTGGGTGATTGGTGACGGCAATGTGGTATTCAAAAAAGACCCGCTCACGAACAACACGACTGACAACAGACGAGTCACCTACGACATCTACGTGAAAGCAGGCTATCGCTATTATCTCTACTCCACGGCCCCCGGTGGTAATCCTTGGACAGTCCCCTTCTACGGCTTCACATTCACCCCCGCTACTGCCAACAACAGATATGCCGTGGCCAATGACGAAAAAGTGTACAACCACAAGCACATCTACAGCGTGGACAACATCGTGATGACCTACGGCGGTTGGCTTTCCGAACAAGATGCCCGACAAAGTGACATCATCAAAACCAACGACACATGGGACAATGGCAGAAAGCAAGGCACACCGTTCAGCGGCTTTGAATACACGGCTGTCAAAACATCCGAGACACCGGATCCGGCCAACGAATCGAATATGGGCTACGGAACGGGTACGGGATTTACCCCGAACGACGGGCAGAAGGGCTACTACCAAATACCGAGCCGAGGCACTTTCTATAAGTTTGAGCCCAAGAAAAACGGTACATTGGTAATCTACGTGCTCCAGACGGAAAACAGAACCGTGTATTTCATGGACGAGAACGGAATCACACAGAAGGCAAGCACATGTGTGAATCCCCAAGGCACATCGCTTGCGCCCGATGCCAACAACGGCTATAAGGCAACGGCCAAAAGTGCTTACAAATACACATTCGCCGTGTATGCCGGCAAGACTTACTTCCTCTTTGCTGCTGGTTCCAATCTGGGGCTCTATGGCTTCACATTTGATGCCAGCAACGAGAACGCTGCCGAAGTGACCATGACCTACGGACAAAACAACCCGCAAGAGAAGTCCTACGCCAACGTGACCTTCAACCGCACGCTCATCAGAAACCGCTGGAACTCGCTCGTGCTGCCATTCAGCATGACCGAAGCACAGGTGCGGGAGACTTTCGGAGAGGGCACACTGATTATGCAGTTTGACGATGTGGCCAAGAACACCATCCAATTCAAACGCCACTACTACCAACACATCGTTTCCGGGCAACCTTGCCTCATCTTCCCCACCGGCGGATATGATGCCGTGGCCGACTCAAGCAATCACGAGACGATGGCCACATCCACCATGAAAGGAGTGAGCATCCGCTATGCGACGGCCGGACTGAAAGAGTATAAGAGTGTCACGCAACAGGGATACACCTTCAAAGGACTTTACGGGGTGAACGAAACCATTCCCGGTACTTCCTATTGGGTGGTATCCGGCAACACGATAGGCCGACGCACGAAGCCGACAAAGGTGGCAGGCAACTTCCTTGCCTATCTGCAAGGCCCTGCAACAACAGTGGGGGCAAAGCCGCTCACGCTCGGCCTCAGCAACTTCACCGAGGATAAAAATGCCGGAACGACAGGCATTGAGAACATAGAAAACAAGCAGAAAAGAATGGCCGACAACAAGGTGTACAACCTTCAAGGACAACTTGTGAAAGACAATGCGACCGATCTCAGCGGCCTACCCGGCGGTATGTACATCGTGAATGGTAAGAAATTTTTAGTGAAATAAGTAAAAGAGAACAATGAAAAAAGTATATATATGCCCCATATCGGAAACGGTCGGAGTGGCGATGGAAAGCCAGTTGCTCACTCTGAGCAACGCCAGTGGGAAAAATTATGATGGAAGCTCGCTCAAATCTAATCAGGA
>ERZ825324.5019-NODE-5019-length-10344-cov-3.005443_pt1 | contig 10344 bp, 9 predicted proteins | sample MGYA00519859_ERZ825324 | MGnify/ENA primary metagenome ERZ825324 (study PRJEB31778, sample SAMEA3449198) | human gut metagenome | biome: human gut; feature: human-associated habitat; material: faeces | place: United Kingdom | collected 2010/2012 ... | reverse complement strand
CCAGAACGGGCTCGCCGGACGGTTCCTGCGGATGGATATCGGTGCCATTGCTGAACACCATAAAACGTCCGTCCGACATCGGGCAGATGCTGAAGCCGTAATCCCCATGATAATAGAATCTTCGCACATCCGTCGATACTTCCTGCATATTCTGATCCAGTTCCATGACAAACACGTTGTATTGATCGCGCGAAACCGCAACGCCATGCCCGAAGATCATCAGCCGGCCGCTGTCCGGCTGGAAAGCGAAGCCGCAGGAAAGCACCAGTCTGTCCGCAGACAACGTGCGGCTGAGCAGCACGCTGCCGTCCGCATCCACACGTTCGATGTGAATGGGGCTGTATTTCTCCCCTCTTTCCTTTTGGAGGACATAGAGATATCCGTCCCCCGGACAGCGTATCCCGATATAATGCCGATATTCGCGTTGCCAAAGGACGTCCCCGTCCCTTAGCGCGTAAACGGTAGATACGCCGTCACCTCCGGCATATCGTCGGCTGTTCACCACATACAGCGTATCGTCCTTTGCCCTTAAAACCGACATGACAGCGCTTTCCGGCTCAAACCGATAGGTTTGCAGCGGCGTTCCGTCATACCGGTAGATTTGCATCACGCCGGTTTCCCTTTTATAGACGGAAAACGCATCGCCAAGCACCGTGATCTCTGTGCGCTCTCCGTAATCCGGAATCGCCGCGATTTGCTCCACGCCCGCGTCCGTCCAGCGATACACCGCGGCCGTGACCGCGCGGTCTGCTCCTTCTTCGCCCTCCCGCAAAACGGTCTGCGCAATCACATAGCATTCGTCGCCAACCGGCATAAATTCGAGGGGACTCCAACTCTGATCGACTGCGACCTCATACGGCAGATCGCGATACACGCTGCCGCCGCGCATCCATTCGAAATGCCAAAAATATCCGTCGCCGACCGTGCCCACCCGGTCGCTCCATGTTTTGAAAAACATATCGCCGTTTTCCAAAATCGGATTCGGCGCAAAAACCGCAAACCCGTTGGTCTTCACCGCATAAGCGGAAAAATCCTCGGCCAGCGCCGCGTGCGCAAAGGCAAGCAGCGCCATCAACAGCAGCATCGTTCGTTTCATTCCGTTCTTCCTCCCGTTTTTTTCTTCCTTTTCAGGAACATTCTTTATATAAGACGACCGACCCGCTCCATTTCTTCCCATATATTTCCGCCTGCCTCTCCGTCAAAGGCTGCAAAGCGTCAAACGCCTGCTCACGCGGGCGATTTCGCGCATTTTCCGATATTGGGCAAAACCTCCCGTTACAGCGCATTTCCACGCCGCAACGGGAGGTCTTTTTGTATTCTCCGTTTTTCTATCCGTTTTTCGGTGGAAGCTCTCTTTGTTCGGAAAGCCGCTTTTGCAGCAGCCCTTCGCGTTTATTCGACGTTCTCAAAGAAATCCCCGCCGACAATATCCGGCCCGACGGTCGTATAGACGAGCGAAAATTTGGCGTTGCCCGTCTTGCCCTCGTCGGTGACGACATAGCGCGTCTTTTGCTGGGTGACGTGCAGCAGGAAGGCTTCCTGCGCGAGCTGTTCGCCCGTCTTGCCGCCCATGGCGGACAGCGGCACGTTCCAATCCATGCGGATCACGTTCTCCTCGCCCATGTGCAGATAGAGCTTTTTGACCGTCCACGCGCCGTATGCCTCGCAGAGCGCGGGGAGCACGGAGGGATTCGCCGCGTTCTCCACGCAGTAAACGCTCGCGTCGGCGGTGACCTTGTGCGCGCCGTGGCCGTATTCGCCGCCCCTGTCGTGGGTCACGACCACGTCCGGCTTATACCGGCGAATCAGCCCCATGACGTATTTGCGCACCCTTTCCCTGCCCCATTGATCGTATATCATGGCCATGTTGGTGGAATATGTGTCGCCGAACGGGCCGATCACGGGGTATTGGCGAACGCCCATGTGCCACAGGCCGTTGAGCAGCTCGCTCCGCCGCGCCGCGCTTGCGCCGCTCATGTAGGCCACGACGACGCTTTTCTCTCGCTCGACCGCATAGGTCGGAATCGTGCCGCCGAAGAAGATCAGCTCGTCGTCCGGGTGCGTCGCCAGCACGAGCAGATCGGCCTTTTCAGCCGTCGGCTGCCAGCGCTGCACCCAGTCCGGAAGCTCGCCCTCGCCGAAGACGAAGACCTCGTTGAATTTGAGCCGCGTGGTCACGCCCGAGTTTTCCACGATGCGGAAATGGTTCTGTCCGTTCAGCTCGACCAGCGCGTGCAGGTAATCCGTGCCGCCCTCGGCGACGACCCGCCATTTGCCGTCCACGCGCTCTTCCACCGCCCACGACTGGGGCATTTCGGTAAAGCAGACGTACAGGTAGCCCGCCGTTTCGCCCTCCGGCAGCTCAAATTCCAGATACGGCCTTCTGACCCGTTCGCTGCGCCACGCCGTCGTATAATCGCCGTCGTGCGCGGCCGCGGTCTTGACCTTTCCGGAGGTGATGACGCAATCCGCCGTCAGCGCCTTGGCCTCCTGCGCCAGCGCGCGCACGGGCGTGAGCAGGAGCGCCAGCGCCAGCAGAGCTCGCAAGATTTTCATCGTCCGTCCCCCGCTCACAGCTTGAGCGCTGCGATGGCCTCTTCGCCGTCCATCTCGCCCGTCTCCGCAAAGCCGAACGACGTGAACAGCTTTCCGAGCCGCTGGTTATCCGGATCATAGGAGAGCCAGCAGTATTCCGCCTCTCCGAAAGGCTTGGTGCGGACGTATTCGACGACCTTTTCAATCGCCTGCTTACCGTAGCCGCGCCCCTGCCAGCGCTCGTCGATCATCAACCGCCACAGGCAGTAGTTGCCCGCGGAAATCGCCGGGTTTTCCTCGCCCGGCAGGTCGCCGTAGCCGATCATCACAAAGCCGACGAGCGCCACGCCGTCATACAGCGCGAACGGCGCGGCAATTCCACCCGCCTCGCGGGTCGCGAACGCCTCCAAAATGCTTTCGATGTTGGAGGCCACGTAATCCGCCTGCGCGCGCTTGACCTTGAGCCGCGCCACCTGCCAAACGTTGTTTCTGTCGATTTTTCTGAGTTCCAACATCTCTTCTTACTCCACCCTCACACTTTTTACGCCGAAATACTGCGCCATGGCCTCATTCGTCCAGAACGCCGCGTCCTCGTAGGCGGTGGGCTTGCCGGTCACGGTCTGCACCGTCCACGCGGGCAGAACCACGTCGTCCGCCGCCCCGGCCGCCTCGCACAGCGCATATTCGCGCTGAAACTGCGCGATATACGCATCCTGCGTGCCGTCAAGCTGGTCGCTCACCAGCTTTTTATAATTGCGGAGCTGACCGCCGCACAGACACACCGCCAGCGCCGCCGCCGCCAGCGCGAAGCAGGCGATTTTTCCCCGCCCCGCCGCCAGCGCCGCGCGCTTTTCCGGCCTGACGCGCGCCAGCGCCATCATGCAGACGACCGGCGCGAACAGCAGCACATAGCTGTGATACATGTTGATGACGCGCCCCGACCCCGCGTACCCGGAGGAATACATGTGCGGAATAATCATCGCGCAGAGCATCAGATAGCCGCCCAGCAGCGTAAAGCCGATCCGCGGCAGGCCTTCCCCCGTCTCCCCGCGCTCGTTCATGCGTCGGCTCGCCGCCGGAAGCGCCAGCAGCAGCAGCGCCAAAAGCGGCGTTTTGAGCATGAACCGCAGGATGTATTTCACCGCGTCGCGCAGCGTCCAGCCGATCGAGGCCAGCAGATAGCCAAGCCCGCTCTCGTGCGCGCCGTCCGCCGCCATGCGCACGCTGTTGCCCGGCGCGATCACCGAAATCAGCAGCCCCACGCCGATGGGCAGAAGCATCAGCGCCGTGCGCACCGCCGCCGCGCGCTCATGTGCCGCCGCCCGCCAGAGCGCCAGCATCAGCAGCGCCGCCGCCGTCATCATCGCCGTGATGTAGTTATCCATCCCCAGCGCGAAGAGCAGCGCCCAGCAGAGCGCAAAGGCGAGAATCGTCCCCGCCCCGCGAACCGGGCGCTCGCTCAGGCTGTCCCCCAGCGCGAGCGTCATCAGCGCGACGGCCTGCGCGCCCATGTAAAACCACGCCCCGTTGAACCAGTACACGCCCTCCACGATATCCGGCAGAAACAGGAGCTGCGCGGCGGAAAGCGCGGCAAACGCGGCGCGCCACGGCAGGTTCAGCCGTTTTTGCAGAAAATGCTGTAAAAAGACGCGCGTTCCGATCAGAATGAGCCCCAGCAGCACAAAGACGTGCCCGCCGTAGTGCTCAAGGGAGAACACCGCCGGGTTGAGCGTCATAATCAGCACGCCCGTCACCGTGCCCTGCCAGTCGCGCCAGGTGCGCAGGGTATAGCTCAGCGCGTCCTTGAGCACGTGCAGGATGCTGCCGGTCTGCACCCACGTCGGGTGCGTATAGACGGCGAAGGTGAAATCATCCGTCGCCGGGTGCGCCGCCTCCGCGCCGAGGAAAAACGGCAGCAGCAGCAGCGCCCAGACCAGCGCCGCCGCCACCGGAAGCGCCTTTTTGAGGGTTTTCATGTCACATCCGTCCGTCCTTCATGTCGATATCCTTAAAGTCGTTCATTTCAAGGTTATCGGCAATGCTGCGGTCGTCCGCGCCGAGCATCAGCTGCCTGCGCATGCCGAGGCTCTCGCGCGGATCAGTGATCTTCGCCGGGCCGTTGACACAGCCGCCCTCGCAGACCATGCCCTCGATCATCGTCTCGTTGAGCTTGCCCGCGCGCAGCAGCATCAGCGCCTTTTTGCACTCCGCCGCGCCGGAGCACTTGACGCAGCTGACCGGCATATCGAATTTCTCCTCGGCGAGCACTTCCTGCACCGCCGCCGTCACGCCGCCGGCCGCCGCGAAGTTCTTGCCGTATTTGCTGCCCTGCTGCACGTCGCCGGAGGCCATCGCCTCGGGGTCGATGTGCTTTGCCTCGAACATGGCATACAATTCGTCGAACGTCAGCACGTAATCCGCGCCGATCTTCCCCGCGTCCTTGTAGCGCTTGACCTCGCTCTTTTTTGCGATGCACGGCCCGATGAACACAACCACCGCGCCGGGATGCTTCTTTTTGATGAAGCGCGCCGTCGCCACCATCGGGGAGACGGTGTGGCTCACCTTGTCCAGCAGCGCCGGGTAGTGCTTGGCGACCATGTTGTAGAAGGCCGGGCAGCAGCTCGTGGTCATGTGGCCGCCCTCGCGCGCGACCTCCTTGGCCTCCTGCGCCTCGTAGTAGGCCGTCGCGTCCGCGCCGAGGGACACCTCCATCGCGTCGTCAAAGCCCAGACGCTGGAGCGCCTTAATCATCTCGCCCACACTCACGCCGCCGAACTGCCCCTCGATGGAGGGCGCGAAGCAGGCGTAGACCTCCTGCTTTTCATCGCGAATGGCCTCGATGACGTCGGTAATCATCGACACATCGGAAATCGCGGAGAACGGGCAGGCGACGGTGCAGTTGCCGCAGGAGATGCACTTGTTGTAGTCGATGGACGCGCGGCGGTTCTTCTTATCCACCGAGATCGCGTCCACCGGGCAGGAGCGCACGCAGGGACGGCGTGCGTCGGCGATGGCGTTGTACGGGCAGGCCTGCGCGCACATGCCGCACTCGCGGCACTTGTCCGGGTTGATGATCGCGCCCTGATGGGTCATGGTAATCGCGCCGAATCGGCAGGCTTGCAGGCAGCGCTGCGCCATGCAATGCTGGCAGTTGCTGGTGACGGTGTAGCGCTGCAGGGGGCAGCCCTCGCAGGCGCTGTTCATAACGGCGACCGGCTGATCGGTGAAGGTATAGTGGTTTTCGCCGTCGTACACGGACGCGCGGCCGCAGGCCCAGTCCACGCGGTTGCGCAGCACCTCGCGCTCGCGGTAGACGCAGCAGCGGTGGGTCGGCTGGCTGCCGTGCGGCACGATTTCCAGCGGAATGAACTCCTTATGCGCCTCCAGCGTGCCCTCAAAGCAATATTTCGCGACGTGCACGAGCACCTCGCGCTTGCGGTCAATGCGATCGATCATACGTTTCCTCCCTGAAAGGATACGGTTGAGGCTTTGCCCCAAACCCCACCAGAAACCCGAGATTTCTGGATTTTCCATTGGTATGCGCGGCCATGGCAAAAGGCGTTACGCACCAAATTCATCCTTGCACCGCGCGAGCATCTGCCGAATCGGAAGCTGATACGGGCAGCGCTTTTCGCACGCGCCGCAGCCGACGCAGTCCCCGGCCTTCTTGCCCATGGCCGCATAGCGCTGCTTCGCCCAGTCGCCCAAGCCGTAGCGATTCAGATAGCCCTCCAGCACGAAGATGCCGCTGATGGCAATGCCCGCCGTGCAGGGCTGGCAATAATTGCAGCGGCGGCAGAACTGCGTGCCCAGCTCCCGGCGGATCACGTCGAGCTGCGCGCGCTCCGCCTCGGTCAGCGGGGACACATCCTCGATGGCCTCGATATTCTGGTCGATTTCGCGCACATCGTACATGCCCGGAATCACGACGGAGACATTTTCGTTGCGCCCGATGAAGCGCATCGCCAGCCGCGCATCCTCCAGCGCGCCGCCCGCCATCGGCTTCATGCAGATGAAGCCGACGTTCTGCTCGCGGCACTTCTGCATCAGCGCCTCGCCCTGCGTCTCCACGATGTTGTAGGGGAACATGACGGTTTCCACCCAATCCATCGTCAGCGCCTTTTCAAACACGCCCGCCATGTGTGCCGTCACGCCGATATGGCCGATCTTGCCCGCCGCCTTGGCCGCCAAAAGCGCCTCCAGCGCGCCGCCGGGCGCGGTCACCTGCTCCAGCTCCGTGAGGGACGGGTTGTGCACCTGATACAGGTCGATGTGATCCGTGCGCAGGTTGCGCAGGCTGATCTCGATATCCCGCTCCATCTCCGCCCGCGTGCGCGCCATGGATTTGGTCGCCAGCACGAATTTCTCGCGCAGGCCGCCCTCCAGCGCCTCGCCCAAAAAAGATTCGCTGACCGTGTAGCCGCGCGCGGTATCAATGTAATTCACGCCGCGCTCGACCAGTCGCTCCATCAATTTGCGCGTAACGGCCGCATCCACCTTCTGAATCGGGATGCCGCCAAAGCCCATGCGCGACACGCGCAGGCCGGTCTTGCCCAATGTCGTATATTCCATATGTACGCTCTCCCTGTCTTTCTGCTTGACGCTTGCAAAAAAGATTGAAACCTGCTGATCCACGATCTATTATAGCGTTTTTTGCTTTTCTTGGCAAGGCGGGGGTTGTAAAAGCGCACAAAACGCGGTAAGCTGTTGATACGACCAACAAAGGAGGGCTGTTCATGGCTCATTCCACCCGCGAAAAGATTTTGGCCGTCTCCCTGCGGCTTTTTAACGAACAGGGTTATCACCATGTTACCATGCGCGCGATTGCCGATGCGCTTTCCATCAGCGTAGGCAATCTGACGTACCATTTTGCCAAAAAGAGCGATATCGTTTCCGCATTGATGGACGATGTGTTCGAGCAGATGACGGCGACATCGGATATGCCCGTCGAATCGCTGACGCAGATTGACCGCCTGTTTTCCATGATGCTGGACACCCTGTGTCAATACGCCTTTTTCTTTCTGGATAGCGAATTAAAGACGGCATCCTTCGGCAGACACCATATTCATTTCCGTGTCCGTCTGATTGACGGCCTGAACACGCTGGCGAAAAATGGTTTTTTTATGGAATCCTTTACGCCTGAGGTCTGTGATACGCTGGTTCGCCTGCTGCTGATGAGCCATATTTCGTGGCTGAACCAAACCCTTCGCCATTCGGATTCATCCGGCATGAGCAAGGCTGAGTTTCTGCACGGGCATTGGCTTGTGCTCTATCCTTATCTATCCGAAAAGGGACGAATCGCCTACCGTCAAATCCGCGAGTCCTAAAAAAACGCTATCCGCACTCGCTTGGGTCGAGACAACGGATAGCGTTTTGTTTTGTATTTTTACTTGCCCTGCGCGTTTTCATAAGCGCGCTGCGCAATAAGCAGATAATTCTTCGTACCGGCCAGCGTCGCGCCGGTGGTCACGTCCGCGACGTTCCAAACGCCGTCTTCGCCTTTAACAATCTGATCCTCGGTATAATTTACGCCGTTTTCAGACAGATAAGCCTCAATCCGCTCAATGTTGCCCGGAAACTTAATCTCGCTCGGCCAGAACGCCACGCCATGCTCAATGGACGCTTTCGTGCCGATTTCGATTTCCGCCACAGCTTCGCCCTGCGCGTTCAGCAGCGTCGCCGGGTTGCTTTCATAATACCACGCGCCGCCTTCGTCCGTGCAGACATACGCCATCAGTTCAACGTTTTCACCGTTCACCTCGCCGGTATACACAACGCCGTTTTCCCCTGCCGTGCCGACAAACGCCACGCCGCCCAGCTCAAAGGAAGCCGGATATTTCTTTTCGCCGACAGTCAGCACTGCGTCGCCCAGCTTGGCCACCGTCTCTTCATCCAGTTCAGCCCAGCCCTCCGCGCCGCTGGCGGAATACGGAATCAGTTTTTCGTCAATCTGCACGTCGGTCACGCGCTCGCCGCTGCAATTCATCGTCACGCGAATGAGGCTGTCCGGCTGCTCGCCGCTCTGATTATACACGCCATACGCCACGCCCTGCTCGGCCAGCGCCGCGCCGCACATGCTCACAGCCAGCGCCAAAACCAACGCAAACATCATCTTTTTCATTGTATCTCGCTCCTTTTATTTTTAGTACATTTGTACTAGACAAGATTATAACACGTCCAGATCATTTTGACAAGCGTTTTCCGCGCATATTGAGACGATTTTCCGCCATACTAAGCCGCGAGCGATTGGCTCACAAACCAACATGGAGGGATTGCATCATGGAAAACCAGACGATCAACTGTTCCGTTTCTTCCTGCCGCCACCACAACGCGCAGAACCGCTGCGAACTGCGCAGCATCAACGTCTGCGCAAACTGCAACTGCCATTCCGGCAAGAGCGACGAGAGCATGTGCGGCTCCTACGAGTGCGGCTGCAAGTAACGAAAGGGACGTCGGGACGATGTCCCGAACCCTGGCAGGAGCCTGAGGTTCCTGCACTTCCCGCTTCTGTATCGCTGCGCGGTACAGGCTAAATAAAAAGGCGCGGCTTTTTCTTCAAGCCGCGTCTTTTCATTTATAATCGTCCCCGCATCGCACAGCGATACAGATTCGGAAGGCGTCGGAAACGTCGTTCCCGACCGAGGTTTGGGGAGCAATGCCCCAACGTCTCCCCCGCTTAAACGTTGAAGCGGAAGAGCGTCACGTCGCCGTCCTGCATCACATAATCCTTGCCCTCGCTGCGGACAAGGCCCTTTTCCTTGCAGGCGGTCATGGAGCCGTTCGCCTTCAAATCGTCAAAGGAAACGATCTCCGCGCGGATGAAACCGCGCTCAAAGTCGCTGTGGATCTTGCCGGCGGCCTGCGGCGCTTTCGTGCCCTTGCGAATCGTCCACGCGCGGCACTCGTCCGGGCCGGCGGTCAGGAAGGAAATCAGCCCGAGCAGATCGTAACATTCGGCGATCAGGCGATCCAGACCGCTCTTGCCGATGCCCATTTCCTCGAGGAACATGTCCCTTTCCTCGTCATCCATCTGCGCGATGTCCTCTTCGATCTTCGCGGAGATGACCAGCACCTTGGCGTTCTCGCCCGCGGCAATGGCCTTCACATCCGCCACGCCGGAGAGACTGTCCTCGTCCTTGCCGAGATCGTCTTCCTTGATGTTGCAGGCGTAGATCACCGGCTTGGTGGTCAGCAGGAACCACTCGCGGGCAATCTCGCGCTCCTTGTCCGTCATCGGGCAGGTGCGCGCAGGCTGGAGATTATCCAGATGCGCCAGCAGCTTTTCGCCCAGCGCGGCCTCATCGGCAAAGCGCTTTTCGCCGCTCTTGAGCATCTTCGCCGCGCGCTCGGCGCGCTTGGCGACCGTCTCGCGGTCGGCGGCGATCAATTCGAGGTTGATCGTCTCGATGTCGTGCTGCGGGTTCAGGCTGTCCGCGTGGCGGATGATATCCGGATCCTCAAAGCAGCGAACGACGTGCACAATCGCCTCGCACTCGCGGATGTGGGAGAGGAACTTGTTGCCCAAGCCCTCGCCGTGGCTCGCGCCCTTGACCAGACCGGCGATATCGACAAACTCGATGACGGCCGGGGTCGTCTTCTTCGGGTGATACATGGCGGAAAGCTCATCCAGCCGCTCATCCGGCACGGCGACAACGCCGGTGTTCGGCTCGATGGTGCAGAACGGGTAATTCGCCGCTTCCGCGCCCGCCTTGGTGATTGCGTTAAACAAAGTGGATTTGCCGACGTTCGGCAGACCGACGATACCTAATTTCATATATACTCATTCTCCTTCGATTTTTCCTTGATTTG
>ERZ825324.4999-NODE-4999-length-10377-cov-3.807305_pt1 | contig 10377 bp, 6 predicted proteins | sample MGYA00519859_ERZ825324 | MGnify/ENA primary metagenome ERZ825324 (study PRJEB31778, sample SAMEA3449198) | human gut metagenome | biome: human gut; feature: human-associated habitat; material: faeces | place: United Kingdom | collected 2010/2012 ... | reverse complement strand
AGCGAAAAAGATGGTGCGCGGATTAAGCCATTTTAACAAGAATTAGTATTATTCGATCTTGTCCACGAACAGCAGCTTGAACCGCGGCACGATCACGTCCGCGCCGCTCGCGCTCTGCTCGCTGTATACGCCGTCCACCGTCACCACGGCGGTCATCATGTCGCCGACCTTCGCGCCCGTGTCCGCGTCGCAGACGATCACCACGTCGTTGTACCACTTGCCCTTTGCGTCCTTGTTGTATTGCAGGCGCACATAGTACACGCTCGCGCTGCTGCTGACCTCGCTCACCGGGCCATACAGCCGCATCACCTTGCCCTGATTCTCCTCCTTGTCCTTCTGCAGGTCCTTATAGGAGATCTTCACGGCGGACTGGCGGATTTTTTCCTGCTCCTGATCGTCCGTGATGATTCGGGTCACGGTGAAGGGCACGCGCCGCTGGTTGTAGCCGCTCTTATCCAAAATGAGCGTGTATTTGTATTCGCCCGCGTCCTTCGTCGTCAGCTCGAAGGAGAACGCGCCGTCGTTGCCGGATCGCTTTTTGCTCACGCCGAAGGGCGTCACAAGCTGGAGCTGAACGCCCGCAAGCGTCGTACCGGCGATCGTCGTCGTGTCGCCGGTGACAAACAGGCTCTCCTCCACGCCGGAGACGGGCAGCGTCTTGGCGTTGTAAGCAATTTCGCCCGAGAGCGTCGCGTCGTTCATACCCTCTTTGGAGGCCGTCAGCGTAACGTCGTAATGGCCTTCTTTTTCAAGCTCAATCGTCAGCGTGAATTTTCCCTTCGCTTCCGCCGTCGCCGCGTCCAGCGTCAGCATCGCGCCGTTGCCGTCCGGCGTTTCGGCGATCACCGTCGCGCCGGCGGTCGCCGTTCCCGTGATCTCCACCTGCGCCTTGGAAGTCTCGGCGGGGATCTGCGCCTCCAGCTTCACGTCGCGCACCGGCTCGGCGATTTGCTCCGTGACGACCAGATCCGCCAGCCGCGCGCGGAAGGCGTTCAGATCCCGCCCGGAGAAGCGCCCGCTCGCGATTCGCCAGTCCATCTCCACATACAGCCCGTTGCGAACGGTGATGTAGCGCAGCCCGCGCCCCACCGTTTCGCCCGCCCGCGTGACGGTGTAATGCGCGTAGAGCCAATAGCCGCCGTCTTCCTTCTGCCATTCCGCGTCCTGCGTCCGAAGGCCAGTCGTCTCCCAAAAGCTGTTGGCCTCCACGCGGCGGCGCAGCGTCGCGCGCTGACTGTCCGTCGCGTTTTCGATTTCGTAGATTTCCTGCGAAAGCTCGTCCTCGCCGATCAGCACGGACAGATACTGCGTGTAATTCTCGTTGTATGCGCGGCTGAGCGTGCGCGTCTGCTCAAGCTCCCGCGCCAGCTCGTCCGCGTCAAGCCCCGCGTCCTCCAGCAGCGGCGCGTACACGCCGCAGAGCTGGGGCGAAACGACCAGCCAGCTATCCGGGTAATCAAAGGCGACATGCCCCTCGTCCATCACGACAGTCTGCGCGCCTGCCGCCCCCGGCCCCATCGCCAGCAACATGAAAATAAAAAATGTCAGGATTCGCTTCATGTGTTTTCTCCGTACATCCAAATGCCGCTCCGATTTCATGCGTTTGAAAATGTGATCGCAAGGGCTATTCTCCCCCTGAAAGGGGGAGAATAGCTGTTTGTCTTTCGTTCGCAGACCGCGGATTACAAAATATGCACCAGCATGTTGCCGCCTTCGTCCGTTTCCAATTTCAGCAGCTTTTCCTTTTCCAGCGCGCGCAGCACATCCGAGAAGCGCCGCAGGCCGATCTGCCGTTCGGTGAAGTCGGGATAATCCGCCTGCACCGCCGATTTGAGAATGGAGGGATTCACCCGGTCAAAGCCGTCCTCCTTGTATTCCGAGAGGATGCGCGAGAAGATGCGGATGTAGTTCTCCCGCGTGATCTGCTCCCCGGCGGTCACATGCGGCTGGTTGAGCGACACAATGACGTTAAACTGCTCGCTCTCCACGCTGAACGCGCCGAACTGCTGGGAGAGCCGCGCAATCAGCTTGCCGAAGGTGGAAAAGCCGACGCTCTTTTCGGAGAAATTCGGTCTCAGGCGCAGCAGCACGCTCTTGACCTCGCTGGCGAGCATCTCCCCGCTGTCGCTCTCCTTGAGGATGGTCACGATCAGGTCGTTCACATCCGCCAGCGTCAGCGCCTCGATCTCCTGCCCCTGCGCGCGCTCCTTGCCGCTGGCGACGCTTTCCAGGAACTGGAACTCGCTGCAGGCGTTCATAAATACGCCGCTGGCCGCCTCGCTTCGGGAAATGCCCAGCACAAACTTGCCCATCGTTTTCAGCTTGCCGACGAGCGGCACATAGTCGCTGTCGCCGGAAACGATGCAGAAGCTGTCAATCAGCGGATTGGTATAGGCCACGTCCAGCGCGTCGATGACGAGCTGAATATCCAGGCTGTTCTTCTGGTTGCGCCCGAACCGGAGCGAGGGCACGACCGCGAAGGTGTTGGACAGCAGAATCTCCTTGAGGTCGGAATAGCTGTCCGTATAGCCGTAAACCTTGCCGATGAGGATGTCGCCGCGAATCTTTACCCGCTCGATCACGTCCATCAGCATGCTCTTTTTGCCGCCGCAGTTTTCAAGATCGACAAACAGCGCAAAATGCGAAGCCATCAAACCCATCCTTTCGTTCAAAGTCCTTCCGTCAGCTCCCCGTTGACAAAGTCGCCCATGCCGGAGGAGAGCTTCATAATCCGCTTGAAAATCCGCGCGCTGTCCGCCTCGTCCGCGACGACGGGGCGGTAATCCGTCCCCTTGTCCAGCGCGGTCAGGCGGATCGGCACGACGGTCAATTCCGGCGCGTCGCAGTGATCCTCGTAGACGGTGAAGGTCACGCGCGCCAGATATGCGTCGCGGTCGTCGGGATCGACGTTGCCGCCGAACACCAGATTGCCCAGCGAATAGAGGATGTAGCTGTCCTGATAGGCCTCGATCCCCTGCACGATGTGCGGATGCGTGCCCACGACGATATCCGCGCCCGCCCTGATCGCCGCGCGGCCGATGGTGCGCTGTTCCCCGGTGAAATCATCCCGGTATTCGCTGCCCCAGTGGAACGACGCGATCACGATCTGACATCCCGCCTCGCGCAGCGCCTTCACATCCGCGCTGATGTCCTTCTTGCCGCCCTTGTAGGGGAAGCAGTAGCCGGTCATGCCGACCTTCACGCCGTTCTTTTCAAACACGCCAAGCTCGCCGCCGCCGGAGACGACGATCCCCGCCGCCTCCAGATTGGCGATCGTGTCCGCCTTGCCCTGCTGACCGTAGTCGAGCGTGTGGTTGTTGGCGATGTTCACCGCCTCCACGCTGCCCAGTGTCAGGATGTCGGTGTATTCCGCCGGGCCCTTGAAGTTGTAGAGCTTCTCCTTCTTGCTCGTCTCCTCCGTCAGCGTGCCCTCAAAGTTCACGAGAGTCAAATCATCCGTCGCGAACAGGGTTTGCAAGCCGGAGAAAAACCAGTCGTAGCCCTTGTCCGCCGCGACGTTTTCAAAGCAGTCCTCCCGCTTGCGCAAATCGTCCGTCGAGCCGAGCGTCGTATCGCCGCCCAGCGTGACGGTGAATGTCTTCGGCCACGTGTCTGCGCTCTGCGCGGCCGATTGCGCGTCCTCCGCCGCGGCCATGTCCGAAAGCGAAATGCCCGCGCCGTCCGCCTGCGCGGTCTCTTCCTGCCGCGCCCCTTCGATTTTTTCGTATCGGATGTGCGGATTGCTCAGCGTATAATCCATCTCGCAAAGCCCTGCGGCCGCGAGCGTCGTCATCAGCAGGAAAGCGCCCCATACGGCTTTTTTCATCGGTCTGCTCCCTTCAACGGTTCATGGTTGATTTCTGCCGTCCGGCGCTGTCCCTGGCCTTCGGCACGAAATATCTCTTTTTATTTTATCACAGTCGGAAAATCGAATCAACTTGCGTTTTTCCTTGGTTCATGCTATTCTTTCTGCATACGTCAGCCCGCCGTCCACGCCCGCCGCCGGGCGATTTCCGCCGGATTTGGGGCGCGCCCTCAGGAGGAAACACGCCATGCATGCCACCCGCGTCCGCCTTCGCCGCCTGCTGTCCGCGCTCATCGCCGAGCGCGAGGACAGCCAGCTTCTGTATATTCCCCACGGCGAACCCGGCATGCGCCGCATGATCGCCGCGCTGCTGGCGCTGCGCCCGCCCGTTGAAAACGACCCGCTCGAAGAACAGATCCGCTGGTTTCAGGCCGATCAGCCGGAAAGCGCGTCGCCGATGAGCGTGCCGGAAAGCAGCGCCCGCTCCGCCCCGCGCTGATAGCGGCTGTCGATCAGCAGCAGCGCGCCGTGGTCGCTCTGCGTGCGAATCAGCCGCCCCGCCGATTGAATCACCCGCACCATTCCCGGCAGGGTCATGCATAAAAACGCGCCGTCCGCGCCGTTTTCGTCGTGATAGCGCCGCATCGCGCGCACCCGCGCGTCCATCTGGGGCAGCCCCGTCGAAACGACGATCACGTTTTGCAGCCGCTCCCCGGCGAGATCAACGCCCTCCGCGAATGCGCCGCCCAGCACGGCCAGCAGCACCGTCCGCCCGTCCCGCTTGTCAAACGCGCTCAGCAGCGCGTTTTTTTCTTCCTCCGTCAGCCCGCGCGCCTCGCGCAGAATCGACGCGCCGGGGACGCCCTCCGCCGACAGCAGCGCATCGACGCGGCTCAAATACGCATACGACGGAAAGAACACCATCGCGTTGCCCGGATGCGCCGCAAGCTGCGCCCGAATCGCCTCGGCCACCCGCGGCGCGTTCGCCTCCCGTGCCGCGTAGCGCAGGTCGATGGGCAGAATCCGCGCGTCGAGCTGATGCTTGTCAAACGGCGAGGGCAGCGCCAGACATGCATCCCCTTCGAGGCTGCCGAGCATCCGTTTGGCCGCCTCAAACGGCGCGAGCGTCGCGGAAAAAAACACCGCGCCGCGCGCCCGCTTCGTCTTTTCCAGAATATCCTGCGCCGCGCAGAGCAAAAACAATTCGATCTTCGCGGTTTTTTCCGTTCCCTCCGTCAGCACGGCATAGCGCGCGTCGAGCCGCCCCGCCGCGTAGCGCCAGCAGGCCGCCAGCGTAAACGCCTCCGCCGCCTCCGTCCCCGCGCCGCTCAGGAGCGCCCCGTCCGCCGCTTCCAAAAGCCGTGCCATGGCCGCGTCCAGCGCCTCCGGCGGCCTTTCCAGCCGCCCGGAAGCGAATTCCTCCGTCCCCGCCGCCGCCTCCAGCGCGCGCATCGCCGCCGTCAGCGCCCCGTAGAGCGGGTGCTTTCGGCCGAGCGCCTGCCCCGCGCCGCGCCGAAGCGCGCGAAGTTGCGGCACGCTCACCGCCGCCGAAGCGTTATCCTGCACGCGCGGCGCGAGCTGGTGCGCCTCGTCGATGAGCAGCGCCGCGCCGCCCTGCATCAGCGCGTCGATGGCCACGAACGGATCAAACACATAGTTGTAATCGCAGACGACGACGTCCGCCTCCTGCGCCAGCGACAGCGCCAGTTCAAACGGGCAGAGCGTGTGCTTCTGCGCCAGCGCGTCGAGCTGCCCGCGCCCCCAGTCCCCGCCGGTCAGCGCCTCGGCCAGCGCGTCCGGCAGGCGGTCGTAAAATCCCTTCGCATACGGGCAGACCTCCGGGCGGCAATCCCGCTTTTCCATCGGGCAGACCTTGTCCTTCGCGGCGATTTCCACGGCTAGCAGCCTTGCGCCGTGCGCGCGCAGGATGGCCAGCGCATCCATCGCGCTCTTTCTGCCCGTCGTTCGCGCCGTCAGCATCAGCACGCGGGCGCATTTGCCCTCGCCCAGCGCCAGCGCGGCGGGATACAGCGCGGCCATCGTCTTGCCGATGCCCGTCGGCGCCTGCGCGAAGAGCCGCTTTCTCTCCCGGATGGCGACGTACACGTTCGCGGCGAACGTCCGCTGTCCCGCGCGATACGCGCCGTAGGGAAACGCGAGGCCGAAAAGCGATGCGTCCCGCGCCCGCCGCCGCGCCAGCAGCCGCTCCGCCCACGCGCAGTAGGCCGCGCACAGCGCCTCAAATTCGCCCTTCAGCCGCGCGCCGTCCGCCTCCTCTTCATAGAGACGAACGGGCGCGCCGTTTTCATCCACATATAAAATGCGCAGACGAACGCCGGTCAAGCCCTCCTTTTGGCAGAGCATGTGCCCGTACATCGCCGCCTGCGCCCGATGCGCCGGGACGAGCGGGTTTTCCGCCGTGCCCAGCTTGATTTCCTCCACGATGCGCGCGCCGTCCGCGGCGAGCAGCAGCCCGTCCGCCCGCCCGGTGACGCGCAGGGTGATTTCGCGGGCGGCGTAATCCGCGCTCAGCGATTTTTCCGCCTGATAGGCCGTCTCCTCCCGCGCGCCCGCGCTTTGCCGCGCCTTGTGCGCCGCCGCGCCCTCCCGCATGCGCTTGGCGGCAAAGGCCGCCGGGGAAAGGTCGCGCTCATGCAGGCTGAATTCCACCACCTGACGAACGCTCGCGCGCAGCTCCGTCATGCGCGCCTCCGCATCCGCCGAAGCGACGCGGCCAGCAGCAGCGCGCCCAGCGCGCTCGCGCCCTGCGCGATCAGCCACGCCGTCGGCGGCTGATACCAGACGTGAACCGTGCCGCTCTCGCCCGACGACAGGCCGTAGACGCGCACCATGTTGTTCGTTCCGCGCGCCACCGTCTGCGCCTGACCGTCGATCTCGGCGCGATAGCCGGGGTAATACAGCAGCGGCAGCTCGATATACGCCGCCTCGCCCTCGAGCTGCACCGTCGCGGTCAGCTCTGTGCCGCGCTTTTCGTAAGAAAGCACGCTGCAGACGCCCGGCTGGCTCGTTCTGACGTCGCCGACCTTGAGCGCCGTCTTCTCCGTGCACGGATAGGTGTATTCAAACTGGCCGATGCGCGTGTCGGTGTAGGTCTCCTTTTCCAGCTCGGGCAGCCGCTGCACCATCGTCTGCATCGTATAGCCCGAAAAGACCACGCACAGCGCGATGAGCGCGGCCATGCCCGTTTTCGCGTCCTTTTCCTCGCGCAGATAGCCCCACGCCGCCGCCGCGCTGAGCATCGGCACGGCCATGCCGACAAAGCGCCACGGGAACTGAATCTGCATGAAGAAGGTGGAAAACGGCTTCCGGATCGAACAGAGGGTGCGCCACGGGAAGAAATCCGTGCTCAGCCCCAGCGCCAGCGCGCCCAGCGCCAGCAGCCCCAGCGCCAGCCTGTCGTTTTCCGTCCTCATCTCGGCGCGCCCCGCCGCATAGCGCCGCGCCAGCAGCAGCGCGCAGCCGATGAGCAGCGCCAGCCCCGGCACCACGCCGATGGTATAGGCGAAATCCTCCGGCGCGTCCGCCTTCACGTCGCCCGCAAAGCCGACGAGGAAGCTGCCCGGCCGATGCACGTATTCCGACGAATTGAGTACGACGCTCGTACTGATCCCGTCCGCCGTATACTGCATCATCGGCACGAAGAACCACAGCGCGCAGAGCGCCGTAACGCCTGCCGCCGCCAGCACCGCGAGGATGCGCCGCTTCCGGGCAAGCAGCTTTCCGGTGCTCGCCAGCGCCGCAATCGCGCAGAAGAGCACGCAGAACATCGTGCTGAGCAGGTGGCTCATGCACACGCCCGTCATGCCCAGCGCCAGCAGCGGCCACTTTCTTTCATCCCGGCGGAGCACCTCGTACAGCCCCAGCATCACCACCGGGAAGAAGACCATCGCCAGGCTTTCGCCCAGCGTCGCGCGCGTGTACACGTTCACCAGCCGATAGATGCACAGCGTATAGAGCACGCTCGCGCCGACGGCGACGCGGCGGCTGTTCATCATGCCGCGCACGCACAGGTAGCACGAAACCGCCGTCGCCAGATGGATGCAGGCCTCAAACACCCGCACGCACGCGCACAGGGACACGCCCAGATTGCGCAGCAGCGCCGGGAAATAGAGGAACAGCTCGGGGTAAAATTCCGGTGCGGCATAGCCGTAGCCCAGCAGCGTCGAGCTGTGGATGCGCACGGGGAACTGCCCGTTTCTCATCCCGTTTGCGATGCCCTCGATGCGGTTGAGGTGGAAAAACAGGTCGTGCCCGTCGTAAATGCCGCGCCAGAGCAGCGGCATGCAGGCAAACGCCGCCGCGCAGAGCACCACCGCCATATCTCGGCGGTTTTTGCGGCCGCGCTCGGTCTGATCCCACGAGAGCACGAGCAGCGCCGTCAGCACCGCGCCGACGAGCGCCGCGTAAGCGCACAAATCGGCGGAAAGCACGCCCGCGCCGACCTTATGCACCGTAACGGCGCGGATCGCCTCCGGGTTTTCGCTCGCCAGATAGAGATTCGGTGTGGAATCCGTCAGCCGGAAGACGAAGCTCAGCCGATGCAGAAGGACGTTCTCCGCCTCCGCCTCGTCGTGCGCATCGCCGTTTTCGATGAACGCCTGATACCCGGCGGAAACGACGTGCGCATCCATGCGCACCGCGTCTTCGTATTCAATCGTCGCCTGATAGTCGCCCCACATCAGGTTCAGGCCGCCGTTTTCGCCCTGCGTGGGCAGGAAATCGTCTTCCCATTCGTTTTCGCTGCCCCAGAGCCCCGCGTCGGTGCGCGCCTGCGCGGCCTGCTGCATCAGCGCCATCGCCTCGTCAGCCTGCTTCTGCCGCGCGTCGGCCTCCTCGCGGGTGATGACGATCTGCGCCAGCTCGCCGCCCTCGTAGCGCCACGTATACTCGTCCCTGTCCGTATAGATCAACGCCAGCGCGAGCAGCGCCGCCCACAGCAGAATCAGGTTCAGAACCTTTTTTCTCATATCGTCAAACCTCCGAATCGGCCATTCTCGCATAAGCCCCCATGATGATGTTTATGATACCATGAACAGGCGCATAATGCAACAAAGCGCCGCCCGCTTTCTCAATGCCGCGGGCGGCGCTCTGATTGGATTTTTTATGCGTTCGGGTCAACCGGCGGACGGCGGCGGCGGCGCGGCGCGGCCTCCGAAGCGGCCTCGCCCGTCGTCGGCTCGGTCGGTTCGGTCGGCATCGTCGGCGCGGTCGGCTCGGTCGGCGCGGTCGGCGCGGTCGGCTCGGTCGGCTCAGTCGGCGCAACCGGCGCAGTCGGCGCAACCGGCATGGTCGGCTCGGTCGGCATCGTCGGCTCGGCCGGCTTATACGGGTTGACCGTGCTGCGGATGTTCGGCTGCGGAGCCGCCGTGTTCTTCATGTAGCTCGGCACCTGTCCCGACGGGCCTTGCGGCGCGCGCGGGGTCTGCGGCTGGGCGTAGCGGCTGCGCTGGCGCTCCAGCTGCTCGGCGCGCATTTCGTCCTCCTCGTCCTCATCCGTGTCGGCTTCTTCCTCCTCGGCTTCCTCGGTCTTGCGGCGATAGACATACACGCCGTAGACCGCCGCCGCGACGACGACCAGCAGGCCGCCGATGATGAACGGCAGGATGCCCAGACCGCCCTCTTCCTTGACGGGCTCGGCGGTCGGCATGGGCTGCGCGGTCGGTTCGGGCGTCGCGCCGTTGTCATAGGTCACGCCGTAGTTGGCGTAAGACGTGCCGGAAGCAAACTCCACGATGTACTCGCCCGGCTTGGGCAGGGTCACATCCATGGTGTAGCGTCCCGCGCCGTCCGCAACGGCCTGACCAACCGTCTTGCGGGTGGTCTGCGCCGCGTTTTCCGCAATCGCGGAGGCGATGAAGCCCAGCTGCTGCGGCGTGGCCGTCGGCTCGACCTTCACTTCGACGGTCGCCGTGACGATGGCATACGCATCGGTCGTGCCGTAAACGGTGAACGTGCCGTTTTCGCTGACGGCAGGCACGTTGCTGACCGTCAGGTTGCCGCTGCTGCTGAGCAGCGCCGCCGGGTTGGCGACGGGCTGCGGGGTCGGCGTGGCGTTCGGGTCAGGCGTGGCGCTCGGCGCGGTCGTCGCGTAGTTCGGCATGCCCGTGCCCGTGCCGCTCGACCAGCTGTTGTCGGTCGGCAGCAGATCCTGAAGCGGTGTGCCGTTGATGGTGACGGTTGTGTTGTTGTTCTTGTTCGGGGTGACGGTCGCGCCGTTCGGGGCAGGCGTGGCCCGCGCGGCCTCGGCGAGATACTTCTGGAGCTCCGCGATGGTCAGCATCTGGCACATGTCGCTGCGGACATAGCCGTCCATGCCGCTGTAATTGACCTGATACCAGGTGTACGTGCCGTCGTATTCCGTGCCGGTGACCAGCAGCAGCGTGTTCACCGGGATGCGGCCCATCGACGTGCCGGAGGCGGACGGCGTGCGGCGCAGGTTCACCGCGTCCTTAATCAGCTTGGCGTAAGCGCTGGTCGCGTCCGGGCCGAGCGGTTCCGGCGTGGCCTGCGGCAGCGGGGTCGGGGTGGCCTGCGCGGCCTCCAGCGCGGCG
>ERZ825324.4998-NODE-4998-length-10378-cov-3.107527_pt1 | contig 10378 bp, 6 predicted proteins | sample MGYA00519859_ERZ825324 | MGnify/ENA primary metagenome ERZ825324 (study PRJEB31778, sample SAMEA3449198) | human gut metagenome | biome: human gut; feature: human-associated habitat; material: faeces | place: United Kingdom | collected 2010/2012 ... | reverse complement strand
AGAGAAGAGCAAACTGGAAAATGAGCGCTCCGAACCTTGTAAAATGCAGCAAATGTGGCGAACTGATGATGCCGCACAGAGTATGCAAAGCTTGCGGAAGCTACAACAAAAAGGAAATCATTAAAGTTGAAGACTAATTTTTAATGGTTGCAAAGTATGGCAGGTTCTCCCGTTTGGGATGCCTGCTTTTTTGTGTATTATTTTATGGATGAGGAAAAAGTAATGAATGAGAAGGAGAAGGTAAATCAGATCACAGAAGGTGTGATCTGGAAACAGCTGCTGTTATTTTTCTTTCCTATTGTATTTGGAACATTTTTTCAGCAGATTTATAATACAGCAGATACTATTGTTGTCGGCCGTTTCGTAGGAAAACAGGCACTTGCTGCAGTTGGAGGTTCTGCCAGTCAGATCGCCAATCTGATCGTTGGCTTTTTTGTAGGGCTTTCCTCAGGGGCAGCAGTTGTGATCTCGCAGTTTTATGGGGCAAAAGATAAGAAGAATCTGAGTAAGGCACTGCATACAGCATTTGCATTCTCCATTGCAGCGGGAATTGTTCTTACTGTAGTGGGGATTTTTCTGACCAGACCTGCATTGCTGCTTATGAAGACACCTGCAGATGTAGTAGAGGACTCTGCAGTGTATCTTCATATTTATTTTGGCGGAATGGTTTTTAACCTGGTTTATAATATGGGAGCAGCCATCCTGCGTGCAGTAGGAGACTCCAAAAGACCACTGTATGTTCTGATCATTACCTGTGTGCTGAACATTATTCTTGATCTGCTGTTTGTGGTTGCGTTTGGCATGGGTGTGACAGGAGTAGCTGTTGCTACAGTTACTTCTCAGGTGATCAGTGCGCTGATCGTAACAGTAATGCTTCTGAAAACCAGAGAGATATATGTGCTGAAGATCAATCAGATCCGTTTTGACAGAAGAATGCTGTTTTCAGTTCTGAGAATCGGTATTCCGGCAGGTCTGGAATCTGTAATGTATAATATTTCCAATATTGTGATACAGGTATTTGTAAATAATCTGGGAACTGACACAGTGGCGGCATGGGGAACTCTTGGGAAAATAGATGCTCTTTTCTGGATGGTGATCAATGCGTTCGCAATTTCCATTACTACCTTTGTGGGACAGAATTTCGGAGCCGGTAAATATCACCGTATGCGGAAAAGTGTGAGTGTCTGCATGATCATGAGTATGGTCAGTTCTGCGGTGCTGATCATTTTGATGTATTCATTTGCTCCCTGGATTTATCGTCTGTTTACCACAGACAGCGCAGTGATCGTCCATGGTGTTCATATGAGTCGTTTTTTACTGCCGTCCTATTTCATTTATGTGATCATAGGAATCCTGTCCGGAGCGCTGAGGGGTACCGGGAAGGTTCTTGTGCCTATGCTTCTTACCTGCGGCGGTGTGTGTTCTTTGAGAATCCTGTGGCTTTTTACAGCCGGCCAGATATACCCGGGAATTAATACGATCATGCTCAGTTATCCGGTTTCATGGAGCATTACGGCAGTATTGTTTATTGTATATTATTTTATGAAATTTCCAGGAAAGAAAAAGGAGAATTAACCATTTTTCGGTACACCATTTTTCATGAAATAATGCAGTTTATCCTATGTCTGTTGCCGAAATCCGCCAGATAAGGTAAGCTAAGAACAAAGGAAATTGAGAATAAAGATAACGGATCGAGTAGTAATGTAAAATGAAAGTATGAAAAAAGCATGAGAAAACAGAAAATAACAGTTCTGATTTTAATGATAACTCTGTGCCTGACTGGCATATGGGGAATGAAAAAAAATACCACAGTATGGGGCGCGGTGATCCGGGTAAATGATGTGATCGTACCTCATGATATTCCTGCAGTAGCTGTAGAAATAAATAAAAGTAGCGAACTGATTACTGAGAAACTGTCTCGGGTTTTCTATACAGTTTATACAGACACAGATACACTGCATATTCCGGTGTCCTGGGATGTTTCCTCTGTAAATATGAAACTGGCAGGCGTTTACACAATGAAAGGTGTACTGAAGCTTCCGCCTGAGTATGCTTTTGATGAGAGTGAAAGTCTGCAGGTACAGACAACTGTTTCTGTGCAGTACCCGGACAAACCGGATATTAATATATATTACAGGCTGACTGCGGCAGGAATCTATATATTTCCCTGGTTGAAGCAGGAAAATTTTGACTCCATGGAAGCTTATCTGAAGAAAGAAAGCGGACAGTGGATCAACCTCACTGAGGAGGGCTTTGCTCTCTGTGAAGAGGAGGGGCTGTATGTATCTAACCAGAGTATGGTTGTGGGTAATACCTATTCCCTGCTGGTAACCTATGATAATGGAAAGAAGCAGACCAATACTCTGCGGTTTCAATACCAAAAAGACGGCAGTCTTAAAATTTACGGTTATCAGCACAGTTTGCTTGGAAACACACAGAAGCCTGGAAAGATCATCTGCTCTTATGATACCAGAGATGAGAAATATCTCAGCAGATGTGCTGCCTATGCAGTAAAAACGGGGGGAAGCCTGAAGCAGATTGAGAAAGAATTGAAGGAGAATGTCAGACTGAGGGTCAGTACTGCTGAAACATTTGAAAATACAGCCGAGAATCCGGAACTGGTTCTGGAATCTTCCTGGGATCTGAGCCAGGTAAACAGGGAAAAACAAGGTGTGTACAAGGTAACCGGATCATTTGTGATCCCAGAGGGATATGAAGTATCTGACAGCCTGACGCTGCCAGAGGCATATGCATATCTTTCTGTACAGAAAAAAGGAGAACCACAGATTAATACCTACAGCATGCCGATGGTAGACCTGCTGGAATTTCCTATGCTGCTGGATGGATTTTCTGCAGAAGAACGCCGGAACATACAGGTTTACCTCTCTGAGAATGGGGGAAATTACCGGAAAATTGATGATGACTTGGTGGAAGTGACTTCTGCTGGAATTCAGATTTATTACAGAGAGATATTAAAGAAAGGACAGAACTACCAGATCTGTGCTGTCTATGAGAAAGGGAGCACAGGAATTTATTCTTTTTCCTATAATGATGCCTTTATTGTCAACGAATACTGGCATGAGCGGAATTTTTCAGACAGGGAGGAAAAAGATCTTCCTGACATTGTGCAGAAAGCACCTGCTTCGTCAGAAGTAGTACAGGGAGAAAAGGAAGAGAATCTGAATACGGGAAGTGCCGGATATCATTATGACAACTCTTACGGAACAGACAATAATACAGACGGACAGAATAGCAGCAGTAACAAAGCTTCTGATGCAAAATCTGCTGAAATATCGGATACAGAGAATTCTGTGACAGAGTTAAGCACCGACACCATTACTGCAGTCAGTGGAAAGAGAATGCTTCTTATGATCCAACAGAATGGAAGTGCAAGGTTTGAGAAACAGGGAATCTCTGTAACATTTTCTCCGGATACAGTGAACGGATGGAAGATCAATGCAGAGGATGAAATCCAGATAGGAATCGAGAAAACGTCAGAAACTGCATTTTCTCTGCGGATTTTTGTCAGAGGTGAGGAGGTAACAGAAGTTCCGGGAACAGTGGTGGAATTTCAGACATCTGTGTTTGGCGGGTTCAAGTCTCCTGAGACAGTAAAAGCGGAGGATGTGCAGGGAAATCAATATGCAGTGAATTATCAGGAAAAACAAAATGTTCTCCGTATGGAGATCAACCAGACAGGGGATTATTTTTTGACAGATGGAGAGTCGGAAAATATCGGGGACCAGACGGTTGAGGACAGCGTGGAAGCTATTTCAGACGGAGAAGATATAGGTTTTACAGAAGAGCCAATGCCAGAGGAGGAAACGGAGCAAAAGACAGAGCAGAAAACAGAGAATTCCGCCAAACAGTTTCTGATGATAATACTTACATTACCGGCAGTATGTATCCTGGTGGCTGCCATTATTTTTGCAATTCGTAAAAAACGCAGATAAGCGACAGTGGAAAGGCAAACAAAGCACCTGAAAACAGAAGGAGGTGTCAGCAATGAAGAAGAACTGGAAATATTCATTACTACTTATAGCAACTGTATTTGCATTGACTATGGGCATATTCTTTCTGTTTTACCGCTTTGATAACAAATATACGGCCAGGGGGGACCAGGCCATTCAGGGAATCCTCTATGTGCCTGATGATGATTCTGTGCATTATCTTGCCAGGGAATGGGAATATTATCCGGATGTATTGCTGACACCGCAGGAAATAAAGGAACAGAAGGAGGACTACTACAGCCGTTATGTTTCCATTGGCGAGTACGGTGGGATGGATATGGGCGACAAAAATAAATCTCCTTTTGGAAGTGGTACCTATCGGATGACCCTGGTGCTTCCTGAAAAAGAAAAACAATATGCTATTGGCCTGACAGAGATTTTTTCTGCTTACAAGCTGTATATTAATGGGGAATTGATGGGGCAGATGGGAAATCCGGATCCGGACAATTACCAGGAGCAGATTCAGAACAGGGTATTTACCTTTGAGGGAAAAGGAACTGCAGAGATTGTGATCGCAGTGACAGACAAACATTCGGTGTCATCGGGAATTCAGTATGTGCCGGTTTTGGCTTCTCCTTTTAAAGTGAATATTATCCGCGGGTTGTCACTTATGATTGCTGTGGTATTTATGGCTTTTACATTTTTTGTCCTGATTTTTTCAGTGTATATGTATATGCGAACTAAAAAAGTGGAGTTTGGACTTTTTGCCCTGCTTTGTATCTGTGTGCTGGGATATGGTTCTTATCCGATCCTGCATTCCTTTGTTGCAGTAAAAGTACAGCCTTGTTATGGAATGGAGGCATTGTTCTATTATCTGATGTTTGCCGGTGTTATGCTGGTACAACAGAAGATCCTGGGAGGTGAGGAAAGGATTCCGGAAATTCTTGCAGGTGTGGCCGCAGCAGCCGGAGTGATGGTTTTTGTGGCAGAAATGCTGTGCAGCAGAGCCCAGTCTGCAACAGGGCTGTATCTGATCTCTAAGCTTACAGAGATTTTGAAGTGGGCAGCAGCCGGTTATCTGCTTTTCAGAAGTGTAAAGGAGATAAAACAGAAGTACAGTAATGTACTTTTAGTGGGAATTGTTGTTTATGCAGCGTCTCTGGCAGCAGACCGGATATGGAGATTATATGAGCCGATCATTGGCGGGTGGTTTACGGAAATTGGTGCAGCAGTGCTTGTAGCCAGTGTGGGACTGACTCTGTGGATGGATCTTGCCAATGCTTACAGATTTCAGCTTACCTATGGAGAATACAGCCGTCAGATGGAACAGAAACTGCAGATACAGAAACAGAATTATGAGGAACTTACAGAAAAGATGGATGAGATCAGCAGGATGCGCCATGATATGAGACACCATCTGCGCACCATCATGTCTTACACCCAGCAGGGAAAATATCAGGAGATGATGGAATACCTGCAGGAGTATGCATCCGTTATAACAGAAGAGGAAAAGCTAATCTGTTATTGCAGAAACATGGCCGTAGATGCAGTGATCCATTTTTATGCAGGAGAACTGAGAGAGAAAGGGATTCCTTTTGAATGTGATATGATGCTGCCGCAGAATATTGGCATTTCAGATACAGATCTGTGCAAAATATATGGAAATCTTCTGGAAAATGCCGTAGATGCAGTAAAAGATCTGCTGCCGGAAAATAAGCCTTATGTAAAGATGCTTACAAAGGTTAAGAACAAGAAGCTTCTGATAGAGATTTCAAATCCATATTCCAATGAAATCCAGCGAAGAGAAAAAGTTTTTTATTCAACAAAGCATGAAGGCTTTGGAATCGGAACAGCGTCTGTAGCAGAAGTGGTACAACGAATGGGCGGATATGTAGTTTTTAATACAGAAGAGGGTATTTTTAAAGTAAATATCTTTCTGCCGGTGAAAACAGTACAGTAAATAAATAGTTACTGCCCAGAGGGGAAGAGGCATATCGGAAATACTTATTTATCAGAGTCTGAAGAGAATAAGTATTCCAGATATGCTTTTTTTATTGCGTTGGAGCCACGCTTGCGTACAGTAACAAGCTCCTGATTGTCCATAACAAAGCCTTCATCTGTGGATTTCTCGATGTGATCCATATTTACGATACAGCCTCTGTAACAGGAGAGAAAACATTTCATTCCCTCCAGAAGCTCTTCGAATTTCTGGAAGGTTATGTAGGAGCGTATAATGCCTGCATCTGTGGTATGTACCTGAACTGCATTGCGGTAGGTATCCACGTACAGGATGCTCCTGACAGGGATCTTTACAGGGGTACGGTCAGAGATCAGTTCTATATATCTGGAGTTCTGTGACTGTCTGAACTGGATTGTTGAGAGAATCCGGCAAAGCTTCTCCGGGTCAAAGGGCTTCAGCAGATAGTAGGATGCCTGTACATCATAGCTTTCCACAGCAAAGGAATCACTGCTTGAAATAAAAATCAGAGCAGCTGTATCCCTGGCTTCGCGGAGCTTTCTGGCTGCATCCATACCGGTCATGCTGCCCATATAAATATCCATAATGATCAGGTCGTAAAATCCGGGTATGTATTTAGTAAAAAAAGCTTCTGCGCTGGAATACAAATGGATGTCTGCGGATGTATTCTGGGATTCATAATAAGAAGAAATGACAGATTTTACCTGACGCAGATCTTCCTTTGAATCGTCAAGGATTGCAATATTCAAAAGGAGTACCTCCTAAATTAACTTAAACATAATTTGTATTTTAGCGTATTTTCATGAGTTATTCAAGTACGGATTCCTTACTGAAAGCAAGTAATACCATAAGTATTTATTCATTTTTCCATATTTCATGAAAAATGTCATTTAATCCCATGTATCTTGAAAATAAGACTGAAATTTTTTATAGTAAGAACATAGAAATTCAGTTTAGAAATATGTACACACATTTTAAGAAAGGATGGTAAAAAAATATGAAAAACTGGAAAAAAATAATGGCAGGTCTTTGTGCTGCTGCAATGGTAAGCTCTATGGTTGTTCCGGTATGGGCAGCAGAGGAGACTACAGAAGAAGCAGCAGATGACGGAGATGTCGCGGATGTATCAGAGGCAATGTTAGGACTCTGGAAGGACAGCGCAGGAGATATCTACGGATTCTACAAAGATAATTCGTTTTTTGGTCAGTGGAAGGATGAAGAGCAGGATGTTCTTGGTGTATATGCTCTGAGTTCAGACGGAGAATATACAGCTCTGGTAATGCAGTTCGCAAATGACGACGGCACGTATGATGATGAAAATATGGTAACTTATCTGGTGCAGGCAAATGAGGAAGAGAATCTTCTGGAACTTTATGATCCGGACAGTCTGGACCTGACTGCAACCCTGGAGCCTTATGAGGCAGACGGTGATGAGTCGGATTACAATCAGACTTATCAGGATATGGGTGATATCCTGACAGAGTGTTATTCCGGTGAGACAGAAGCAGGTGAGACTTTTATTTATGCAGCTAATGAGGATGGAACTTTCTGCTCAGTACTTGTGATCGATCAGGATGATAACTATGTAAGCTTTGTTGGCGAAGGTACTTTTGATGAAGAGAATGGTACTGTGACGATTACTGATGAAGTTTCTGAGATGGCACTTACTTTTGGCGTGGCAGTGAATGATGATGATACACTGACACTGGATATGGGTGATCTTGGAAGCGCTACTGTAGAGGAAGCTACGCTGGCGGTTGCTGTGCAGGGACTGAAGTATGCAGTTGAGAATGGAACTGAGATGAACTAAGCAATTCTTTTTCAGGAACAAAAATATGTGATTTTGAGGATACTCCTCTTCGGATAGATTTATTCGGAGGGGAGTGTTTTTTCTGTGCCGGGGGTTTTAGAATGGCTGGGAAGATGGTATAATGAGGAGCGAATTCTATAGTTTTTGTGGAAGTGTTACAGATGAGCAGAAACAGACAGGAAGCGAAAATTACGAGAGAGGTTTGAATTTATGAATATTCTGAATATAGAGCATGTTTCCAAGGTGTTTGGTGAGAAGGTGGTGCTGGATGATGTTTCCTACGGGGTGCATCAGGGAGATAAGATTGGGATCATCGGGATTAATGGGACCGGGAAGTCTACGATTCTGAAGATCATCGGCGGTCTGGAGGAGCCGGATGAGGGGCAGGTGATCACTCAAAATGGCCTGAGAATCACGTATCTTCCGCAGATGCCGGAGTTTCCGCAGGGAGCTTCTGTCCTGGATTATGTGGCAGAAGGAAAGTGGCAGAAGGACTGGAGTACTGAGAGCGAGGCAAGGAATGTTCTGAATAAGCTGGGAATTACAGACCATGAGGAGAAGATCGATCATTTATCCGGGGGACAGAAGAAAAGGGTGGCACTGGCAAGGACTCTGGTGAATCCCTGTGATGTGCTGCTTCTGGACGAGCCTACCAACCATCTGGATAATGAGATGGTGACCTGGCTGGAGGATTTTCTGAGAAGCTTTAAGGGGGTTGTGATCATGGTTACCCATGACCGATATTTTCTTGACAGGGTTACCAATAAAATTCTGGAGATTTCCCATGGAAATCTGTATGCTTATGAGGCCAATTACTCGAAATTTCTGGAGCTGAAGGCAGAGCGTGAGGAGATGGAGCTTGCCAGTGAGAGGAAGAGACAGAGCGTACTCCGCATGGAACTGGAGTGGGCAAAGCGTGGATGCAGAGCCAGAAGTACCAAGCAGCGGGCACGTCTGGAACGCCTGGAGGCACTGAAGAACGGAAAGGCTCCGGTGCGTGATGCGAATGTGGAGCTGGATTCTGTTGAGACACGTATGGGAAAGAAGACAATCGAACTTCACCATATCAGCAAGAGTTTTGGTGAGAAGAAGATCCTGGATGATTTTAATTATATTGTGCTGCGCAATCAGCGTCTTGGGATTATTGGTCCTAATGGGTGCGGAAAGTCAACACTCATCAAGATTATTGATGGGATGATACAGCCGGATGCAGGAGAAGTGGAAATTGGAGAAACCATTCGCATAGGGTATTTTGCACAGGAAGTGCCGGATATGAATACCGAGCAGCGGGTGATCGATTACATCAAAGATGTGGCAGAGTATCTGCCGACAAAAGACGGGAAGATCTCGGCATCTCAGATGCTGGAGCGATTTCTGTTTACACCGGAAATGCAGTATGCACCGGTATCCAAGCTTTCTGGCGGGGAGAAAAAAAGACTGTACCTGCTGAAAGTTATTTTTACCGGGGCAAATGTATATCTGTTTGATGAGCTCTCCAATGATATTGATATTCAGACGCTGACGATTCTGGAGGATTTCCTGAACAGTTTTCCGGGGATTGTGATCACCGTATCCCATGACCGCTATTTTCTGGACAATGTGGTGGACCGCATTTTTGAATTTGACGGAAACGGTCATTTGCAGCAGTACGAAGGTGGTTATACCGACTATCTGGAAACAAAACAGAAAAGAACATCACAAGAAACATCGGAAAGCGGGAATGCACTTTTCGGGAAATCCGGAAAGGGAAAGTCTGAGGAAGGGAGTTCAAAATCTTCCAGAGACTGGAAGCAGAACCGTAAGACAAAACTGAAATTTTCCTATAAAGAACAGAAAGAATTTGAAACGATCGATGACGACATCGCACAGTTAGAAGATGGGATCGCCGCTCTGGAAGCTGAGATTCTGGCAAATGCAACAAATCCGGGAAAATTAAACGAACTGATGAAAGAAAAAGAAAAGGCGGAGCATGCACTGGAAGAAAAGATGAATCGATGGGTTTATTTAAATGATCTGGCGGAAAAAATAGAGTCACAGAAAGGTTGATGAAAGTGGAAACATTCCAGGCAATGGGAGCCGTTCCGGTCAAAGATGGAATCGTCTTTTCGATGGAACGCAAAAACAACGAAGAAGCCAGCCTGCTTCTTTATAAAAAAGGCAGTAAAGAAGTAATACAGGAAATACCGTTTCCTGCAACAAACACGATTGGAGATATCGTCTGTGTCAAAGCAGAAAAAATAGCATCTGCACGATATGAATACAATTTTTGCATAGATGGAAAAGTAACTTTGGATCCTTATGCAAAAGTACTGATCGGAACCGGGAAATTTGGTGAGGAGCATCCGGAGGGACACGAAGTCCGCTGTGCGATGATCGCCGGAAATTACGACTGGGAGGATGACCGGAAACCGCAGATCGCATACGAAGATGCCGTGATGTACAGCTTTCATGTACGTGGGTTTACAAAACAGCGTTATTCCGGTGTGCGTCATAAGGGAACCTTCCTTGGAATCACCGAGAAGGCAGAATATTTCAAAGAGCTTGGCATCAATCAGATCAAGCTGATGCCGGCCTATGAATTCGCTGAAATGGAGTCTGTGAAAACACATGCCCGGTACCGTAAAGAAGAGCTTCCGAAGC
>ERZ825324.4994-NODE-4994-length-10389-cov-18.699245_pt1 | contig 10389 bp, 9 predicted proteins | sample MGYA00519859_ERZ825324 | MGnify/ENA primary metagenome ERZ825324 (study PRJEB31778, sample SAMEA3449198) | human gut metagenome | biome: human gut; feature: human-associated habitat; material: faeces | place: United Kingdom | collected 2010/2012 ... | reverse complement strand
AGCTCTTTCTCCTACTAAAAGCTTATTAATGACTATTGTGCACGGTTGTGATGCAGTTTCTTCACTATTGTGGTACGGCTTCTCCATACTTGTGGAGAAGCCGTATCACAATAGTGCGCATGTCTAACTGTCATTTACTCAGTATATTAAAAGCCTATGTTTGAGTAATGAAAGCCTGATAAACAGTCTTTCATTGGCTGTGTATGTACCTTCAAAAGTGTGTGATATGGTAGTGGATAATGTTCATGTCTTACAGTTTTTCAGTGAAACCAATCATTTTCATTGTGATTCTGTTTACAGAGCTTTGAAGGATATGAGGTACAAGGTTGTCCGTATCAAGGATATAAAAGAGGATTTATCCGATTTTGCCGGATATAAGAAGAAATAATCAGATTTGCCCCTAAAGTAAACTTAAAGGATTTAGAAATAAAGCAGTTCAATCCGGAACATCCTTTAAATGAATTGAACAGATTGAATAAACTGAAAAAGTCCAATCCGGAGGCTTTCCATTACTGGTATCAGATTTATAAGATTATTCAAGAGAATGAAGAGAGTAAATAAATTCAAATAAGAAAAACAACCGCTACAACTGCCAATCACAGTGTAGCGGCTTTTCTTTTAGAGTTTAAAGCATTAAGAGGGGGTATATGAAGGTGCAAGTTCATTGTTAATCCTATATAACTTTACTAATAATGTTTTTTTTTGTATTTTTGAAGAATTATAAACCAAGAACTTACGTAAACGCACAACCGATATGAAATATAAAACCAGTCTGATAACTATTTTATGGGGAAGCCTTTTATGTTTCACTTTATCTGTTGTAGCACAAAATAGCCTGCAATATCAAAAAGACTCTTTGCGGCAAGTGATTGAACACTCCGAAGGTATTGATAAACTGAAGTCATACAATAGATTGTACTATTTATATATGTCGGAAGTTGCCGACGACCAAAAAATGGATACATTGCTGATGCTGTTCACTCAGGTTGAAGCCGAAGCCATAAAGCAGGGAAATGTAGAAATGCAGGGAATGGTGTATGGAAATACCATCATATCCCACATAAACCGGAAGGAGTATGACGAAATCATTCAAAAAGCGCCCGGCTATCTTGACTTTTATATCCGGCACGAATTGTGGAAGTTCTATTATCAGATCAATATGCAGCTGATTACTGCCTATAATCTGAAAGGGGATTATAAACAGGCAGCCGAAGCGGCGGAACTCATGTTCGACCGTGCCAGGAAGCGGGAGGACAAGGCAGGGATGGCATTGGCGCTCTATGCTACCGGAATCACTTATAATGTTCAGCACAGATGGAAAGAGGAAGAAGAATGTTTCAGAGAGTGCGCCGGCTTATTATGGGAGGTTTCGGGATACGACAATATCCTGACGCAATCCTACGCGTTCTTATGCACTGCTCTCCGGGCACAGGCACAGTATGACAAACTATTGCAACTTGTGCCTGACTATGAAAAAGCGATTGCACGATTCGAGAAATCATCCGGAAGAACACAGCCTGAAGCGCGGGGAAATCTCTATGTAGCATTGATGAATACATACATAGATACGAAAGACTACGACAAAGCTGGGGAATATCTCTCCAAATTGGAAAGTATTGTCAATAACAATATTTCCAAATATGAGTTGGCGCGCGCAAAGGCTCTGATTTTTCAGTCACAGGGAGACTACCGTAAAGCACTTGCCGTAATAGACAGTGCAACGGTCGGGATTGATGAATCGGACTTCAGCCTCAATGTAACCAGAAAAATAAAGATGGAGATACTTGCCCGGATGGGACGTGTTGACGAAGCGTTAGCACTATTGGATCAGTTCATAGCTACCAATGATACTATAAAAAACGTGGAGGTCAATGCCCGGTTCGATGAATTACGTACCCAATATGAAGTGGAAAAACATATTGCCGGGAAAGAGCGTAATTTCCATTATCTCCTTTTTGCTCTTGCCATTTGTCTGGTTCTCGCTTTGCTCTTGGCAGGTGCTTTCTATTACAACCGGACTATTGCCCTCAAGAATCGTAAGTTGTATGAACGAATTAAAGAACAAGACCGGTTAGCGGATGAACTATCCCGATTGGAGAACATTCGCCAATCGGAATCCTCCCCGGAGGATTCCGGCAAAACAGCCGGAGCTACGGAACTATTTGCACCTTCCGGCGAACAGCAGAATCTGGTTATTCGATTGCAGGAGTATCTGCTCTCCGATGATAACCTGTCGAACACTGACATTAACCGCGATGATATAATCTCCGCACTTGGCACCAATAAGAACACATTGACAGATGCCGTCAAAGCCGTTACTGGAAAATCTCCGATGGAGTATATGCGTACTCTGAAAGTGGAAGAGGCACGTCGGAAGCTCGACAGCCATCCCGAACTTACGATTGAAGCGATAGCTTTCAGTTGTGGTTTTAATATACCGAGCACTTTTTATCGTCTGTTCCGCAAACAATATGGCATTAGCCCGACAGAATACCGGAAAATGGCAACGTCCCAAGAAAAATAAAAAATACTGCTCCAAAATTCAAAAGCACGGTGAAGCCGTGCTTTTTTTATGTCCGAAAGCCTGAAAAACGGCAGAAAAGGACAAAACGCCACAAACTTGGGACAAAATGCAATAGTTTTCAGCCCGTATTTCACATCCTTTGTACCAAGAAAAAGAAATATCTATGGACAATTACATTTTCCTTATCGCACTGGGACTTGTTTTCTGCTCGCTTGCAATTGTGGCTTTGGTCTTTTTGCATTGCCGGAAGATAGTTGAGAAGTGCAATTATTATATGGCGAAAGGCATCCGTGAGCAGGATTGTTTAGCTAAACAATTGGAACGAACACGCATAGAAAAAGAAATGATGGAAAAGGTGATTAAAGCAGAACTGTCGGAAGCTGTTAAATCTTCCATGACAGGAGAAAAAAACGATGGCTGTACGACTGACTGTAAGAGACAGATATCGCGGATAGAGATAACCTATTTCATTTAATATACATATAACAAATGAACTTTATGAAACAATTACAAGAAAAACTACTGGCCTTGCTTCTGATGGCTTTATTGACCGGAACAGGAGCTTACGCGCAAGAGGCACCGGATAAACAAAAGACACCGGATTATCGGTTTGCCGTCCGCACGAATGTGCTGTATGATGCCTTCCTGCTGCCCACATTGGGTGTAGAGTGGCGTATGAATGAGAATGTCGGCATCAAGCTGGACGGCAGCCTCGCATGGTGGGGTGGCAATCACGGCAAGGTGCAGAAGATGTGGCTCGTCAACCCCGAAGTGCGGTGGTATCTGCTGCGCGAGAAACGCTTCTATGTAGGAGCATCGGGAACCTACGGCGAGTACAATATATATAAGTACCCGCTTGGCAGCATCCTCTCGAAAGACACCGGCTATCAAGGCAAGCTGTGGAACGCCGGATTGACCGTGGGCTACCGGCTTTATCTGTCTCGCGGCTTCTCCATCGACTTCAACCTCGGTCTGGGCTACACCCGTTCCGAATATGACAGTTTCGGCATGACCGATGGCATACGTGTATATAAGGAACGGAACAGAACAAAGAGCCTATGGGGACCGACACAGGCCGGCATCAGCCTCGTGTGGACGATTGGCAGCAAATAAGTAGAACTATAAAAATACGATATATGAAAAATTCGATTACATTACTTGGTGTCTGGACGGCAGTCCTCCTCCTTGCGGGTTGCGATGTGAAAGACCCGATTTACAATACTCCGCATCCTGACAAAGGGCAAATCATCTTGACAACAGACTGGACGCGACGCACGACGGGCGTGGATATACCGGCAAACTACACGGTGGCATCCGGTGAATACACGACTACCGTGAGCGATGCCGCCAATACGCTCGACCGCCTTTTTGAGCCGGGTGTTTGCCACTTGCGGGTTTACAACACGCCGAAGCACATCATCATGAGCGGCAGCGTGGCAACCGTCGCCGGGGCTTCGGGCAACGTAGCCGGAGCGGGTCCCTTCGTGCAGGAGATGCCGGACTGGTTGTTTACGGGCGTGACGGAAACTACGATAGAAGCGGACACCGACCACACCCTTACGGTTGCGATGCAGCAGCAAGTACGCCAACTGACGCTTTTCATTGAGCCGACTGGCAACACCACGGACAGGATAGAGCGTATTGAAGGTTACCTTTCGGGGGTTGCCTCGACGCTCGATATGGACAACGGTACACACGGTACGCCGCTGAACGTGGCACTGGCGTTTGCGAAAGTGACGGAAGGAGCCAATACCGGAAAATGGGCGGTCACGGTGCGCCTGCTCGGCGTGGCGGGTGTGCAGCAGAAGCTGGATGCCAAACTCTACTTTGCAGGAGACAGTCCAAAGCCGGTCACTCTCGACAGTGACCTCACCACGGAGCTTGCCGCCTTCAACGCCGACAAGCATAAGCCACTTGCCTTGGGCGGGAAAATAGTAGAGACGCCTACGGAAGCTGACTTCTCCGCCACCATTACCGACTGGACGCCGGGCAATGGCGAAGACGGCGAAAACGGCTCGGCCGGAATGGAGACGAACAATTGAATCAAAAATACTAAAAAAGTAAGATTATGAAAATTAGAAACTTATCAATCATTGCCGCAGCAGCCCTTGCACTGGCCGCCTGCAACAACGACAACGAAGCAGTCACCGACAACTGGAACGGCGAAATCCGCCTCACCAGCGGCATCACCTCCCAGACCCGTTCCTACGGCCTCGACACACAGCTTGGCGCAGGACTGCAAGTATCTGCCTGGGTGGACGACAGCAAAGGCGCCTCCCTCTACCAGAACAACGTGCTCACCGCCGACGGCACCGGAGGCTTCACTTACGCCACCGACATGTACTACATCTCGCCCGACCCCGTGAACATCTATGCCATCCATGCCAACCCTGCCCCGGCGGGAGACGACTTTCCCGCATCGGTGTCCCACGAAGTGAAGGCCGACCAGACCACGCAAGATGCCTACGCCGCCTCCGACCTGCTCTATTCCACCAAGCGGAACGTGGCCCCCACCGCCTCTAAGGTGGCTCTCACTTTCTACCATTTGCTATCTAAAGTAGAAGTAGTGCTGAAGCGCGGCAACGGCGCCCCTGACCTCACCGATGCCATCGTGACCCTGGAGAACACCGCCCTGAAGGCCACCTTCACCCCCAAGAAAACCGTCGATATGAGTAGCCAGCCCGAACGCCAGGCGATGGTAGCCCTCGCTGCCGACCCCAACCCCGCCGCTCCGATTACCATCCCCACGTTGGTGACGACAGACTTTAACGCCACCAATCTCCAGTACGCCGAAGCCATCGTGGTGCCCCAGGAACTAACCGCAGGCACCGTCTTCATCCGCGTGAAGCTGGCAGACAACACGAATTTCGCCTACAAAATCCCCGCAGGAGATGCCTTGAAGCTGCAAAGCGGCAAGCGGTACATCTATAAGATAACCGTGGACTATAAGGAACTGAGGCTGGAAACCGAAATCAAGGACTGGGAAACCGTAGGCGCACCCGTAGAAGGCTCTGCATTTCAGGAGTAACCCATAAACAATAAATATAAAGAAAAAAATGAAGAAGACGAACATACCAATATATATAATGTACCTGTGGGCAGCCTTGGTTTTGGCTGCCTGCACAGGCGATGACGACGCGGCATGGCCCGAAGGCGGCGTGCCGCTGGAACTCTACGCCGCCGTAGAGGGATATTCCTCCGCCAACGCCCAGACACGGGCTACCACTGAAAATAGGTGGGAAGGGGGAGAAAAGGTGTTGCTGCAGATTGACAGTTCTATGGGTTTGACTCTGATGGACCTCTGCATCGATTCCGATGGAAAGCTGATTACAAATGATGACCTATGCATCTGGAGAAAACCGGATGAGGAAAAGAGTATTTGTGGGCAATATTATACGCTGATGCCTTCTTCTGTACAGGCCGACCAGAGCAATGAAGGATATCAGGATAGCGACTACATGTTTGCTCCCCGCATCCGCATCACCGTAACGTCCCCCGATAAGACCCTCGTCTTCCGCCACGTCACGGCTAAAGTGGTGGTACACCTCAAAGCGGGCAACGGCGTGACCGACGATGAACTGCAGGGCGCCACTGTAACCTTTGAAAACCTTGCGTGCACGGGAGGGAATATCGATTCCAGCAATGGAACCGCAGAGCAAGTGTCCCCCGGCATCGACCACATCACCCCCAACGAAGTGACCCCTGCCGCCGCCGACTACGTACGCACCGTGCGCGCCCTGCTTCCTCCCCAAAATATGTGGGGACGGAAGTTCGTGAAAATAGTCATCGGAGGAAAGACCTTCTACTACACCCCCGCCGCAGGCGAAGCGAACTTCTTCAGTGGCAAGATGTACGAGTACCGCCTCACCGTGACCTCGGAAGGTATCGAAAATATCGACATGGAAGGAGGAGGAGGTACGTGGCATCCGGTCGAGTAGAACAGTAGCAACTAAATTCATCAATAAAAAAGAAACCGTATGAAACAACATCATTCCATATTTCCCCCGGCAGCATCCCTGGCCTGCGCCCTCATCCTGATGCTGGCGGCATGCACGTCCGACGCACTGGACGAACTGCCCCCTGCCGGCACCGACCCCGATGCCCGCCCCCTCACCATCACCGTGAGCGACGGCGGCATGTACGCCACCGGGCAAACCCGCGCCCAGGAACGCGGTTACAGCACCGTCTTCACCGAAGGCGACTGCATCGGCCTCTACGTGGTGAAGGACGGAACCCTGGAGGTGAAAAACCTCTGCCTTACCCTACAGGGAGGCAAGTGGACGCTGCCTGCCGGCGTTTCTCAGCTCTTATACTCACCCGATAAGAGTTATCATGCCTATTATCCCTACCAGAACGATAGCGATATGAACGGCAAGGTATCGCCCGGCGACAAAGACTTCTTTAAGCTTTTAGTCGAGGCTTGGTCTGTTAAAGACAACCAGAGTACCTACGCCCAATACACCGCCTCCGACCTGATGACGGCCCGTGGCATGTATAACAACCACACGCTCAGCTTCGCGATGGAACACCGCATGTCCCTGCTCATCCTTCAGGTGCCTGCTACGAAATATACCTATACCGAAAAGATAGACAGCCGAGAGATTTCTAAGAGTTATTACCGCTACACGGCGGTGATCAGTGAAAATTTATATTGGCAGGAGAACCCCTGTACGGCCCGCCTGCTGGTGAACACTACAGACCCCATACTCTTCGTTCGGGGAGCGTATAAGTATTACTACAACGGAGCTAAGGAGACTTTCAATTTTGACTATTCCCAATTAAATCTTCAGCCCGGAAAATACACCGTCCACACGCTTGACGACAGTAAGGTGACAGAAGAGTCCCGGCCGTTAAAGGCGGGTGACTACTATATGCAGGACGGCAGCATCCTGCCCGGGGATGAAGTTAGCAACCTGTCCCGTGATGAACTACGGAAGAGTTGTCTCGGCGTAGTCTTCTGGGTGGGCGAAATCGAGGGGATGCACTGGACGCGGACCGGCTCCAAAAAAGGCGACCGCCTGCTGATGCGCGACCATCCGGAGTGTGTGCACGGTATGGTCGTTGCGATGGATGATACCTCCTCTCAGAAGGTGAAGTGGGCCACCGGAAAGGGGGCGACTGAGTATATTTATGAATGGGCCCAAAAATCATTCAAAGACTTCACATCCGGAGAGCAGGCCGATTGGGAAGAAATACGGGCATCCGATATATATTTCGGTTATTGCAGTTCCCGTTTAATGGCACTTTACGGCTCTCGGAACAGCGACACCACCTTTCCTGTCTGCAATGCGATAGCCGATTATGCTGCCGTGCACCCCGCGCCCGCAGGTAGCAGCGGGTGGTTCTTACCGAGCCAGTATGAGCTTGCCACGCTGTTTTTCGGTGCGCCTATTAATTTTGGTGAATCGGGCTCCCCCTACTATTACGGGAATCTTCAGATGCTCAATAAAATCAATCCCCAGATTGCTATGGCGTCCGGTAATGAGCTTATCGGGGAGTATTGGAGCAGCAACGAATTGAGTACTGGTACTGGTGCCTGGCGTGTAAATCTTGCCCTCCCCGGCTATGGCGTAAGGTCCAAAACCGATACCTATAAAGTCCGTGCCGTGCTGGCCTTTTAGCGGCCTGCGTGCGGAAGCTGCGAGATAAAACGATTTATTAACCCCCGTCCCGCCAAGGAAAGGAGGTTATTGATTGAGTGGATTTAACAAGAACAAAACCTAAATATAAGTGAATTTCTTCGCTTGCATCTAAGGCTCGTTCTATGTCTTTCCCTAAATATTCAATCAAAGGAACTTCGGAGCATTGGTGGGTAATTGGTCGGCTACGGGAATAGAGTTATGAACATATACGCTGCCAACAGAATATGTCTTTTTAATTGACGATGTGAGGTGATAGTGCAATTATTAAAGCATTCTTTTTCTCAGTAGGCATAAAGGGGGGGGACTAAAAGAGGGGTGCAGTCAGACGGCACGAAGTGCCGGATGGCTGCGCCATCCGTCGCTTCGTTTACTCTTGGTCTAATAGTTCATTTTTGAACCTATCCAATTTGACTTTAGCGCTGTCCTTATTGCTACGCTTCGTATCAAAATAGTCTTTGATGATGGGTCCGGACAACTTGCACATTGTGCCTTTCTTGCCGTCTCCATATCGGGAGTAAGTTATCCCGTGGCACTCCAACAGGTAAGAAATTCTATCAAGCACATCATTTACGGGGATATATAAATCGCTACCCGTTTCAGCTTCAAATTCACTTCTCATATTCAATAAGAACTTCTGGCTTCTTTAACTGAACCATGTAAACCTGTGCGATTTAGGCATAAAAAAAGAGAGCTACTTTGATGTAACTCTCTGAATTTTTGGTGATCCGCCTGGGGCTCGAACCCAGGACCCCAACATTAAAAGTGTTGTGCTCTACCTGCTGAGCTAGCGAATCAGACCTTATTGCTGTTAAGCGGGTGCAAAGATAGCTACTTTTGTTTAAAAAACAAATGGATTAAGGAAAAAAGTTTTGGGAACGACTTCTGCTTTTACTCTTCTTGTTGATTATCAGTCTGTTCAAACTTATGGATTTTTTCTCTGTTTATGATGAAACGTTGATAGTAGGAGAGCATAAGGGTGGTAAGCGGAAGTGCTATAATCATCCCCAGCATACCCATCAATGAGCCCCAAATTGATAAAGACAGTAGGATGATGGCAGGGTTCAGGCCCGTAATCTTCCCCATGACACGCGGTACGATGAATCCGTCTTGAATGACTTGTACTATTATGAATACAGCAAGGGCTGATGCAATGATAATCCAGAAGTTCCCTCCCGTATCCGCTGCTTTCAGTATGGCCAGCACGATGGTAGGTATAAAGCCGATAATCTGCAAATAAGGCACTAGGTTTAAAGCGCCGATGAACAAGCCGAGCCCAATGGCCAGTGGGAAATCAATAATCAGAAAACCTATACTGAACAGAATACCTACACACAATGCCACGAATGCTTGTCCGCGGAAGTATCTGTTCATGCCGTCTTTTACATCGTTCATCACACTGACTACGAAAGGCCGGTATTTTTGCGGTACCAGGTGGGTCCATCCTTCGGCAATGCTTTCGTAATCCAGCAATATGAAAACTATATAGAGAAGAATGAGGAAGAAAGTGAAAAAACTGAACAGCAGATTGACGGATTCTGACAACAAGGACCAGAGCCGGGGAACGGTTTCCTTGATGGCGTTCAGCATATTCTCTTCCTTGAACAATTGGGTGACGAACTGGGTGTCTATGTTCTCACGAAGGAATTCAGAGAGTGTTTTGGGCACATTGCCGTCGTGGGTTCCGTTGGAAAAGTAGTCTATTACCAAATCTTTTACCCTGACGAATTCGTCCATCATGGGAGGCACAAGCAGATAGAAGGCGGTTCCTCCTACAATCAGAATACTGAATAAGGCGCAGAAGATGGATATGACCCGGTTCTTGAGCCTTAATCTGTACTGGAAGAAGGTGACCAGGGGGTAAATCAGATAGGCTATGAGCCATGCGATGAAGAATGGCAGCAATACGCCGCTCAAACGCTTGAAGAGCATAAGGATGCCGATAATGATGACACCGAGTATGACACCGCGGATAAAACTGTCGAATGTAATCTTTTTGCGTTCCATAATGCTCTGTTTTTTGTATTCGTTAATGACCGCTTTCCTTTTGGTCGGCTTGGATGGCTTGCTGATAGCACTCTCGGCATAGCGGTTCGTACTCTTCGGTTTCTCCCAGCAGTACTTGTTTGTCGTTCTTGACGGTACGGTGGGAGAACGAGGCAAGTTGGCCACATTTCACACAGATGGCATGTACTTTGGAAACTTCGTCTGCAATGGCACACAGTC
>ERZ825324.4992-NODE-4992-length-10395-cov-6.405899_pt1 | contig 10395 bp, 7 predicted proteins | sample MGYA00519859_ERZ825324 | MGnify/ENA primary metagenome ERZ825324 (study PRJEB31778, sample SAMEA3449198) | human gut metagenome | biome: human gut; feature: human-associated habitat; material: faeces | place: United Kingdom | collected 2010/2012 ... | reverse complement strand
CGCACACACGCTCGTAGTTGGTCAGCAGATCGTCCAGCACAAAGCCGTACTCAATGGAGCAGCTGCCGGTCTGCAGGCGGGCGATGTGGTGTGCCTTGATGGCACGCACCAGCTCGTTGACCACAGCTTCCAGCGGCTCTACCTTGCTGGCCAGGTGCAGGTCTCCCTTGCGGAAGGCGTCGGTGGTGCGGCTCAGGATATCCTGCACGGCATCTTCCAGCACCTGCAGCTCCTCTTGTGCGTCCTTGGAAAATTCAATGTTCTTCTGGTGCATTTCCTCCGCGGATTCCAGCAGGTTGACCGAGTGGTCACTGATGCGCTCGAAATCGCTGATGGTGTGCAGCAGAGTATTCACGCTCTGGCTGTCGGCGTGGCTCAGCTCGCGGCCGGACAGCTTGACAAGGTAGGTGCCCAGAGCGTCCTCATAACGGTCCACGGTGCTTTCCTCGTCACGCACCTTCTGGGCCAGCTCGTCGTTCCACTGGTGGGTCAGGCTCATGGCCTGCACCACGCCCACGCGGGCCAGCTCTGCCATGTCGGCGGTGGCGCTGCGGGCGCGCTCCACGGCCACAGCCGGGGTGTTCAGCAGACGCTCATCCAGCAGGGCAAAGCTCTCTTTTTCCGGGGAATCCGGGATGGTGAGGATGGCCAGCTTTTCCAGCCCGTTGGCAAAAGGCAGCAGGATGAGGGTGGCCAGGATGTTGAAGGCGGAGTGCACCACGGCGATGCCCCAGGCTTCAATGGTGGAATCCACAAAGGCAAAGTGGCACACGGCGTTCAGACCGTAGAAACCAAACAGGAAGATGGTCACGCCGATGATGTTGAAGTACAGGTGCACCATGGCGGCCCGGCGGGCATTCTTGGTGGCACCTACCGAGGAGATCAGCGCCGTGACACAGGTGCCGATGTTCTGGCCCATGATGATTGGGATGGCACTGCCGTAGGTGATCACGCCGGTGGCGCTCAGTGCCTGCAGAATGCCAACACTGGCGCTGGAACTCTGGATGATGCCGGTGACCAGTGCGCCCACCAGCACACCAAGGATGGGGTTGGAGAAGCGGACGAACAGGCTGGTGAACCACTCTTCGCCCTGCAGCGGCAGCACTGCATTGGACATGGTGGTCATGCCGGTCATCAGCACGGCAAAGCCGATGAGGATGGTGCCCACACCTTTTTTCTTCTCACTCTTACACATATACAGCAAAATGCCGATAAATGCAAGCAAAGGACTGAAAGAAGTGGGTTTGAGCAGATTGATGAGGAGGCTGTCACCCTGCAGGCCGGAAAGGCTCAGGATCCAGCTGGTGACAGTGGTGCCCACATTGCTGCCCATGATCACGCCGATGGCCTGATGCAGCTCCATGATGCCGCTGTTGACAAAACCGACCACCATGACGGTGGTGGCGCTGGAGCTCTGGATGATGGCCGTTACGCACAGACCCAGAAAGAAACCTTTGAGCGGGCTGTCGGTCAGCTTGCTCAGGATCTTCTGCAGCTGGCCGCCGGCCTGCTTTTCCAGCGCCTTGCCCATGATGTCCATGCCGAACAGGAACAGGGCCAGGCCGCCCAGCAGAGAAAAGACATTGAAAATAGTCATAAGGATTTTCCTCACTTTGATTTGACATGTTTTCTTCCTGATCTCAGTATAGGGCGGCAATGTAAAATTTGAAATCTGCGGAATGTAAAACTCATGTAAAGTAAGAAAAATGTAAAAATCTTGTGCACGGGGCACAAAAAAACACAGCATAGCAGGTCGTTCCTGCCAGACTGTGTTATCGGGTCGGTTTTGGATAAGGCTTTGGTTCGTCGGTCAAACCAAGGATATAGTCAACACTTGTATCATAGTATAGGGAAAGCGCCTTGAGCACATCGGTCGGGATATCACGCTTTCCAGTTTCGTAATTGGAATAACAAACCTGTGTGCATTTCAGATATGCTGCAAGGTCTTTTTGCATCAGATCCCGGTCTTCGCGCAGATCGCGGATGCGTTGATACATTGGCAAACACCTCTCATCCTGGAGAACTTTCTAGCAAACCAACTTTTTAATGCAATAGCAACAACGTTGGTTTGTGTATCGCAACTATGCCGTTGCAGCTACGCTGACATCTAATCTTGCGATAATGGGAATATAGCGCATAACGAATTGTTATATTGACATATAAAACAAAACGTTATATAATTGCTGTATAAGTGGATGAGCCTTGCTTATCCTTGGAAGAATTTCAAGCGCAGAGAGGAGCAAAATCATGACCCCGAACGAATTAATTATGATCCTTGTTATTTTTGGCCTTCCAATCCTTGTGGTCATAGCCTTGCTAAAATATATTTTCAAAAGATAAAAAACAAGGCAGGGAAAAGCACCTCATCTGCGGTACACGGTAAAATTTGTACGGCAGATGGGGTGCTTTGCTTTTTCGGGTGGAAGTTCAGGACCCGGGAAATTGTCAGGAACTTTTCCGAAAAGAGTGATTGTAATCTGGAATCGTCTCGATTATAATATAAGGAGGAATATATTGTGCCGCTGCCGGCGCACAGCCGGGCACAAGAACACAGGAGGAACAAGGATGGGTACGTTCAACGTCTCGCTCAAAACGCTGACCGAGCGCGTCAGCCTGGAGGTGGTCTATACCCCCAAAGAACTGGACCAGATCAATGTTGAGATCGCAGAGGTCAACCGTCCGGGTCTGTTTCTGGCCGGATACTATGACTATTTTGATAAACTCCGTCTGCAGATCATGGGTCTGGCAGAGATGAATTTTCTGTCCGGGCTCTCGGCCGAAAAGCGCTACGAGGCGCTGGAACAGCTGTTCCGCCAGCAGCCGCCGGCTGTTATCGTGGGCCGCAGCGAAGAGTTGGAACCGTTCCCGGAGATGCTGGAGCTGGCCAAAAAGCACAGCGTGGCGCTGCTGCGCTCCAACGAGACGACCTGCACCCTGATGGGCAGCCTGATCAGCGTGCTGAACCTGGAGCTGGCTCCCCGCATCACCCGGCACGGCGTGCTGGTGGAGGTGTACGGCGAGGGCATCCTGATCCTGGGCGACAGCGGCATCGGCAAGAGCGAGCTGGCCATTGAGCTGGTCAAGCGCGGGCACCGTCTGGTGGCCGACGATGCGGTAGAGCTGCGCAAGGTTTCCAACCGGCAGATCATGGGCACCGCTCCGGAGAATATCCGCCACTTCATTGAGCTGCGCGGCATTGGCATCGTCAATGTGGCCCGGGTGTTCGGTGTGGGTGCAGTCAAGCTGAGCGAGAGCCTGGACCTGGTGGTCCAGCTGGAAGCCTGGGACCCCACCAAGAATTACCAGCGTACGGGTCTGGAAAACGAATATTACGACATTCTGGGCGTCAGCATTCCCAGCACCAGCATTCCGGTCTCGCCCGGACGCAACCTTGCTGTGGTGCTGGAAACCGCGGCCATCAACAACCGCCAGAAAAAGATGGGTTACAATGCGGCCAAGGAGCTGCTGATCCGTCTGGGTCTGGACGATAAACTGGACTAAAGGAGCACGCACCATGGAACAACTCAAGCAGCAGCTGCAGGCGGCTGGAATCCTTTATAAAGAAAACGAGCCGCTCTCGGCACACTGCACTTTCCGCATTGGCGGCCCGGCCGACCTGTTTGTGATGCCGCGGGATGAAGATCAGCTTTGTCAGACCGTTCAGTTCTGCAAACAGGCGGAGATCCGCTATTACCTGCTGGGCAATGGCAGCAACATCCTGTTTGCGGATGAGGGCTTTCGAGGAGCAGTCATTGATGTTTCTGCCGAAGCAGCGGGAATGGGACTGTCGATTTATCAGAATGCCGACGGCGATTATATTTCGGCACCGGCAGGTCTGAAACTTTCCGAGCTGTGCAAATTTGCCCTCCAGCACGGCTACACCGGGCTGGAATTTGCCTATGGCATCCCCGGCACGGTGGGCGGTGCCGTCTACATGAACGCCGGTGCTTACGGCGGCGAAATGAAGGATGTGCTGGAAGCCGTCAGCTATCTCACCGCCGACGGCCGCTGGGTGGACAGTGAAGCGTCCGAGCTGGACTTTTCCTACCGGCACAGCGCGTTTGAAGAGAATGGTGCCTGCATCCTTGGCGCAGTGTTCCACCTGGAAAAAGACGACCCGGATGCCATCAAGGCCCGGATGAACGAGCTGATGCAGAAGCGCATCGACAAACAGCCGCTGGACAAGCCCAGCGCCGGCAGCACCTTTAAGCGCCCGGCGGGCGCTTTTGCGGCGGCCCTCATCGACCAGTGCGGCCTGCGGGGTTACCGCCATGGCGGTGCCGCCGTAAGCGACAAGCACTGCGGTTTTGTGGTGAATCTGGGCGGTGCCACCTGTGCCGATGTGCTGGCTTTGTGCGACGAAGTGCGCGCCATTGTAAAGGAAAAGACCGGCTACGATCTGGAAAAAGAGATCCGGGTCGTGAAATAAGATAGATTCAAAAAGGAGCGAGATCGGATCCATGGAACTGTTGATCGTCAGCGGACTTTCCGGTGCAGGAAAGTCGGTTGCTATGAATGCGCTGGAAGATATCGGTTATTTCTGCATTGACAACATCCCGGCGGCACTTCTGCCCAGCATCACGGCCTTTTCCAAGGCGGGCGATAACCAGCTGGACCGGGTGGCGCTGTGTATGGATGTGCGCGGTTGCCGCACGCGGGAAGAGATCGAACAGGCGCTGCAGCAGCTGGATGAGCAGAAAAAACCCTACAAGATCCTGTTCCTGGATGCGCCGGACGAGGTGCTCATGCGCCGCTACAGCGAGACCCGCCGCCGTCACCCCATCAGCATCGCAGAGGGACTGTCCACCCGGGATGCCTTCCTGAAGGAACGTCAGATCCTGGAGCCGCTGCGGGTGCGGGCCGACTATACCATCAACACGGCCCTGCTCTCCACCGCCCAGAACAAGGAGCGCATCTGCGACCTGTTCCTGAAGAACGGCGGGGCAAAGAGTGCCATGCGGCTCACCATCATGTCCTTCGGGTTCAAGTTCGGCCTGCCGCCGGAGGCGGATCTGGTGCTGGACGTGCGCTGCCTGCCCAACCCCTTCTATGTGCCGGGGCTCAAACACAAGACCGGCCTGGATCAGGAAGTGGTGGATTTTGTCATGAGTCACCCGGAGGCAAAGCAGCTGCTGGAACGGTACGAGTTGTTTTTGCAGGTGGCGCTGCCGCTCTATGTCAGGGAAGGCAAGAGCCAGCTGACCATTGCTGTGGGCTGCACCGGTGGCAAGCACCGCTCCATTACTTTTGCGCGCAAGATCGCGGAGTACTGCACATCCCTCGGCTACGAGCCGGGTGTCCAGCACCGCGATGCCATGCGCTGACCAGAATTGAGGAACCACTATGAGCTTTGCATCCCGTGCACGGGAGGAGATCGCACAACGCAGCCTGCAGAAGGACTGCTGCGTGCGTGCGGCAGCGTATGGCTTTGCCTGCTTTGCCAAATATTTTGATAAAGGGGGGCTGGTGCTCCAGACCGAGCAGCTCCACACAGTGCAGCTGGCCCGGGAACTTTTTGCCCGCTGCGGTGTGCAGGGGGACGTTCTGGAAAAGCAGCGCCCCAGCGGCGTACTGTATGAGTTCAACATCCGGGAGCCGGAACAGGTGGCGCGGATGCATGAACTGTTCGGCACCACCGGCAGCGAGACGAGCCTGCAGATCGACCCCGCCCTGATCCGCTGTCAGACCTGCGTCAGTGCATACATTGGCGCAGCTTTTTTGTGCAGTGGCACCGTCACAGACCCGCAGAAGGAGTACAATCTGGAGTTCTTGACCGCGCGCACCAATCTGGCCCGGGATTTTGAAGCCCTGCTGGCTGAGCATGAATTTGCCCCGCACCGCACCCGCCGCAACGGCGTGAACCTGGTCTACGTCAAGAACAGCGCCAATCTGGAACGACTGCTCCGCTTTATGGGGGCGGCCGGTGCGGCAGAGGAGATCCATGCACAGAAAGCCTTCAAGCAGGTGCGCAACCAGACCAACCGACAGACCAACTGCGACACGGCCAACCTTGGCAAAACGGCCCGGGCCAACGCCCAGACCCTCAGGGCCATCCGGTATCTGCAGGAAAACGATGCATTGGAAACACTGCCGGAGGTGCTGCAGCAGGCGGCAGCAGTACGGCTGCAATACCCCGACTTATCGCTTACCGCATTGTGCGGCTGCTTTGACCCGGCGGTGAGCAAATCCGGCCTTTCGCACCGGATGAAAAAACTGGAAGCGTTGGCAGACGCCCTGCGGCAGCGCGTGGAAAAAGGACAGGAGGCAGAGCCTTGAGCGAAATCAGCGAAAACAACCACTTGGGCAGAGACTTTGTCCACCTGCACATCCATACGGAATACAGCCTGCTGGACGGTGCCTGCCGCATCGACCAGCTGATGGACCGCGTCAAGGAATGCGGCCAGACCGCCATTGCCTGCACCGACCACGGCGTCATGTACGGCTGTGTGCAGTTCTATAAGGCAGCCAAAAAGGCAGGCATCAAGCCCATCATCGGCTGTGAGGTGTATGTGGCCACCCGCACCCGTTTTGACAAGGTGAACAAGATCGACGGCAACAACCATCTGATCCTGCTGTGCAAGAATGAGACTGGCTACAAAAACCTGATCAAGATGGTCTCGGCAGCGTTCGTGGAGGGCTTTTATTCCAAGCCCCGCGTGGACAAGCAGCTGTTGGAACAGTATCACGAAGGCCTTATCTGCCTGTCGGCCTGTCTGGCCGGTGAGGTGCCGCAGGCCATTCTGGCCGGGGACTACGAGCGGGCCAAGGCCACGGCCTTGTGGTATCGGGATTTGTTCGGAGAAGGCAATTATTACATCGAATTGCAGGACCATGGGCTGGAAGAGGACAACATCGTTCTGCCGCAGCTCATCAAGCTGGCGCGGGAAACCGGCATCCCCATGGCGGCCACCAATGACTCCCACTATCTGCGCAAGGAAGATGCCAAGATGCAGGCCATCCTGCTGTGCATCCAGACCGGCAAGACCATTCAGGATGCCGACCGCATGGAGTTCCAGACCGACGAATTTTACGTTAAGACTACAGATGAAATGTATGACCTGTTCTCCATGGTGCCGGAAGCCTGCGAAAACACGGCGAAAATTGCAGAACAGTGCGACTTTGACTTTGAGTTTGGCCACACCAAGATTCCTTATTATAAAGCCCCGGACGGCATGGATAATCAGGCATTCTTTGAAAAGCTCTGCTGGGAGGGCCTTGAACGCCGCTATGGGCCCAATGTCCCGCAGGCCAACAAGGACCGCCTGAGCTATGAGATCGGCGTGGTCAAAACCATGGGCTACACCAACTACTACCTTATCGTCTGGGACTACATCAATTACGCCAAAAGTCAGGGCATCCCGGTGGGCCCGGGCCGTGGTTCCGGTGCAGGCAGCATTGCGGCCTACAGCGTAGGCATCACGGATATCGACCCCATCCGGTACAATTTGATCTTCGAGCGCTTCCTGAACCCGGAGCGCGTCAGCATGCCCGATTTTGACGTGGACTTCTGCTACGAGCGTCGGCAGGAGGTCATTGATTACGTCAATCGGAAATACGGGGCCGATCATGTGGCGCAGATCGTCACCTTCGGCACCATGGCCGCCCGCAACGCCATCCGCGATGTGGGCCGTGTGATGGGTATGCCCTACCAGAGCGTGGATGTGGTGGCAAAGCAGGTGCCGATGGAGCTGAAAATGACGCTGAAACGCGCCTTGGAGGTCTCACCGGAGCTCAAGCGGATGTACGACAGCGACCCGCAGGTCACAGAACTTATCGACACTGCGCTGAAAGTTGAAGGAATGCCCCGCCACGCCTCCACCCATGCGGCCGGCGTCGTCATTACCCCGGAACCGACAGACTATTATCTACCCCTGGCCACCAACGACGGCCTGCCTGTCACCCAGTTCAATATGACCGAGATCGAAGAGCTGGGCCTGCTGAAAATGGACTTCCTCGGCCTGCGTACCCTGACGGTCATCCGGGACGCGGAGGCTGCCATCCAGAAAAAAGACCCGTCCTTCTCCATCCGAAAGCTGGATTATGACGATGCAGCGACTTATAAGATGCTGGGTCAGGGTGAAACGGAGGGCGTGTTCCAGCTCGAATCCTCGGGTATGAAACAGGTCCTCGTGGGTCTGCAGCCGCAGAACCTTGAAGACGTCATCGCTCTTATCAGTCTTTACCGCCCTGGCCCGATGGACTCCATCCCGACCTACCTGCGCAACCGCCACGAGCCGGATAAGATCAGCTATAAAACGCCACAGCTGGCCCATATCCTCGACGTCACCAACGGCTGCATCGTCTACCAGGAACAGGTCATGCAGATATTCCGTGAACTGGCCGGTTTCTCGTTCGGACAGGCAGATAACGTCCGCCGTGCCATGAGTAAAAAGAAGCACGCGGTGATGGAGGCAGAACGCGAGCATTTTGTCCATGGCTGCACCGAGCCGGGCCACGAATGCCCGGGCTGTGTCGCCAATGGCATCTCCGAGGAAGTCGCCAACGAAATCTACGATGAAATGTCGAGTTTTGCGTCCTACGCCTTCAATAAAAGCCATGCGGCCTGCTACGCTTACGTCGCATTCCAGACGGCTTATCTCAAGTGTCATTACCCCAGCGAGTTTATGGCCGCATTGCTCACCAGTGTGCTTGACAATACCGACAAAGTCATCGAGTATTCGGGCGAGTGCGCCCGCCTGGGCATCAAGGTGCTTCCGCCGGACGTCAATATCTCGAACGGCGGCTTCACGGCGGACAACGGCAAGATTCGTTTCGGCCTGAATGCGGTCAAGAATGTGGGCCGCAACCTCATCGAGCGAGTCGTGGAAGAGAGAAAAGAGAAGCCTTATTCGAGCCTCTATGATTTCTGTAAGCGGATGCACGGCACTGAGCTGAACCGCCGGGCCGTGGAATGCCTTATCAAGGCGGGTGCCTTCGACAGTATGGGCGTCAACCGCCACAGCCTTGTGGAAGCCGTGGACGGCATCATCAAGAGCGTGGAGAGCGACTCCCGCCGCAATCTTGAGGGACAGCTGGACCTGTTCTCGGTGATGAGCGGAGAATCTCAGACTGCCGACACCGACAGCTACGAGATAAAGCCCTTCCCGGAGTACAGCCACACCGAACTGCTCCAGCAGGAGAAAGAGGTCAGCGGCCTCTATCTGTCCGGCCACCCGCTGGACGCCTATCGGGAACAGTCGGCACGCTTTGCGTCCAACAGCATCAAGGAGCTCACCGGCGAGGACGCTCACAAGCTGGACGGCAATCATGTCCGTATCGTGTGTACCATCGTCAAAAACCGGATGATGACCACCAAATCCAACACGATGATGGCCTTCACCAGCGTGGAGGACCTGACCGGTACGATGGAGGTCATCGTCTTCCCACGGGTACTGGATACTTTCCGCGATGCGCTCAAGGAGAATGCCGTCGTGGTCATCGAGGGACGCCTCTCCGTGCGTGAAGATGAGCCTTCCAAGCTGATGGCTGAGAACATCTCGCCCATCGAGGGCTATGACCCCAAACGCCCGCAGGCCAACCGCCCCAACCTCATGCGGGATGCCGCCCAGCGGCTCTATGTCCGCCTGCCGTCCCGCAGCTGCCCCGAGTATGCAAAGGTCATCAATCTCCTTGAGATATTCGACGGCGATATGCCCGTCATTTTCTATCTCGAGGATGTCAAGCAGAAGCTCGCCGCGCCCCGGAGACTCTATGCTTCGGGCCATCCACTACTGTTCCAGGAGCTGAAGCGTCTGCTTGGTGAACGCAATGTTGCAACAAAATGACATTTCTGTGCATCAATCATTATGCCCGCGCTGTTTTCAAATGATTAACTTTGTGATATACTTGTCTAAGGCAAGCCATAGCAAATATGTTGCATCGAGTCGGGCCGCATCTGTGGAAGAAGGGGATGCGCGCACCCCGAGTGGTATGTGAAGAAACAAATTGGAGGGAATCTCTCTATGGAAAAGCAAATCAAGACGATCGGTGTTCTCACCAGCGGCGGCGACGCCCCTGGCATGAACGCAGCTGTCCGTGCCGTGGTCCGTACCGGCCTGCACAAGGGCTTCCGCATGATCGGCATCCAGCGCGGCTATAACGGTCTGCTGAACGGCGAGTGCTTTGAAATGAACCTGCGCAGTGTCTCGAACATCATCTCTGCCGGCGGCACCATCCTTTACACCGCACGCTGCCTTGAGTTCAAGACCAAAGAGGGCCAGGATAAAGGCGCAGCCAAGTGCCGTGAGCTGGGCATCGACGCGCTGGTGGTCATTGGCGGCGACGGTTCTTACCGCGGCGCCCGTGAGCTGGCACACCGCGGCATCCCGATGATCGGCCTGCCCGGCACCATCGACAACGATATTGCCTGCACCGATTACACCATCGGTTACGATA
>ERZ825324.4968-NODE-4968-length-10439-cov-4.240370_pt1 | contig 10439 bp, 9 predicted proteins | sample MGYA00519859_ERZ825324 | MGnify/ENA primary metagenome ERZ825324 (study PRJEB31778, sample SAMEA3449198) | human gut metagenome | biome: human gut; feature: human-associated habitat; material: faeces | place: United Kingdom | collected 2010/2012 ... | reverse complement strand
CCTGACAATAAATGATTACAGGGGGTTTGTGAAGTTAGTGCAGATGTGAGAAAAATCACAGCGAAATATCAGAAATGTTGTAGAATAAAAACCGTGATCAAAAATCAGGAGGTGGATATTATGAAGAGAAGGAAAAACATACTGGCAGTGCTACTGGCAGTCACAGTTATGGCAACTGCGATGCCGGGCAGTGCGATAGCAGCACCGGTGGACGGACAGACAACGGAAGTCTCTGCCAAAGCCGGAACAGAAAAAGCAGAGAAAAAAGAGCAGATCCGTGTAATCAGCATTACGGATCCGAAACTGGAAAAAGGTTCTTTTGCCAGGGGAACAAAGGTCAAAGATATGAAACTTCCGGATAAGCTTTCTGCCAGAGGCTATAAAGAGAAAGACAGCAAAAAAGCAGAGGATATCAAGATCAAAATCGGTTCCGCTTATAAGAGACCGGAGCCGGACTACATGGAAGTCAGAGGACGTAACCTGGTAACAGGTCTGCCCAAGACCATCAAGGTTTCTTCGGAAGAAACAGAAGAGGCACTCAAAGAGTCTACAATGCAGATTGTAGAAGCAATTCACGGCGTATTGGAGAAGACTCCCCCGGAACTGGCTGCGGATATCGCGGACAGAGGTATCGTCCTGACCGGCGGCGGAAGCCTGCTGCGCGGTCTGGAAGAGCTGATTGCGGAGCACACCGGCATCAATACGATGACGGCAGAAGATCCGATGACCGCAGTAGCCATCGGAACCGGCAAATATGTAGAATTTCTGGGCGGATACAGAGAGTAATTCCATCGGAACCGGAACGTAGATGCAAAGCGCATCGAAAACAGGAACATTGTCAGAATCATAACAAGGTCGCCTATTTCATGGGCGACCTTTTGTGTTCAAAATGCCTGTTGGTGTGGTTGGCGGCGCGGTGCAGCCTATATTATAACAACAGCGGAGAAAACAGTGGCACAGCTGAAAGGATTTGTAACACACATTATTTATCGTAACAACGGGAACGGCTATACCGTTTTTGAATTGAATACAGGCGACGAGATCACCTGCGTTGGCACATTTCAGTCTCTGGAAGAGGGAGAAATTCTGGAGCTGGAGGGAGATTTTACCGAGCACGCGGTGTATGGGAGTCAGTTTAAAGTTTCTTCGTTCAAATTCTCGTCGCCAGAGGATGCGGCGGGGATGGAGAGATATCTCGGCTCCGGGGCGATCAAAGGAGTCGGCGCTTCGCTGGCGGCGCGGATTGTGAAACGATTCGGGGCGGATACGTTTCGGATTATCGAAGAAGAGCCGGAGCGCCTGGCGGAGATCAAGGGGATCAGCGAGCGCAAGGCGATGGATATTGCATCCCAGATGGAAGAAAAGCACGAAATGCGGGAAGCAATGGTCTATCTGCAGAAATACGGGATTTCCAACACGCTGGCGGTGCGGATTTATGAAACCTACGGCAGCAGGCTCTACCGGGTTTTGGAAGAAAACCCGTACCAGCTTGCGGATGATATTGACGGAATCGGCTTCCGCAAGGCGGATGAACTCGCCGCAAGAATCGGCATCCACACGGATTCGGATTTTCGGATTCGGAGCGGAATTTTGTATACATTATTGCAGGCGTCCGGAGAAGGGCACATGTATCTGCCGGGCAGCGTTTTGATCCGGCGCGCGGCAGCGCTTCTCGACCTTCCGCAGGAGGCAATTGCAGATCAGCTGCCGAACCTTTCGATGGATAAAAAAATGGTCATCAAGAAAAACGGCGAGGATACGATCTGTTATGCGTTTTCGTATTATTACGCAGAGCTTGCCTGCGCGCGGATGCTGGTGGAATTGAATCAGACGATGCTGCCGGAGGGCGAGCTGCTCCCGGCGCAGGAGGAGGCAATTTTAAAACGGGTGGATCAGATTCAACAGCAGGAGGGACTGATGCTGGACGAGCTGCAGCGGAAGGCAGTTCTGGAGAGCGTCCGCAACAGCATTCTGATTCTGACCGGTGGACCGGGCACAGGTAAGACGACGACGATCAACACGATTATCCGGTATTTTGAAGGAGAAGGGCTGGATCTTTACCTCGCGGCGCCGACCGGAAGAGCGGCGAAGCGGATGACGGAGGCGACTGGATACGAAGCACGGACGATCCACCGGATGCTCGAACTGTCCGGGGCGATGCCGGAAAGCGGCAAAAAGGCGAGCTTTGAACGGAATGAGGACAATCCGCTGGAGGCGGACGTGATTATCGTCGATGAGATGTCGATGGTTGATATCCACCTGTTTCAGTCGCTGTTAAAGGCGGTCAGCCCGGGGACGAGGTTGATTTTGGTCGGGGACGTGAACCAGCTGCCGAGCGTGGGCCCCGGACAGGTGCTGGCAGATCTGATTGCCAGCGAGGTGTTCCCTGTCGTCTGCCTGCAGAAAATTTTCCGGCAGGCGCAGGAGAGCGATATTGTTGTCAATGCGCATCGGATTAACAAAGGAGAACAGATTGCGCTGACAAATAAAAGCAGGGATTTCTTTTTTCTGGAGAGGAACAGTGTCCCTGTTATCTACAAGCATATGGTGCAGCTGATTGGAGAGATGCTGCCGAAATATGTAAAGGCTTCACCCTTCGATATCCAGGTGCTGACACCGATGCGGAAAGGCAGCCTTGGTGTGGAGACGTTAAACGGCGTACTGCAGAGCTGTTTAAATCCTCCGTCGGAGGGCAAAAAGGAGGTTCAGCTGGGCGATACCCTGTTCCGCGAGGGGGACAAGGTGATGCAGATCAAAAACAACTACCAGCTGGAATGGGAGGTCGTCAGCCGTTACGGCATCCCGATCGACAAGGGAGTTGGAATTTTTAACGGTGATATGGGGATAATCCGGGAAATTGACGAATATGCACAGACGGTGCTGGTGGAATACGACGAGCAACGCCGCGTGACCTATACCTATCCGCAGATGGAAGAGGTGGAGCTGGCTTACGCGATTACAATTCACAAGTCGCAGGGAAGCGAATATCCTGCTGTGATTATGCCGCTTTTGGGAGGCCCGAGACTCCTGTTTAACAGAAACCTTCTGTATACAGGTGTCACCCGTGCAAGGGGCTGCGTGACGATTCTGGGAAGCCGCAAGGTGGTGCAGGAGATGATTGCAAACGAAAGCGAAAACCGCAGGTACACCAGTCTGGACGTTCGAATCAGAGAGCTGAAAGGGGAAGTTTGATCGATTTCAAAACGCTATTATTTCCACAAAGATGTCCTGTATGCGACAGACCGGTGAAACCGGCGGGAGCGCTGGTGTGCAGAAGCTGTGCACCGAAACTTGTTTATGTCAGACAGCCGCTTTGCATGAAGTGCGGAAAGGAGCTTTCTGATGAAAATCAGGAATACTGCAGGGACTGTCTGCATAAAAAACATCTGTATGACAGAGGGATCAGCCTGTACCGGTATGCGAGCGTTAAAAAGGCGGTTTACCGGTTCAAATATGCGGGCAGGCAGGAATACGCCGCTTTTTTCGGAAAAGAGATGGCATGGCATTTGGGGCGGCAGATCCTTTCCTGGAAGGTAGACGCATTGGTCCCTGTTCCGCTGCATCCGGCGCGGAAGCGCAAAAGAGGCTACAATCAGGCGGAGCTTCTGGCATTGGAAATTGGAAAACAGTTAGGGCTCCGGGTGGAGAACAACTGGCTGATTCGGACAAAAAATACAGTTCCGCAGAAGCTTTTAAATGGGCAGGAACGCCAAAATAATTTGAAAAAGGCTTTTAAAGCAGGGCAAAATGATGTAAAATTAAATGCAATTGTAATTATTGATGATATCTATACGACAGGAAGTACGATAGATGCGATGGCGGCGGTCTGCAGGCAGCAGGGCGTTTCCAGAATTTATTTTGCGGCGTTGTCTATCGGAAACGGACAGGAGGTCAGATGATCAATCAGGAAAAGGTTCTCAGAATGACCAAGATGGCATCGTATGAAGAGCACGGTGGACGGAAGGATCGCGCAGTGGTGGGATATTTTCGCAGCGATTATATCGGAAAACAGACTATTATTTCACTGATAGTGATAACGGCAGCGTTCCTTGCCGGGCTGGGGGCATATCTTGTATTTCATTTTTCAGAGGTAATGGGAAATATTTATTCCATGGATCTGGTGGGAACGGCGAAGAAGATTTTGACGTTATATCTGATGGCGGCAGTTTTATATGTGGCAGTTACCTATGTGATATACACGATCCGTTATGCAAAAGCGAAGAAGAGGCTGCAGTTATTTTTGGAGTATCTGGACTGCCTGGATCAGGATGGAGAAGAGGAAACCGCAGAGAGGAAATAAAAGATGACACAGCTGCTTGTAATCAGAGAATACATAAAAAATTTTTACACAAAATATGAAGAATTTATCGTTCCCCTGTTGAAATTTGTGTTGGGACTTATTTTGTTTCTGACGATCAACGGCAGAATGGGCTATATGGAAAAAATCGACCACGTTGCGATCGTGCTGGTGGCGGCGCTTCTGTGCTCGTTCCTTCCGCTGGGCGTGATGGTATTTTTGAGCGCAATGTTTCTGCTGCTGCATACCTATGCGCTGTCTGCGGAATGCGTTGTGGTTCTGCTGCTTGCCTATATTATCGTGTTGGTGATTTATCTGCGGTTTGCACCGAAAGCGCATTTGCTGCTGCTTTTGACACCGCTTCTGTTTGTGTGGAAGATCCCTTATGCTGCTCCGCTGGCAGCGGGACTGTTCGGGACACCGGGAGCTGCGGCTGCGGTTGCAGGCGGCGTAGTGGTATATTATGTGCTGGCATATATTACCGGCAATGCGCAGGCGTTTGGCGGCGGGGAAAGCGATACCATGCTGCAGCGCTTCAGCGATATGGGAACCGGCGTGATCGAAAATAAAGAAATGCTGATTGTAGTGACGGCGTTTGCCATCACAGCGATTTTGGTTTATGCGATCCGCCGCATGAGCATTAACTATTCCAGAGCGATCGCTGTTTTGGTCGGAACGCTGGCAGATATCGTAATTTTGCTGATCGGGGATCTGATGTATGACGCGAATTTTTCCCTGGCGGGCGTGATTCTTGGCAGTATTGTATGTGCGCTGATCGCACTGGTGATGCAGTTTTTCCAGTTCAATCTGGATTATGCGCGCACCGAAAAAGTGCAGTTTGAAGATGATGAGTATTATTACTATGTAAAAGCGGTTCCCAAAATGGCAGTGGCAGTGCCGGAGAAGCGGGTAAAACGGATCACGACGCAGCGCGCAAACCAGAATGTCCGCCACAGCCATGGGAAGGGCAAAACCAGAAAATAGTGAGATGGAACAATGGAACAGATCAAAGAGTTTGCGGACAGATATCTGACACAGATACAATTTATAGGACCAATGGATATTGTGGAGATTATCCTCATTTCTCTGATGGTCTATTATCTACTGATCTTTATTCGGAATACCAGGGCATGGCAGCTGTTAAAGGGCGTGTTCGTCATTCTGGTATTTCTTGTGATTGCCGAAATCCTGCAGATGGATACGATCCTCTGGATTGCGAGGACGGCGTTTCAGTTTGCAACAATTGCGCTGATCGTCGTGCTGCAGCCGGAGCTGCGCAAGGCGCTGGAACAGCTCGGACAGAAAAATCTGATTCGTTCCGTCATTCCCTTTGAATCCTCCAAGCCGGAGGAGGGACTCTTTTCCGACCGGACGATCCGTGAGATCGTAAAGGGCTGTGTGGAAATGTCCCGGGCAAAGACGGGCGCGCTGATCGTTGTCAGACAGCTGGACTCCCTGGCAGAATATGAACGTACTGGCATTGCAGTGGATGGTATTGTGACCAGCCAGCTGCTGATCAATATTTTCGAAAAAAATACGCCGTTACATGACGGCGCAGTGATCGTACAGGGGAACCGCGTGACCTATGCGACCTGCTATTTGCCGTTGTCGGACAATATGCGTTTGAGCAAGGATCTCGGAACGAGACACCGTGCAGGAGTCGGTATTTCCGAGGTAACGGATTCCATGACAGTGATCGTGTCAGAGGAAAATGGCAAGATCAGCGTCGCTTATGAAGGAACGTTAAGCAGAGGACTGACGGCGGAGGAACTGGAAGAAAAGCTGAGATCTATTCAGAAAAAACCGACCGATGAGAAAGCGCACAAACGCTGGAAGGGGTGGTTCCACAATGAAAAGTAAGCTCATGCACAATCTGGGTCTGAAGATTATGGCGGTGTTGATTTCCGTTGTGCTGTGGATGCTGGCGGTTGACATCAATGATCCGGTGATAAATAAATATATCAATAATGTACAGGTACAGCTGACCAATACGGGGGCGCTGACTGGACAAGGAAAAACCTACCGTATAGTGGACAATTCCGATACGATCCGTGTTTCCGTGCGCGCGCCGAAGTCTGCAATCAGCGCAATCGATGCGCAGAGCGTGACGGCAAAGGCAGACCTGTCTGAAATTACAGATGACGGGCGCGTACCGATCGAGCTGTCGTTAAGCAGCGGCCTGGATGTGGAAAAGATCACTTCAGACAGACAGTATGTACAGTTACAGGTAGAAAATAAAAAGACAAGACAGTTAAGCATAGAGGTTGCCAAAAACGGGACACTTCCGGATGGATATGCGACCGGCAGGATCGATATGGAAACCAATACACTCAGCATCAGCGGCCCGGAATCAGCGGTGAATGCGGTAAGCCGTGCAGTGGTGGATATTTCTCTGGATAATGTGACAGCGAATGTGGAAATCGATGCGACAATCCGCCTGCTGGATGCAGACGGCAACGAAATCACCAGCAGTGAAATCCGAAAAAATGTGGACAGCGTAAAGGTGACCGTTCCGATTCTGGAGACAAAGGAGGTCACAATCAGTGCTTCTGCTATAGGAGAACCGGCGGATGGTTATGAACAGACTGGAACGGTAACGGTGTCTCCTGCAACGGTGAAAATTGCAGGGCGGGCGGCTGTGCTGGATAAGATCTCGGAGATCACGATCCCGGCAGAGGAACTTGATCTGACGGATGCGACGGCACCGGTGACTAATACGATTGATATCAGGGAATATCTTCCTTCGGACATATCGCTTGCAGATGCTGATTTTGACGGAACAGTAACGGTATCCGCGGATATCGAGCAGATCCGACGCAAGACGATCAGCTTTGATGCGGACAGCGTCCAGCTTTTGAACATTCCGGACGGTTGGCTGGCAGAAGCAGTCAGCGGACAGAATCTGCAGCTGACAGTCAGAGGTCTGCAGGACAATTTGAATAATGTGGATGCAGGGACAATCACGCCTCACGCGGATTTGTCTGCATTGATAGATGAAAACGGCACTGTGACGGCAGGGGAACAGGAAGTGACGGTGAAATTTTTGCTTCCCGCTTCTGTGGAACAGGTCAATGCAGTTACGGTGCAGGTGCATCTGACTCAGCTTGCTGCTTCGAATACAGATGCACAGGGAGATCAGTAAAAGCCGGGCAGGAGGAAATGTAAACAGCGCCCGGAGCAGGAAATGCAGAACTTGTGGGTTGAATCAGGGCTGCAAACGAAATCCCGAAATCCGGAAGGCTTTGCAGCTTTATAACAGGAGGAAGAGATCATGTCGAGAATGTTCGGAACAGATGGTGTAAGAGGTGTTGCAAATGAAGAGCTGACGCCGCTTTTAGCGATGCAGCTGGGGCAGGCAGGCGCATATGTCCTGACCCGTGAAAACAAGCACAAACCTACAATTATGGTTGGCTGTGACACAAGAATGTCTGGCGATATGCTGGCAAACGCACTGATGGCAGGAATCTGCAGCGTAGGCGCAAATGCGGTTTATGTGGGCGTGATTCCGACTCCGGCGATCGCTTATCTGACCAAGAAATATAAGGTAGAAGCCGGTGTTGTGATTTCTGCATCCCACAACCCGATGGAGTTTAATGGCATTAAATTCTTTGACGGCAATGGCTACAAGCTGCCGGATGCTCTGGAGGATGAGATCGAAGCCCTGATCAAGAACAACATGAATCGTGTGGAATTTCCGACAGGCTCCAGCGTTGGACGGATCAAGTACCGCAAGGACGCAAGAGAGGAATATATCAATCATGCAGTTCGGGCAGTTCCGGTGGATCTGACGAACCTGAAGGTGGTTGTGGACTGTGCAGAGGGTGCATCTCATTATACTTCCATAGAAGCTCTGCGTCAGCTTGGCGCACAGGTTGTTCCGATTCACAATATGCCGGATGGCACGAATATCAATGCAAACTGTGGCTCAACCCATATGGAAGAGCTGCAGGCCCGCGTTGTTTACGAAAAGGCAAATATCGGTCTGGCGTTTGACGGCGATGCAGACCGCCTGCTGGCAGTGGATGAGCTGGGCAACGTCGTGGATGGTGATCAGATCATGGCGATTGTAGGTGCACATATGCGCAACATGGGCAAGCTGAAACAGAACACGATCGTGGCGACTGTCATGAGTAACCTTGGTCTGTTTCTGTTTGGTGAGAAAGAAAAGATCCATATCGAAAAAACCAAGGTCGGTGACCGTTATGTGCTGGAGCGTATGCGGGAAATCGGCGCGAGCCTTGGCGGTGAGCAGTCCGGTCATATTATTTTCCTGGATGAAAATACGACCGGTGATGGTCTGCTGTCTGCGCTGCATCTGTTAGAGGTTATGGTAGTGACCGGAAAGCCGCTGTCTGAGCTTTCCAAGATTATGACAGTCCTGCCGCAGGCACTGGTTAATGTTACCGTTCCGAATCACCGCAAAGAGCACTTTATGGAATATCCGGAAATCGCGGCTGCGATCGAAGAGCTGGAAAAAGAGTTCGCAGGAGAGGGCCGCGTACTGATTCGTCCTTCAGGCACAGAGCCGAAGGTGCGTGTCATGATCGAGGGTAAGGACAAAGAACGCATTGATAAGGAAGCGCATAGAATTGCAGATTTGATTCAGCAGCTGATGCTGTAATTCAGGAGAAAAGATGTAACTTGTATTCCTGCTGCAGATGGGGCTCCTGGAACGGGTTGGTGCTTGCCAGATGGGTGTGATAATGGTATGATAATGATGTAAAGATCCGCATTGGGCGGAAAGGGGAGAACAGATATGGTACGCCAGAAGGTAGTAATCAAAAACCCGACAGGACTTCACCTAAGACCGGCTGGAAATCTATGCAAGGAAGCAATCAAATATAAATCGCTGATTACGTTTACGTTTCGGGACAGCACGGCGAACGCGAAGAGCGTTCTAAGTGTTCTGGGCGCATGTGTAAAATGTGGCGATGAAATTGAACTGATATGCGACGGACCGGACGAAGAAGAAGCGCTGACAGCCCTGACCGAGGCAATTGAAGGCGGACTGGGGGAGTAAACTGCAAGTGCAGCAGAAGAACTTTGTTGAGCAGGATTGTTTCCTTGAGTGGAACAGGACTGTTTCGTGAAGAGATCAGAAGAGGAGGTCAGACCTGGAGCAGATTTTCAGGCTGGGTTCCTCTTTTTCATAACAATAGAATTCTCGCAGAGCGTGCATTCTATTGTTTGATACCAGGGTCAAAAGGGCGTTTCGTAGTCTCACAACCCGGTATCTTATAGCAAAGTGACAGCTACATTGCTCATAAATACAGTCAGAATGGCAGGACACGAAGGGAGAGAAAAAGCAATGATGAATTATCAGAAATACCGCCGTAATCCGGTAATTGACTATCCGGAGCGCGAGTGGCCAGGCAAAGAGATTGAGAAAGCACCCATATGGTGCAGCGTAGACCTGCGCGACGGCAACCAGGCGCTGGTAGATCCGATGGTAGTAGAAGAAAAGATCGAAATGTTCCAGTATCTGATAAAGCTGGGCTTTAAGGAAATCGAAGTTGGTTTCCCGGCAGCAAGTCAGATTGAATTCGATTTTCTGCGCCACCTGATTGAGCATGATATGATTCCGAATGACGTATATGTTCAGGTGCTGACACAGTGCCGGGAAGAGCTGATTGCGCGTACCTTTGAATCAATTCAGGGCTGTAAGCAGGCGATCGTACATATTTATAATTCTACGTCCACATTGCAGAGAGACGTCGTGTTCCACATGGACCGTCCGCATATCGTGGACATTGCGGTAAAGGGAACCGAGCTGGTAAAAAAATATGCCGCAGACTTCCCGGGCAAGATCGTCCTGGAATATTCCCCGGAAAGCTTTACCGGAACAGAGTTGGACTTTGCGCTTGAAATCTGTACCGCAGTTCAGAAAACCTGGGGCGCAACGAAAGAAAATCCAATCATTATCAATTTGCCGTCTACTGTAGAGATGAATACGCCGAACGTTTATGCGGATCAGATCGAGTGGATGAACCGTCATTTTGAAAACAGAGAGAGCATCATTTTAAGTATCCATCCTCACAACGACAGAGGAACCGGTGTTGCCAGCGCGGAGCTGGCGCTGCTGGACATTGAGAGCCGGGCGGAGGAGATTCTGGCCGCAGGCAAGCTGCCTGTGCTGCTTGGG
>ERZ825324.4957-NODE-4957-length-10485-cov-3.781975_pt1 | contig 10485 bp, 7 predicted proteins | sample MGYA00519859_ERZ825324 | MGnify/ENA primary metagenome ERZ825324 (study PRJEB31778, sample SAMEA3449198) | human gut metagenome | biome: human gut; feature: human-associated habitat; material: faeces | place: United Kingdom | collected 2010/2012 ... | reverse complement strand
CTTCTCTTCCAGAATCATTATATCCATATCCTGTTGTACCACCCAAATGCATCTCTGCGATCTGGTGTTTCTGCATCGCATTTAATACCTTGATCTGATTTAACTGTGCGATCGCATCTAATTTTTCAAAACGGTCTTTTAACCCTTTTTCTACTTCTTGTGCGTAGTCGAAGACTTTCTCTTCGACTCCCATTTCCTTATAATAGTTCTTTAACTGATCCATCATAGATCCCCTTTTCTTTTAATATTGTAAGCATATATGTTAAAATCTCATCTTCTGACCCAAATTGTGATTTATCTACCATACAGACTTCCTTTTCTCTTCCAAACCAGGTCAGCTGACGCTTTGCAAAATGTCTGGTGTCTTTCTTGATCTGTTCGATCGTATCCTCCAAAGAAAGATTTCCTTCTAAATACTCAAACACCTGACGATACCCGATTCCCTGCATGGAAACCATTGTTTTTTCATATCCTTCTTCTTTTAATCGTTTTACTTCATCGATCAATCCTTGTTCCGCCATAATATCAACGCGGCGATTGATCCTGTCGTATAAGATATCTCTTTTGTGGTTTAATACAAAATAAGCAAAATTATATGGTGATGTCTTTGCTGCTTCCTTCTCATTATGCTCTGAGATCGGATATCCATTTAATTTATAAAATTCTAATGCACGGATCACCCGCTTTACATTATTTTTATGAATTTTTTCTGTAGACTTTGTATCAACTTGTTTTAACATCTCATACAGACTGTCATTTCCTTCTGTTTTTGCCTTTTCTTCCAATTGTCTTCTATATTCCTGATCTCCGTCTTCCTTTGTAAAATCAATATCATAAAGAAGACTTTGAATATAGAATCCTGTTCCACCGACGATCAGTGGAATCTTTCCTTTTGCATAGATTTCTTCTAATGCATCTTTTGCCATCTGCTGAAATCTTGCCACATGGAATTCTTCCCTTGGGTCAAGTTCATCCACAAGATAATGTTTGACCCCTTCCATCTCTTCTGGACGGATCTTCGCGGTTCCAATATCCATTTTCTTATAGACTTGCATGGAGTCTGCGGAAATGATCTCTGCATTTAAGATTTTTGCTAATCGGATCGATAACTCTGTTTTTCCAACCGCTGTCGGTCCTGTTAAAATTACCATTGGTTTCATCTATTTAAAATCCTTTCGGCATAAGTTCTGATAATCGATAAGTTTCAAATCCATCTGGACTTTGACAGATCACTTTGAGTTCTGGATTAAATTCATGCAGAAACTGTCGGCAGATCCCGCATGGATATACAGTTTCTTTGTCACTTCCATTGGATGCAATCGCAATCACTTCAAAATCATGGTATCCTTCGCTAACTGCTTTGACTGCTGCCGTTCTTTCTGCACAGATAGCCGCTCCATAAGAAGAATTCTCCACATTACACCCGGTGAATACTTTTCCTTCTTTGGTAAGAATTGCTGCTCCTACTTGAAATCTGGAATATGGTGCGTATGCTTTCTCTTTTGCTTTATCTGCAAAATCTAATAATTCCTGATCTGTCATGATATTTCCTCCTTATCTGGCTTCCTATACGATTCTTTTAAACTTCTTATCTATCTCATATTTACTCATTTTAATGATCGTCGGTCTTCCGTGTGGACACTGGTATGGATTCTCAAGTTTCATCAGTTCATCTAAGAGATGTTCCACCTCCATCAACGATACCCTCTGGTTTCCTTTGATCGACATCTTACATGCCATCGTTGCGATCTTACTTGCGATCACTTCAGTATCCATTATCCCGTTTTCCTGGCTCACAGCATCTAAAAGTTCCATAAATAAATCTCTTTCCCCAATTCCATAAAGATTTGCGGGAACTTCACGGATACAATATTCATTTCCACCAAAGGATTCTATCGTAAATCCTAAACCTGCGAATGCATCTTTGTATCTTGTTAACGCTTCTGCTTCCGTCATAGAAACCGTCACAACCATTGGCGGTTCTAATCTCTGGCTGTATATTTCTTTTTCTTTGAAATTCTTCATCAGCCTCTCATAATTGACTTTTTCATGTGCTGCATGCTGGTCCATCATATAGAATTTATCTTCAAATTCAATAAGCCAGTAAGTATCAAAAAGCTGTCCTATAATTCTGTATTTGTTGCGGCTGCTCTCATCAAGAAGCTTATTCTCAAAAAGATTCATCTGCTTTGGTGGTTCAGACTTTGCCACAGCTTCATATCTTGCTTTATCTTCCTTAACCATCTGCTCAGAACGCTTAATTTCAAAAGGTTCAGGCAATTTAACATCAGGCATAACATTTCTTACAACAGGTGCTTCCTGCATTTTAACTGCAACAGGCTCTGGTACAGAAACTTCTGCTATAAGTTCCTTTGAATTAAGTGCTTTTAAACATGTATCGTACACAAAATTATATATATATTCATTGTTCGAGAAGCGCAGCTCCATCTTGGTTGGATGCACATTTACATCAATAATTGCAGGATTAATCTTAAAATGTATTGCACTGAACGGATAATTGTGAGGCATTATAAAGCCCTTATACGCATCCTCTATTGCCTTAGTTATAATACTGCTCTTGATATATCTGCCATTGATATAATAATTCTCATAAGTCCTGTTTCCGCGGACAACCATAGGCTTGCCAATAAAACCGGAAGCCTCAATATCCTGAGACTTGCCGCTGATTTCATACAGATTATTAGTTATATCCCGGCCATACACATTATATATTATATCCTTAAGATTCATATTACCCGATGTATGCAGCTTATTCTGGTTATTGCTTATGAATCTGAACGAAATATCAGGATGCGAAAGTGCCAGATATTCCACAAGCGAACCAATATATCCACCCTCAGTTGTAGCAGTTTTTAAGAACTTTCTTCTAACAGGAGTATTATAGAAAAGATTTCTTACAATAAATGTAGTTCCCTCCGGAGCACCTATTTCTGCCACTTTCCCGGGTACGCCGCCATCAATAGTATAATGCACACCGCTTAAGCATTCGGCAGTCTTTGTAATAAGTTCAACCTGTGAAACGGCAGCTATACTTGCAAGTGCCTCACCTCTGAAGCCAAGAGACGAAACTGCCATAAGATCTTCAATTGATTTAATTTTACTTGTAGCATGTCTTTTAAATGCTATCTCAATCTCATCTTTATTGATACCACTTCCATTATCAGTAACCCTGATAAATGAAATTCCACCTTCCTTTATCTCAACTGTAATCGCAGTTGCTCCGGCATCAATAGCATTTTCAACAAGCTCCTTAACTACAGAAGAAGGTCTTTCGACAACCTCTCCTGCAGCAATCTTATTAATCGTATTCTGGTCTAAAAGTGTTATTGACATACAATCCTCCCTGTTTTACCAGCGGTTCTTAGCTTTTCCCTGCAGCTTATAAAGTGTATTAAGTGCATCTATAGGTGTCATATTGCTTATATCAAGATTCATAATATCAGTTACTATATCATCATCCTTAACAGTATCAAAAAGTGACATCTGCTTAACTTCAAGGTCATTAACCTTTCTGTACTTGTCATTCATCTTGTCAAGCTTCTTGGAATACTGTGCAATATCCCTGGCTTTCTGTGATATATCAGCGTCACTTAAATCAACAACAAGTTCCTTTGCCCTGTTAAGCACCACATCAGGAACTCCTGCAAGCTTGGCAACCTGAATACCATAACTCTTATCCGCACCTCCCTTTACAATCTTTCTTAAAAAGACGATATCATCGCCATTCTCCTTGACAGCAATACAGTAATTATTAACTCCGTCGAGAGTTCCTTCTAACTCAGTAAGTTCATGGTAATGTGTTGCAAAAAGTGTTTTGGCTCCTAAATATTTAGTATTGGCAATATACTCAACAACAGCCCATGCAATACTTAATCCATCAAATGTGCTTGTTCCTCTTCCTATTTCATCAAGAATTATAAGACTCTTAGGCGTTGCATTTCTTAAAATATTGGCAACCTCAGTCATCTCAACCATGAAGGTTGACTGACCTGAAGCTAAGTCATCAGATGCTCCGACTCGTGTAAATATACGGTCTACGATACATATATTAGCTGAATCAGCAGGTACAAAAGAACCTGTCTGTGCCATAAGCACAATAAGTGCAGTCTGTCTCATATATGTAGATTTACCAGCCATATTAGGACCTGTGATAATCGAAATCCTATTCATGCCATTGTCAAGATAAGTATCATTGGCAATGAACATATCATTGGAAATCATCTTCTCAACTACAGGGTGACGACCATTCTTGATATCTATAATACCCTTTTCATTAATCTTAGGTCTTACAAAATTATTCTGTGTTGCAACAACAGAAAGTGATGCATACACATCAATCATCGCAATAGCCTTGGCCGTATTCTGTATTCTTACAACCTCTGCTGCAATACGCTCTCTGACCTCACAAAACAGGTCATACTCAAGTGAGTAGAGCTTATCCTCTGCGCCAAGAATAATATCTTCAAGATGCTTTAACTCATCTGTAGTGTATCTTTCAGAACCGGTAAGAGTCTGCTTTCGTACCCATTCAGCAGGAACAAGATTTTTAAATGAATTAGTAACCTCCAGGTAATATCCGAATACCTTGTTATACTTAACTTTAAGATTCTTAATTCCTGTCTTTTCTTTCTCCCTGCTTTCAAGCTCTGCAAGCCATTCTTTTCCTTTAATCTTGGCATTACGAAGCTCATCAGCCTCTGCTGAAAAGCCGTCCTTTATCATTCCACCATCACGCATTGTAATCGGAGGATCATCTATAATTGCAGTGTCTACAAGATTATATAAGTCTTTTAAGTCGTCCATCTGCTCAAAGCACTGTCTGAATACATCACACTTAAAATGTCCTGTCTGATTCTTAATGTGAGGTATCATCTCAAGGGAATTCTTAAATGCAATTAAATCCCTTGGATTAGCTGACTTACAGCTAATCTTAGTCATAATTCGCTCAAGGTCATATATAGGACCGAGATATTCACGAATTTCTTCCCTGTCAATTGCATTATCAGAAAGCTCCTCTATAGCGTCCTGTCTTCTTATAATCTCGTCTCTGTTAATAAGCGGCTGCAGCACGAGATTTCTTAACGCTCTTGCGCCCATTGCAGTCTTGGTCTTATCAAGTACCCACAGAAGCGAGCCTTTTTTCTGCTTTTCACGCATAGTCTCAACAAGTTCAAGATTTCGTCTTGATGAACTGTCTATAAGCATGTATTTACCTGTTGTGTAAGGTACAATGCTTGTGATATGAGACATATCACTTTTCTGTGTCTGGGTAAGATATATAAGAAGTGCTCCCGCAGCATCAATTCCTACCGGATAGTCCTTGATTCCAAGTCCATCCAGCATATTTACATGAAAATGTTCTTTTAACTTTGCCTTGCATGAATCATCATCAAAATACCAGTTCTCAAGTGTTGACACTGATACAGAAAGCTTTTCAGATATAAATGTAAGATCAATTCCACTCATTGCAAAATACTCGTTAAGTATTATCTCTGAAGGAACAAACTTATTAATTTCATCAATAAGTTCTGCACCTGTCTTGATCTCAGTTACAAAAAAGTCACCTGTTGAATAATCTGCAATAGCAACACCAAGCACATCTCCAAGATAAACAATACTCATAAGATAATTGTTCTTAGTTTCATCAAGTGCCTGACTGTTTAAGTTAGTTCCTGGTGTTACAACCTTTATAACCTCTCTTTTGACGATACCTTTCGCCTGCTTAGGGTCTTCCATCTGCTCGCATATTGCGACCTTGTGTCCATTAGAAACAAGCCTGTTAATATAAGTTTCTGCCGCATGAAAAGGAACGCCGCACATAGGCGCACGTTCCTCCTGTCCACAGTCTTTTCCTGTTAATGTAAGTTCCAGTTCCTTAGAGACAACTAAAGCATCATCAAAAAACATTTCATAGAAATCTCCAAGTCTGTAAAAAAGTATGCAGTCTTTATATTCTGCTTTAGTAGCAAGATAATGCTGCATCATTGGTGAATACTCTGCCATTATATTACTCCCCGATTAATCCTCTATAAGTCTGCCCATATAGTAAAATCCTTTACATTCGTCAAGATGTACTGTCACAATCTGTCCGATAAGTGATTCATCCCCCGCGAAATGTACAAGAATATTGTTAGTCATTCTGCCTGTAACAAAGCCTTCTTCATGGTCATCTTTCCCCTCAACCAAGACCTTCATATCCATACCTTCATATCTTCTGATATGCTCATGTGACACTTCATTGACAGTTGCAAGCAGTCTGTTAAATCTGTCCTTAACAACATCCTCCGGCACCTGATTTTCCATTCTGGCAGCAGGCGTACCTGTTCTTTTTGAATATATAAATGTATATGCACTATCAAACTTTGCTTTCTTAACAACATCAATAGTATCCTCAAAGTCTTCCTCTGTCTCACCAGGGAAGCCAACAATAATATCAGTTGTAATAGAAACATCAGGCAGGATTCTTCTTATCATCTCAACCTGCTCTAAGTAATGCTCTTTAGTGTACTTTCTGTTCATCAGTTTAAGAAGCCTTGAGCTTCCTGACTGAAGTGGAAAATGTATATGATTGCATATTTTTTTGGAATCTCTTATAACTTCAAGCGTCTCTTTCTCAATATCCTTAGGATGAGGTGTCATGAATCTGATTCTTTCAAGTCCCTCTATCTTATCAATCTCTCTTAGAAGCTGCGCAAATGATACAGGATTATCAAGTGTTTTTCCATAAGAATCAACATTTTGTCCAAGAAGCATAACCTCCTTAACGCCATCCTTTACAAGCCTTTCAATCTCCATGATGATATCCTTAGGTTCACGGCTTATCTCTCTTCCTCGTACATAAGGCACAATACAGTAAGTACAGAAATTATTACAGCCGTACATAATATTAACACCTGATTTGAATGGGAACTTTCTTTCTGTAGGAAGCTCCTCAACAATATCCTTTGTCTTTTCCCAGATATCAATAACCTGGCTTCCTGATGTAATTCTGTTATATATAAGCTTTGCCATTGCATATATATTAAATGTTCCAAAAACAATATCAACAAACTTATAAGAATCTCTTATCTTCTCAACCACATCAGGTTCCTGCATCATACATCCACACATCGCAATAAGCATATTGGGATTCTTTCTTTTGACATTCTTAAGATGACCAAGACGTCCATAAACCTTAAGGTTGGCATTTTCTCTTACAGTACATGTATTATATATAACAAAATCTGATTTATCCTCGTCCTCTGTCTCAAGATATCCAATCTCTTTAAGAACACCGAGAAGCTTCTCAGAATCTCTGGCATTCATCTGGCAGCCAAATGTGTGTACACACGCATATAACGGTCTGCCTATTTCTTTTGTTTTCTTTTCCAAGAACTTCTTACATTCTCCAATATAATAAAGCTGTTCTTCAAGTGCACTGGTGTTATTAACTTCCTGCATTATCTACATTTCTCCATTCTATACTTATCCTAATATGAGCTTTTTCAAATGCTGTTCTTCAAAATCAGCAACACATACAGGCTTACCATAATAGTATCCCTGAATATAATCTGCGCCAAGTTCCCTGACACACGCAAGCTCTTCCTTTGTCTCAACACCCTCAATACACACATGTAATCCCATCTCATGTGCCATCTTAATTATGAAACTGACCATAAGATAATTATTCCTCTGCTTATCTATGTCAGTTATAAATGACCTGTCAACCTTAACTATATCAAATATTTTGTCACGCATATATCCATAGTTGGAATATCCCGTTCCAAAATCATCAATAGCAAGTCTGAAATCATTCTTTATAAATTCTTTAAATACCCGCTCAACTGCCGGAATCCTGTCCATCTCGATTGTTTCAGTTATCTCAAATACATAATGATTATTGGCTGCACTATACCTTCCAATACGCTCCAATACATCTTTAATTATATTACTTTTGACAATCTGTACGAAAGACAGATTAATATGCATTACAAAGTCTGGAATATTGGTAATCCATCTGTTGCATGCTTTGGCAGCCGTATCAATTATCCATCTTCCAAGTGGAATAATAAGTGCGCTTTCCTCCAAAAGTGGAATAAACTTGTCCGGTCCCATAAAGCCATACTTTGAACAATTCCACCTTATAAGTGCCTCAGCTCCTGACAGCTTATCATTCTGTGGATTATATATAGGCTGAAAATACAACTCAAAGCCTTCAAAACCTTCGCTTATACATCTGCGAAGTTCATCCTGTATACCAAGTTTCTTAATATATTCCATATAATTGACAGAATCAAATATTTCACAGCGGTTCTTACCATTTAATTTGGCAACATGAAGCGAGAATTTAGCATTTTTTAATAAGTCATTAAAGCTGTCTCTTTCCGTATCAAATTCAGCAGCTCCCGCAGATATAGTAAAGAATATATCATACTTTCTATGTTCTATCACCCTGTCAATCCTGTTTCTGATTCTCTTATATAAATTCTTAGCCTGCTCAATACTATCCTCGATTGTATATGGCATAAATATAGCACATTCATCACCTGGCATTCTGAATATTCTGAGCTGAGTATCTATATATCTTCTGATTGCATCCGTAAGAATATTAAGTACTTCATCACCTGTCTTAGCACCATATTTTTCATTAAGTTCCTTAAAATTATCAACTCCGACAAGCATGAGGAAACCTCTTGAATGTCTGACTTTGCAATACTCATTGTACACGTTTTCAAGAACTACTTCTCTGTAAAGTCCCGTGTTATTATCAAATCTGCTCTGCTTTCCTATCTCAGATATTCTTCCTATAAGGTACTTTATGCCATGGCTTATGACATACTGCCCCCGGCAGTTTATGGCAACATATGTGCCATCAACTGTTTTCCATCTGTATTCAAGATTGTGTTCTTTTCTTCTGCCATTGATGCCTTCCTGAAGATCTTCCATAAGCATATCAATGTCATCAGGATGAACAACCGTTTTTAATTGGGCTGTAGCATTTTCAAATGCATTGGATTCAAATGGAAATACATCTGTAATTGATTTGGAACATATAGCTCTGTCATTAGTAAAATCAAATATATACAGGTAATCATCTGTACTTAATTCAACAAGATTAAGGAAGTATTTCATTTCTTCCAAATCAAAATCTCTTCTAATCATAAAAACACCCAATACTTATAAAACATTTTACTGCCTTATCTGTCCCTCTCCATATATAACATACTTAGTTGTTGTAAGTGCCTTAAGCCCCATAGGACCTCTTGCATGGAGCTTCTGCGTACTTATTCCAATCTCAGCACCAAATCCGAATTCAAATCCACTTTATACATAAATCAAGCTCCAAAAAATCAATATTTCAGCATGGTATTGGGCACATCGGTAATGAGCATATGCCCCGGTGCGTGGGTAATGGCAAAGGGCACCTTGGCCGCCATCACCGCTGCCTGAGGGGTTACCCCGCAAGGCCAAAACACCGGCACCTCGCCCGGTCGAATGGTCACGCTGTCGCCGTAATCCGGGCAGTGCACATCGGCAATGCCGATAGCTGCCGGGTCGCCGATCTGCACAGGGGCGCCATGCACGCGGGGCATGGCAGAGGTGACCTGCACGCTGCGCACCACCAAATCATGGGGAATGGGACGCATGGAAACCACCATATTGCCGTGGAATACGCCTGCAGGCTCCAGAGCCAAATTGGTATTGAACATGGGCACATTGCGCCCTTCTTCAATATGCCGCACCGGCACCCCCGCCTGCAAAAGCTCACTTTCAAAGCTAAAGGAACAGCCGATAAGGAAGTACACCAAATCGTCCTGCCAATAGGCGGAAATATCCGTTACTTCTTCCACCAGCTCCCCTGCCCGCCAAATGCGGTACTTGGGAAAGGCGGTGCACACATCGTCACCGCGGGCCATGGCGCCCATTTGGCGGCAGCCCGCCTCGCCCACCTCTAAAATGGGGCAAGGTCGAGGATTGCGCATACAAAAAAGCAAAAAGTCAAAGGCCTGTGCCTTCGGCAAAATGCAAAGGTTGGCCTGGGCATATCCGGCGCACATGCCGGAGGTCTGGCCCTGTAGCTTGCCTGCGCTGATCAGCGCCCGCACATCCCGAGGCGCCCAATCGCTGTAATCCATTCTATATCCTCCTATGCCGAAAGGCAATATTTTTTACCAAAAAAGCAAATTGTCCAGCCATTTTTCCTGCTGCCGGGCGATCTTCTCCGCCTCTTGCACTGTAATGGGCACAAAACGCACCGCATCCCCCGGCCGTGCCTGCGCCAACAGCGACACATCGCAGCTGATCACCGTAGCGATCTTGGCATAGCCGCCCACCGTTTGGTGATCGCTCATCAGTACAATGGGCTGACCGCTGCCGGGCACCTGCACACTGCCCCGTACAATCCCGTCAGAGCAAATATCCACTCCGCCGTCTGCCGTCAGTGCTGAACCCTCCAGCCGCAGGCCCATACGGTCGCTCTTTGGC
>ERZ825324.4948-NODE-4948-length-10509-cov-2.762866_pt1 | contig 10509 bp, 7 predicted proteins | sample MGYA00519859_ERZ825324 | MGnify/ENA primary metagenome ERZ825324 (study PRJEB31778, sample SAMEA3449198) | human gut metagenome | biome: human gut; feature: human-associated habitat; material: faeces | place: United Kingdom | collected 2010/2012 ... | reverse complement strand
CTGTGGCGCCCTCGGGAGCGATAAACAGAAAACGGCTGATTTCCCACTGGTCGACATGCTTGAGCTTCTTATCGCCCTTATATGTGGATAGGGCCGTAGCCCCTGCGCTGGGGGTGAAATAATGCTGTGACAGCCCTATTCGTGAGCTTGAAGTGCCTTTATCGCCCTGTCTGTGGGTATCCCATCCTGATCCTCCTTGTCTTACCGACCGCCTGAATCCCGGGAAATCAGTATGCATGCCCACATATCCTACCCCCTGGCCGCCGAAACGATCCTGGAGGCGTTCACGCAGATCCTGAGTGAAAATATCACCCTCGATATAACTGTCGCCTGCTACCGCGATCCTGACAAGCCTTCCTGACAACAGAGCCTCGCGCATATCCCGCAAGCCGTCTCCTGCGGCAGTATAATCCTCAATGGCAACTATACCGTCATCATTTCTGACCGCTGACGCCGCTTCCGGAATGACATTGACCGTATCCTGAAGGTCAGTGTACGATGAATCATTGCTCTCCATGCCTGCAGTTATGACAGACATGGAATCAGGAGCCGCTGCGATGGACTGACGGCTTTCTGCAATAGCCTTTCGCAACAGCGGATCAATATTTTGGTCGAGAAGCACGTCTACTGTTTCAGTATGCTCCAGTGAATCGACAGTATTCACCACATCTGCAAGCAGATTGAAATCTGAAAAGCGACCGCCAGTGAGATTCTTTAACGGAAGCACTGAAATCAATGCCACCAGACCTACTGCCATGATTACAGCGCAAGCCACGCGCCATTGCGCCGGGTCATCCTGATTGCCTTTCATTTGCTGACTGCTGAAGTAAAAGCCTCATCATAACTTGAGAATGAGAGCGTTCCTGATCCGCATGGTTTCCCTCCGTGGATCGAGCTATAAAGCATAATGGCTTTTGCCGCCGCCTCATTCCACTCCATCAAGGGATCCGATTCGGCGGTTATACCGCCGCCGGCGAACAAATCGTAAACGCAGGAACCGTCCGCATCACGTACTGCCAGACAGCTGCGCAGATTCACATAAGCTGAGAAACCTTTGTCATCGGCCACCCCTAACATTCCGCCGTAGCATTTGCGGTCATGCATTTCATGCATGAGAATATTGGTAAATGCCTGTTCCACCGGAAATCCACACAAGGCCGGCGTCGGATTGAGATCATCAAGCAGACTTATCGGATCGGTCTCACCTCTCCCTTCGATCTTCTCACACAGATGCTCAATACTGCCGAAAACGACCGGTACCGACGACTGTATATCCACATTCAGACCATGGTTACGGAAGTGAAAATCAATATAGTCGGTAACAAAATCATGTTCTGCCTGATTTTTAGCATCCCACTCCCCTTCATGGCATCTGCGTGTGCCGGCGAGAGAGATGGTAGAATATCGTCCTGAACCGTATTCATGACTTAGGAGCAGTTCAGGACTCGCTCCGATCCATATCCCTGTAGCCGGAGTATAGAAGATGAAGCGGAATGTACTGTCGGAGACTTGGGATACGTAACGGGTAAACACCTCAAGAGGCTGGGACGTCGATCTGACAGCGATAAGTCTGGATATGACAGTCTTGCCACGATTTTTTTTCAAGGATCCTATCAATGACCGCAATGAACTACAGTATTTCATGAAATCGGTGGACTGATCCACCGCGGTCATCTCTGAAGCCGGCATCGGCGGACATGATCCCTCAAACGACGGATCAATAATCTCCCCGGCCTCAAGATCTGCCGGAATATATACGGCTTCCGACGGAGAGTCGCCGAAGAATGTCGCAAAAAAACCAGGCTTGAAACGACCCCTTTCGCTATTCAACGCCGCTTCACCGTCTGACTTTGTGGCAAAAAACGTCGAATAGTCATCACCGGGCTTGATAACCAAGCTAAAAGGTATACGGCCCGCAATGCAGACCGAAGCCGCCTTGATATGCTCCTCAGATATGGTCATTTCACTTTAGCCATGAGTTCATATGGAAGCGCGCCCGTTATTTCCACGGATACGAATTCTCCGGGATGCAGAGAGGGATGCTTGTCGACAAGCACCTCCGGATCAACCTCGGGTGAATCCCACTCCGTGCGCCCTATAAAATAATCCGGCTCCTCACGATCGATCATGACGCGCAGCGTCCGGCCGATTTTTTCATTCTGAATCTCTTGCGAAATCTGTTCCTGCAACGCCATGAGACGGTCAAGACGCTCCTGCTTGACATCGGAAGGCACATTGTCGGGATAATTCAGTGCCGAATAAGTGCCCTCTTCCTCACAATAAGCGAAGGCACCCATTCTCTCAAACCGCTGCGCCGCAACAAATTCCATCAGTTCATCGAACTGTTCTTCGGTTTCTCCCGGGAAACCGGTCATTAGAGTAGTGCGCAGATGTATGCCCGGCACTCGCGCGCGGATCTCATCGAGCAGGTCGATAGTCTGCTGTCGGGTGATATGCCGACGCATCGCCTTTAGCACCGGATCGGATATGTGCTGTAAAGCAATGTCGAGATAATTGCACACGTTGGGCCGCTGCGACATTACGTCGAGTATATCAGTCGGAAAGTCGGCCGGATAGGCGTAATGCAGACGCAACCAGTCGACCCCTTTTATGTCGGACAGACGGGATATCAGCTCTGCCAGACGGCTTCCGGAACCTGGCAGATCTGTGCCGTAGGCCGACAGATCCTGTGCTATCACATTGAATTCCCTTACTCCACGCCGTGTGAGCATTCTGACCTCCGCTTCGATTTCCTCAATCCTGCGGGAGCGATGCCGTCCTGTAATCAGAGGGATGGCACAGAATGCGCAGAAACGGTTGCATCCTTCGGAGATCTTGAGATAAGCATGATGCGAGGGAGTGGTCACTTTACGGTCATACACTTCCGTGACTGAAGCATGGCATGCAAGGTCGGCGGTTAAGCTGTCCCAGTCGGTCTTTCCATACCATCGGTCGACTTCCGGGATCTCTTTGAGGAGCTCTTCGCGATATCTTTGAGAGAGACAGCCCATAACATTCAGGCCTGCGATCTCTCCCTTCGAACGCAGATCGGCAAATTCAAGAATGGTGTTGACGGATTCCTCCTTGGCATCACCAATAAATCCACATGTATTGACGATCACGATATCGCCTTTCGAAGTCGCAGTGGGCTCATGGACGGCCTCGAAACCTGCATCTTCGAGCCTTTTAAGTACACGCTCCGAATCTACAAGATTCTTCGAGCATCCGAGCGTGTAAAGGCACACCCGCTGCCGCTTCATTTAGCCCCGAATAAAGATTGTACGAACTCTTTCTTGTGGAATACCTGTAGATCGGCTATGCCTTCTCCCAGCCCGATGTATCTCACGGGTATCTGCATGCTTTCAGATATACCGATCACCACTCCACCTTTTGCTGTGCCGTCAAGTTTAGTCACGACAAGCCCGGTCACATCCGTGGCCTCGGCAAACCGACGCGCCTGCTCATAGGCGTTCTGACCGGTGCTTCCGTCAAGTACAAGCAGCACTTCGTCAGGAGCCGTATCCACTACCTTGCGCATCACGTTGCGTATCTTCGTAAGTTCATCCATCAGTGCCTTCTTGTTATGGAGGCGTCCTGCGGTGTCAATGATCACCACATCTATATCACCTCTTGCCTTGGCACTCTGAAGAGTATCGAACGCCACAGAAGCCGGATCTGCTCCGATTTTTTGCTTGACGATAGGCACACCGGCCCTTTTCGCCCATTCTTCAAGCTGCTCTACAGCCGCTGCGCGGAACGTATCGGCTGCTCCAAGCATGACATTGTATCCCGCTGCCTTATATTGGGCTGCCAACTTGCCGATGGTTGTGGTCTTGCCCGCGCCGTTGACTCCTACGACCATTATGACGTAAGGCTTAGGGGAATTGGCCGGCAGGCGGAAATCATCAGTTGAAGCATTGTCGGGTTTGTCGGCAAGCAGTCCCTCTATTTCTTCACACAGAAGACGATTGAGCTCACCGGTGCCCACATATCCGTCGCGTTTCACCCGCGCCTGCAGACGCTCTATGATGCGCAGCGTTGTGTCAACGCCGACATCGGAAGTGACGAAAATTTCCTCAAGTTCGTCGAGAAAATCGTCATCAATGTTTTTTTTGCCGGCTATCGCCCTGGCTATTTTAGAGAAAACGCCCTGTTTGGTCCGTTCAAGACCCTTGTCGAGTGTCTCTTTCTTGTTTTTTGAAAAAAGATCGAAAAATCCCATTTTGTGAGTTTCGTAATTATTTGTAGCAAAATTACTAAAAATTTCCCCTATGAGGCCGCAGCCATAAGGTTTTTTGTATGAAATACGCACTCTGACATGCAAAACGTTCGATAAACGACAGGTCGGCTGCAGGAAAAAGATTCCTTGCAGCCGACCCGGGGGTGTTATTACGCGGATTATTTCCGGTCAATCTGTCATCAGATCCAACGCACGTAAGCGAAGTCCTGACGATGCGCCAGATTGGGATTGATCGGATAGAGACGGAATCCGTAACGGAACACGCCTGTATCGCGCACCTTCTCGTCAAGGTGATATGTCAGGACGTTGCCGTCGGCCTTTGTCACCTTGAAAGGCTTAGTCTCGTAAAGATGCTCTACTCCATCCTCTACACGATACGACACATACTCCAGACCGAGATCCTTGCCGATACCGTTGGTGTCGATCACGGCGGTCACGTTGAGCTTTTCTCCTGTGAGGTTGGGATTGGCCTCCTTGACATCAAGAGAAATGACATTGACTCCGTCCCATTTCTCTACGATGCTCTCTTTCCAAGCCACGATCTCCTTGGCGAGCTTGAAGTCATCGGCCTTCAGAGCGGATGAACGCTTCTTTTCGGGCACGTAGAACCGTTCGATGTAGTCGTTGATCATGCGGGTCATGGTGAAGTGGGGAGCGATATGACCTATTGATCCCTTGATATACTGGATCCATTTGGGCGAATAACCCTTGGAGTTCTTTTCGAAGTAGAGAGGCACGATCTCATTCTCAAGCATTGAGTAGATTGTGGCTGCGTCGAGCTTGTCCTGCTGTGCCTGGTCGGTGAATGTACGGCGGTCGGTGAGAGCCCATCCGGCTTTTTCATCGAACTTGTAGCCTTCATACCACCATCCGTCGAGCACGGAGAAATTGAGCACGCCGTTCATCTCGGCTTTTTCACCGGATGTGCCGGAGGCCTCCAGAGGACGTGTCGGAGTGTTGAGCCATATATCCACACCAGTCACAAGACGCTTTGCCACGATCATGTTGTAGTCCTCCAGGAAGATGATCTTTCCGAGGAACTGCGGCATGCGCGAGATCTCCATGATACGCTTGATCAGGCCCTGACCTGCTCCGTCGGCCGGATGAGCCTTGCCTGAGAACACAAACTGAACGGGGAAACGCTCATTGTTGACAATCTTGGCAAGACGGTCGAGATCGGTGAAAAGCAGATGAGCACGCTTGTATGTGGCAAAGCGGCGAGCGAAACCGATGATCAGCGCATTGGGGTTGATCTTATCCACGATGCTCATTACAGCCGAAGGATCACCCTGATTGGCAAGCCATTTGGCCTTGAAGTCGCGCTTTACAAAGTTGATGAACTTGTTCTTCATGCGCATGCGCATCTCCCAGATGTCCTCGTCGCTGACATTGAAGATGCCTTCCCACGCTTTGGGATCGCTCTGATGCTCAAATACCTGCTCACCCAGACGGTCGGCATAGAATGCTTTCCATTCCGAAGCGGCCCATGTGGGCATGTGGACACCGTTGGTGACATAGCCGACATGGCTCTCCTCCCAGGAGTATCCCTTCCAGATGCCTGCGAACATTTTCTTTGACACCTCTCCGTGGAGCCAGCTCACACCGTTAGCTTCCTGACAGGTGTTGAGCGCAAACACGCTCATGGAGAATCGTTCGTTGGTATCAGGATTCTCACGGCCCATGTTCATCAGATCTGCCCAGGATATACCGAGCTTGGCTGGGAATTCGCCCATGTATTTGCCGAAAAGGCCTTCGTCGAAATAATCGTGGCCGGCAGGCACGGGGGTATGGACGGTATAGAGCGAAGTGGAGCGCACTATTTCCAGAGCGGTATTGAAATCAAGACCCTTTTCCTGAACGTAGTCGACCAGACGCTGCAGATTGAGAAGAGCGGCATGACCTTCGTTGCAGTGATAGAGGTCGGAGTTGACGCCGAGCTTCTTGAGCATGAGCATGCCGCCTATGCCAAGGAGATACTCCTGCTTGATGCGGTTCTCCCAGTCGCCGCCGTAAAGCTGGTGAGTGATTGAGCGGTCGTATTCGCTGTTGAGGTCGAAATCCGTATCCATGAGGTAAAGCTTCATTCGGCCTACGTTGACGCGCCAGATGTGCGAGTAGACTATACGGCCCGGATATGGCACCTCAAGAATCATCGGTTTGCCTTCGGAATCGGTCACCTGCTCGATGGGGAGCTGGTTGAAATTCTGAGGCTCATAGTTGGCTATCTGCTGACCGTCGACTGAAAGAGTCTGGGTGAAATACCCATAACGGTACAGGAAGCCGACTGCCGTCATGTCGACACGGCTGTCGGAAGCCTCTTTAATATAGTCGCCGGCGAGGACGCCGAGACCGCCGGAATAGATCTTGAGACAGTTGCACAGACCATATTCCATCGAGAAATATGATACCGACGGGATATCTTTACGCATGGGCTTCGACATATAGTCGTTGAAGCTCTTGTAGACGCGCTCGATACGTCCCATCATTTCAGGATTCTTGAGCATCTCTTCAAGACGCTCGGAGGAGAGGCGCTGCAGGAGCATCACAGGGTTTTCACCTGTTGCTCTCCACATGTCGGGATTGATGTCGCGGAAAAGGTTCTTAGCATCGCTGTTCCAGACCCACCATAGGTTTTTGGCAATGATTTCGAGAGGCTTCAGCTTGGCAGGAAGATCTGCGCTGACGGTAGCCTCGTGCCAGAGGGGGGCGTTGGAGTTGCTTACCTGAATTTTCATACGTTGATACAAATTGTGATTAGGTATGTTTTGTTTTCTTATTTTCTGTTGGTGTTGCGGTTGGCGAGAGCGATCTCGAACGCATCGATATAATATGCTATGAAATAGCTCCAGGCAGCACGAGTAGCCGTGTGCATGGCCGCAGAAGATATTTTGGCGGTCTCCTCTTCGTCGCAGTCATTCAGATATGAGAGAGTCCGCGCTATATTATCGACTACATCGGAATAATTGTAGTCGCCTCGTCCGACAACGTTGACGCCGCACGAATCGAATTGATTGTCGGTAGTCGACAGTATCCACTGGCCGAATCCCGAAAGAGAAGTCGTCACCGTGGGCACTCCGAAAGCTATACTTTCAAGAGGAGTGTACCCCCAGGGTTCGTAGTACGACGGGAAAACCGTAGCATCCATGCCGATGAGCAGATCATAGTAGGCTGCATCAAAAATGCCGTCGGCGCCATTCAGATAGCATGGCACATATATTACATTGACATGGCTCTCGGCCGAGTTGCTGAAACCGATCGCGTGGATGCGGTTGATGATGGGATCGCTGTCTGGATTGTTGAGCGTATGCGTGATGACGGGATCAGGAAGGCGATGCCATCCTTCATGGCCCTCCTCCATGGCTCTTATAAGATCTTCGCGGGCTGCTTTCGACCAGGCCGGCACCATGACGAACGCAAGAGTTTCCCGGCGAGGGTTGCGACGCCCGAGAGCTTCCACCGCATCGAGATATACATCTATGCCCTTGTTGCGGTATTCGCAGCGCCCCGACGTGGCCACTATCATGGCATGGGAGGGCAGCTCGCGGCCTATGAGAGATGAAGCGACGTCAAGCAGAAGATTGCGGGCCGACTGGCGCTCCTTCCTGAACCGGCTTTTCGGCGGAACGAAATTCTGCTCGAAACCATTTGGAGTCACTACCTGCGGACGCAAGTCAAGCAGCTGCTCGCATTCTATTGCGGTAATCTCGCTGACAGTAGTAAAACAATCAGCCTGATGGGCAGCCGTTTTCTCCAGAGAGTGCTTCGCCTCCATATTTAGTTCGCGGGCCATCTGGTCGCCATTGTAATTATGGAGCTGGCCGTAGAGAGGCTTGCCGTTTCCGCATATGCTGCGTCCTATGCTGGTGGCATGAGTGGTAAACACTGTGGCGACCTGGGGTAATTTCCATTTGACATAAAGGAGGCCCATGCCTGTGGTCCACTCATCAAAATGAGCTATGACATTTTTGTGGGATCTGGGAGTGACCTTGTAATAGCCGCAGAGTGATTCGATCACGATTCCTGCCGCATGGGAAAAAGCGCATGCTTCGCCATAGTCGCCATAGGCATGCTGGGAATCGACTCCGAAACGTTGCCACATCTCTCCGAAAAGCACATCGTTATGTGCATACATCGTATCAAATTTCACAAGCACCACCATCGGTTTTCCGGGTACATCCCATCTACCGACCCTCACCTTGATACCATAAGGCAATTCAACCGATGACATCCATCCCTTTAACACTGCAGGCGATTCGATAAAGTACGGCGAAGGGTTCTGCTCAGACCACACGTCGGGTCCGATAAAAATCACCTTGTCCTTGTATAGCTTATGGAGTGTGTCAGCCTTGGTGGAGAGCACAGTATATATGCCTCCGATCTTGTTGCAGACTTCCCAACTGGTCTCTATAAGCAGGTCGAGTGCTACTGCTGGTTGTTCCATTTCTTTCTCAAATGTGATTTAATCGGAGGGCAAAGGTACAAATTATTAGGCAATTTGCAAAACACGGCTACAAATTAAGTGTATATTATTTTGTACATTCGCCATGAATTAGTATTTTTGCAAAGCGATTGTCAGTTCTTACAAGCTCTGTCTGCCAGCCTGCAGCGACTTTGGGCGGCATGAAGTCAGGAATGGCTTGAACAGAATCTGGCATCCCAGTTGACTTGTAATCGATCCGAAACATCATGCATATACGCGCTCTCACAATATGCTTTGTCTTTGCAGCTACATTTGGGACAATGCTTGCTGCAGGCCCCGACGTGCAGGCCTCGGCGGGAGCGAGTGCAATCAACGCGAGAATCGGTGAGCCGTCAATGTCGGCGGATAATGGCGTTCTGACGATAAAAGCCTCCCCTGACACTGCTGAAACCTTCCATGTCTACGGCATTACCGGGCAGCTCGTGAAAAGAGTAGATGTCAAAGCGGGCGACTCCGCACAGCTCGAGCTTAAACGCGGTCTCTATATCGTCAAATGCTCGCGATGGGCACGAAAGATCATGATGAAATAACTATCGGCTTATGGGTGCCAGACGATTTTCCATAATAACAGTGAGTTATAATGCCGCAGGAGCAATCGGACGGACTGCGCGCAGTGTCATCGGCCAGAAATTTCGTGATTTTGAATACCTCGTGGTCGACGGTGCTTCGAGCGACGGTACCCCTCAGGAAGCGCTCGAAGCGACGAAAGGGAGCAACGACATAGATGTCAATATTGTAAGCGAGCCCGACAATGGACTTTATGACGCCATGAACAAAGGCATTGACAGGGCTACCGGCGACTATCTGATCTTTCTCAACGCCGGAGATACGTTTCACTCTTCCGACACGCTTTCGATACTTAACAAAGCAATTGAAGACAACGATTTCCCAGGGATCGTCTACGGTCAGACCGACATAGTAGACTCTACCGGGCAACGGCTTGCCGACAGGCATCTGAAAGCGCCCGATCAGCTGACACTCGACAGTTTCTCTCACGGTATGCTCGTGTGCCATCAGGCATTTGTCGTTCTTTCCAAGATAGTATCGCCGTTTGACACCTCCTATAGGTTTTCGGCAGATTATGAATGGTGTATACGTTGCCTGCAGCATTCCCGCAGAAATGTATATGTCGACCGCACACTTGTGGATTATCTTGCCGAAGGGATGACTACAGCCAACCGCAAGGCGTCGCTGATCGAGCGCTTCCGTATAATGAGCCGCTACTATGGATTGCCGACAGCCCTGCTCCGGCACCTGCAGTTCATCCCACGGTTCATCCGCCGCAACAGACTCGAAAAACAATTGTTCAATCATAACACAAATAAGCAATGAAGTATTATCTCGCTAATAACGGACAAAAAGAAGGGCCATTCACCCCTGATGAACTGGCTTCGAGAGGCATCACTCCTTCTTCGCTCGTGTGGTGCGAAGGAATGACGGAATGGATACAGGCCGGACAGGTTCCCGAGCTGAACGCATACGTGCTCGGAGGGGCTCAGGCTCCATCGACTCTTCCCAATGGCGGTTTCACGAACTGTCAGCAGCAGCCCGGACAGGTTCCTTTCGGTTCTCAGACGCCGTTCGCTCCTCAGCCAAGCAACGGCATATGCCCCAAGACGTGGCTTGTAGAGTCTATTCTTGTCACGCTCTTCTGCTGCCTGCCGTTTGGCATCGTAGGTATAATCAAGGCGTCACAGGTGGAAAGTCAGTTCAGAGTAGGTAACTATACCGGTGCCCAGCAGTCGTCGGCCGATGCAGGAAAATGGACCAAAATCGGCTTCTTTGCAGG
>ERZ825324.4945-NODE-4945-length-10517-cov-2.683043_pt1 | contig 10517 bp, 17 predicted proteins | sample MGYA00519859_ERZ825324 | MGnify/ENA primary metagenome ERZ825324 (study PRJEB31778, sample SAMEA3449198) | human gut metagenome | biome: human gut; feature: human-associated habitat; material: faeces | place: United Kingdom | collected 2010/2012 ... | reverse complement strand
TTTAATAATTATCAGTTGAGAAAGTAGGTGATTATTAATGGATAGTTTAAATATGCTTGACAAACTTCAAGCCGAAGTTCTTAAAGATAGCACAAAAAAATCATCAGACAAAAAGGAATACAATTTTGACAAACTCAGAATGTATTTTGGTGAAGATTACGAAGTTAAAGGTATAAAAATATCTATGCCAAAGATGGGAGACATTCTTCGAATTGGCGAAGATGCTTTTTACGCAGGACTTGCTCCATTCTTATATAACTCTACTTCTATCAGAGTTATGTTGTGGGACTTAGGCAAGGACTGGACTGAGTTTAGTGATATTGAAATTTTTAGTTTATTGATTCAGACGGTTGCCAATAATCAAGAACCACTAAACTTAGTTTTTAAAAATGTAGACATCTTTGATTTTCAGTTAAGACAAGTAAAACGAACTCCTGAACAGGAAGAATATGAATTTGTATTATATTCTCCAAAGGAAGACATTCTTTTATATGAAGATGATTTTATGGAGATTGCGGAATATATTCGTGAGGTGTTAAATATGCACCCAAAGGTCGAAAAGCCAAAAAACAAAACCGCTAAGAAATGGATGATTGAAGAAGATAAAACAAATACATCTATTGCAAAACAACAGAATTTAAAACATACTTCTGCACTTTTGCCATTAGTTTCAACTTTAGTAAATCATCCAGGTTTTAAATATAAATTAGAAGAATTAAAAGATGTAGGAATATATCAATTTATGGATTCAGTCAAAAGAATTCAAGTATATGAGTCTACTATTGCATTAACACAAGGAAGCTATTCTGGTTTTTGCGATACTAGCAAAATTGATAAGAAACAATTTGATTTTATGAGACAAATTGATGATTAATTGAGCAGCTTATTACTGCTCTTTTTTAATACACAAAAATAAAAAATTTAAATTTTAAGGAGGACTATATTATGGCATTCAGATTAGGTGACGTAATTATTGACAGACTTCAGTTTGGTTATGGTGCTACTAAAGCTGGTGTTCCACTTTATGTGTTATCACAGCTTTCAGAAATGAGTATCGAAGTAACTGCTGATTCAAACGATATTAAAGACAAAGATGGAAACCTTGTATATCGAAAATACAATGGTAAGACAGCTGAAGTTAATGGTACAAACACATTTGTTAACTTAGCTATTATTGAAGCATTATCAGCTACAGAGGCTGAAATTGCAACAGACTCAGATCCAATTAAAATGCCTGTTATTACTACTGCTAAGGCTAGTGCTGGAACATTAGATATTACAGGTTGTGTAACTGAAAAAGATGGAACAGGTGCTTATATTTACCCTATTCTTGTTAATGGACTTTACAACGGATCAATTGGAAAACAGTATAATTTAGGTTCTAAGGAAAGTGCAACTGAATTTGCAATTAAAGAAACTCCAGCGTCAGGCACAAAAGGAGAATCTGGTTATACACCTGCAAAAGTTGAACTTGTTTTACCGAACATCGAAAAGGCAGAAGACAAGGAAGTTGAATATGTTATTAAGTACACAAAGAATGTTGTATCTGGTACAAAGATTGTTAACTCTGCTGATAAATATCCAAAGGCACATGAATTATACTTCAAGGCTCTTGCTATAGACCCATGTGATAAGGAAAACTTCAAGCCTGTTATTATTCGTATTCCATCATTCATTCCAAGTCCAGAACTTACACTTGCTTTACAGGGTGGAGATTCACAGACTATGGATTACAAGGGTGCAATCCTTGCTGATACTTGTTCATCAGACAAGACTCTTTTTGAAGTGTACTTTGTTGATGAAGATGAAGTAGCTTAATTTGTTTTTACATAAATTTAAGGGTGGCTCAATGCTACCCTTATTTTTAAAGGAGGACTAATGAGAAAAGAAAAAATATGTGCCGTTTGTGGGAATATATACAAATATTGTCCAAATTGCGCACAGGATAAAGATAAACCTACTTGGTATTTTACATTCTGTTCTTCTAATTGTAAGAATATCTATGATGTTACTTCCTCATATGAAAATGGAAGAATTGCGGCTAATGAAGCAAAGAAAATATTAGATAAGTTAGACTTATCAAAAATTGTTGAAGGTACTAGTTATGATTCTAGTGTCAAATCAATTAACGATGAAGTTAAAAAAAATAAAACAGTAGATATTTCTACAAAAAAGGAAGATAAAGAAGTTTCTGAAAAATCAGTTGCTTCTACAAAGAATTTTAAGAAACCTAAAGAAGTTAAGGTTGAAAATGTTGAATAGTGATTTTGAAAATATATAGAATAGGGAACAATTTTACTATTTAACCAGTAATTTGTTCCCTATTTTTTACGATTATATATTAAGGATTTAAAAGGATGATTAAAACAAATTTAAAAAATGTAAGAGATTACTTGCCACATGAGGTAATTCGAATAGTTAATCCTAAGCAATATATTCTTTATATAAAAAACGGTGTTTTTCCTATTGATGTTTACCCTAGTATAGACGAAAAAACTAATAAGGATATATTAGCAATGGTTTTTCTTAGAGAAGATACTACTGAGGTATATAAAAAGTGGTGTAATTACGAACTAGATTAGGTGGTGATTATATGTATTTAGATAACGCATCTACCACTCCACTTCTACCGGAAGTTAAAGATTATATTATTGAAATATTAGATAACTATCAGAACCCTTCTTCACTTTATCAATCAGGTAGTCATTCAAAGCAAATACTTACAAAAGCAAGAGTTAATGTTGCTAAGTTTATCAACGCTAATCCTGGTAATATTATTTTCACGTCAGGTGGTTCAGCAAGTAACACTTTAATGATTAAGGGTTATGTTCAGAAGAATGATTGTATGGTCTTTTATTCACCAATTGCCCATAAGTCAGTGCTAAAGTGTGTAGAATCGCTTGAACACAGAACACCATTAAAGGTTGACAGAAGAGGCTATATTAATATAGAAGTTTTAGAACATTTGTTGAAACAGACCGCAATGAAAAAATTAGTTGTTATAGACTATGCTAATTCTGAAATAGGAACAATTCAGGACGTACAAAAGATTATTGAAGTATGTCATAATAATGAAGCAATGGTGTACTTGGATTGTACTGGTTCTATTGGTCAAATTCCTGTTGATGTAAAGGAATTAAATGTTGACGCAATTGGGTTTTCGGCTCATAAACTAAACGCTTTAAAAGGCACGGGAGTTTTATACAAGAAGTCTAATATTGAGTTAGAGCCTTTGGTGTATGGTTCTCAGGAACATGGGTTATTTGGGGGAACAGAAAATATCATAGGCATTGCCGCACTCGGCAAGGCAGTCGAAAACTATGATTATTCTTCTATTAATTCAAATGCTCGTGACAGAGTACTTGATTATATTCTAAGAAACATACTTGGCAGTTATTTAATTGGTGATATAAGCAACAGATTACCACATAATCTTTATATCTGTTTTAAAAATGTTCAAGGTGAATCTTTAATGATTTTATTGGATATGAATGATATTCAGGTTAGTACTGGTTCTGCCTGTACAAGTGGTGATTTAACTCCTTCCACTACTTTAACGGCTATTGGAATGGACGAAGATGATATGAATAGTTGTATTAGAATTACTTTCAGTGGTAATGAAACAAACGAAGAATTAGATAATTTTTGCGAAATATTAAATAAAAATGTATCTCTTCTTCGTTCATTAAAACAAGGAGGAAAAAGCAATGAAAAAATTAAATCTTAAAGGACTTACTCCAAGTTCAATAACAACAGTTGTTGTTTTATTAATCGCATTAATTAATGCTGTATTACAGATATTTGGAATTAATACAATTCCTGTTACTAATGACGAAGTATCTGAAATAGTATCTATTCTCTTTTTAATTGTTACTTCTCTATATAGTACATATAAGAATTTCAATGTAACTTCTGCTTCTCAGACTGCTCAGAATATAACAGACGCAATCAAGAATGGTGAATTGGTTGCTGAAGATATTGACGAAATCCTAAAGAAGATTAAAGAAAGCAGGGATTAATATGAGATGGAGACAGTAAATAATTTATTAGAAATAGACTTTATTACGTTTATTCAAGTTTGTTTTATTATTATGGCTGGTGTCATATCTTCAATTTCTATTATAGGTAAGTTTTCTGAAATAATTGGTAAACCTGTAAAATGGGTTAAACAGAGAAAAGACGACCATGATTTATTGGTCACTACCGCTCAGACTCTTGCCAAACTTAAAGAAAAAGAAATTGAAGATGCTAATCAGGCTATAAAACACGACAAAATGATTAAAAAAGATTTAGCAATGGTTTCAGAAACAATGGTTCAAATTAAGGAAGAAGTTACTCTGATGAGAACGTTAAGAGATAATGATAAGTTGGCTGAATATAAAGATAAGGTAGGTCAAAGTTACCGTTATTATAAGCAGAGAAAATTTTCTGATGAAGAACCAATTCCTTATTGGAATCATATGGAAAAGGAAGCCTTAGAGGGATTAATACGTCAGTATGAATCTCATGGCGGTAGTAACTCGTTTGTTCATTCTATCGTTGAACCTGAAATGCAAACTTGGAAATTAATTGATTAAATTGAAAGAGTGATTTCTTCGGGAGTCACTCTTTTATTATGTACAAAAGGAGTGAATAAAAATAAATGACAACTAGAACAAAATTCAATGTAAACAAAGATGTTAGCAAACGAACTTATAATGGAATAACTTTTGATTCTGTATTAGAGATGAAATATTATAGAGATGTTCTTTGCCCGTTAGTGGAGAGTGGCGATGTGGTAAATTATGAATTACAAAAACCATATGAGTTACAACCAAAGTTCATACATGATGGAAAATCTGTTCAGCCAATTAAATATGTGGCTGATTTTTTTATTGTCTATAAAGACGGTCATGAAGAAGTTATTGACACCAAAGGGTGTCCTGATAGTGTTGCAATTTTAAAAAGAAAATTATTTTGGTATCACTATCCTACTGTTGATTATAAGTGGATTACATGGGTTAAAAAGTTTGGAGGTTGGATTGAATATGAAGAATACAAACGACTCAAACGAGAAGAAAAGAAAAAGATATAAAGGGATTGTTTATTTAGCAACAAATATTGTAAATGATAAAAAATATGTAGGAATAACCACTAGAGAATTTGCCAAAAGAATTAATGAACACAAATATGATAGTTTACATAGAAAAAAGGGCAATAAAACATATTTTCATAAAGCAATATACAAACATGGATTTGAAAATTTCAAATTTGAAATCTTAAAAGAAATAGAGGGTAAGAATCAAGACTTGTTATTAGAAGAATTGTGCGAATTAGAAAAATATTACATTAACTATTATTCTACTTTCAATAAAAACAAAGGATATAATCTTACATTAGGGGGAGATGGCATTTGTGGATTCACTTTATCACAAGAGCAAAAAGACATCGTAAGTAAAACTCATAAAGGCAAGCATTTATCAGAAGAACATAAAAAGATTATTAGTAACTTTATGAAAAGCGATAAAAATCCACGTAAAGGTGTTCCAATGTCAGAAGAAACAAAAAAGAAAATTAGCAATTCACATATTGGATTATTGAAAGGTTCGAAAAATCCTATGTATGGGAAGAAAAGAGAAGATGTTTCAAAAAGGAATGTAGAAAGTGGGTATACGATTTTACAAATAGATCCAAACACAAATAATGTAATAAAAGTATGGAATTCGTTGCGTGAAATTACACGAGAGACTGGCTGGAATAGAAGTTGTATTTCAGATTGTTGCAATAATAAAACAAAAATATCTCATGGTTATGTTTGGAAGTATGCTAATTAATTAAAAATTGGGAATACAAAAATAATTATAGAAATCATTTTGTTGATAAAGAAAATCCAAGGACAGAAATATTTGTCTACATTAAATAATTAAATTTGTTCAACATATTGAACACCTACGATGGTAAAATTTACATAAATAAAATATTTAATCTAGAACACACTAAAAAATAAAAAAGGTGTGAAAATGAGAAATTATTTGCAATTCATAATATACACAAAAGGAATTACATATAGACAGTTATCTAAGTTATCAGGTGTTAGTATTGGTGAATTACACAATATTGCTATGCAAACTTCAGATCCTACTCAGTCTACTATGATCGCAATTGCAAAAGGATTAAATATGGAAGTAACTGAGGTTTTCAATCTAAAATATAAGTGAGGTGATTGGTGTGGAAAAACAGTTTTTTAAATTAGTATGCATTGATGAAAATGATCCATTTGAGTACAAAGTTTTAGAAGATGTGAATAAAGGAACTTTAGAAGATGTTCATTCTTATGTCAAACAAAACATACATAAACATAAGTCGGCTAAATGGACTCTTATCCCATATAGCTGCAATTTATAAAAATAAATATTAATCATTAACTAAAGGGATTGGTTTTTGCCAGTCTCTTTTTTATTGGAAAGAAAGGAATTATGATTATGGAAAAAATCGGAATTAAAACATTTTGTGAAGAATATTCAAAGAGAATTGATAGTTTAAAAGAACAGTATATTAAGGATAACTTAAAGATAACGCCTTATGTTCCATATGTAGTAAAAGGCTCATTGGCAGATAGTTTATTGAAGATTACTATGGTTGATGAAGATGGCAATGTTAGAGTAAATTCTTATGTTGAATATTTATTACTCACTCGTATTTTCATCGAGCAGTATACAAATCTTGAAGTTGAAACTGAAGGATTCTTTGAAGAATATGACGCATTAAAGAAAAGCGGATTATTCGATTTGTTATTCATTTGGACAGATGATAAGCCTCCACTTATTCCTTATGCGGAAATGGAAGAATTTAAGTTTATCATTAACGAAAAGAAAAAAGACATTATGACAAACAAGTATGAAATTCATAGCTTTATTAAGGAACAGGTTGAAAGATTTGGTCAGTTAGCAAATGTAACATTAAATCCTATCGTTGACGCTGTATCAAAGTTAATTGAAGATGTGCCAGAAGAAGATATTAATAAGGTAATTGAATTTGCCAAGAGAACTGATTTTAGAGAAGATAAAGGTGAAGAGAGTGAAAAATAGATATATTGGAATTTAAATGAAATTCAAATTTCTTGAGGTATTTTATGAGTGATTTTATAGACAATAAAATAATTATTCCCATGAATAAATTTGCAGACAAACATCCAAATTTTATTTTTCGATTACAAGTAATATTATGTATTATTTCTATGATACTTTCAATAGCAAACTTAATAATGATATTATCATCGACATAATCGAAATAATAAGGGCGAATACAGATATATAAGTTCTAATCCAATTTCTTCTATTGGTAGTTTTGGCACGTTTTTTATTGTTGAAATATTCCAAACATTCAGTTCTTACAGTAATTTCCCAGTATAGACTAAAATCTTTATGTGGTGATCTTGGCTTGGCAATAATCAGACCATCTTCATGTAAAGTGTTAAGTATTTTGATGATTTCTTTTTCTGGAATTTGCAAAACACCTATATCATTTCTGTCTATCTTTATTGGGTTGGAATTACTGTTATTAAATTCATTTATAAGTAGTTGAATTACTTTTTCTTTGTTATTCATGTTTTTCGCCTTTCTGTACCAAAAGATACTCGAATAGGGTTAATAGTTACATAAAAATGTAAACATCTACGAATAGAATTATATCACAGATTGGTGAGGAAATAAACAAGTTCTATGGGTGTCACAGCCCATAGGACTTTTCTTTTTTAAGAGCAGTTTTTGTACTGCTCTTTTTCTATTAAAGTTATGAAATTTATTAAATAAAAATTATTAAGTTGGAGGTGAATTATGGGAACTTTTAGATTAAATCAAAATTTTATAGACAAGATTGAGAAATCATGTAAAGAAAAAGCAAAAGATTTAGCAAAAGAAGCTAGTCAAAAATTAACGAAAAAATATATTTCTCTTTTAGATTGGTATTATGCTGACTATCAACCTAAATTAAATCCGCAGGGAGTTCCTTATTATAATAGAACTTTTAATTTGTACAAATCTGCTCACAAATATTATAAAAATAGAACGACAGTTTTTTATGGTGGTGTAAGAATTGATGGTTCAACAATGAAAGACTACCCTGGAATAAGAAATAATAGTATTTCTGGTCAAAACTTATTAGATAAGTTTATTTATACTTCTACTCCTTCTTATAATACCTGGCATGGTGGTGATTGGCACGGTGGGTACGGAACTGTGGCGAGTTTTAGTATTTATGATGAAATGCAAAAATATAAAGACGAATTATTAAAAGACATCCAAAACAGATGTAAACTTTAAGGAGGTATAAAATATGGCTAAAGATGGAGTTGTTAGTATTTCTATTGAATACAAAAAAGAACTCAATCAAATGATAAAAGACTATGAATCTGCTTTATCTGAAATGGCATCCGATACTAAACTTTCAAAAGGAATGCAAGCCGAGTTTAATGCAACACTTTCGGAACTTCGTAAATTTAAAGCAGAAATGGATAAAACTTTTAAAGAACTTGATATGGGAAAAGTTGATGTTAAAAGTTTTAAATCTTTTAAACAATCTGTTAAAAATAATTTTGATTCCGTAAAAGGTGAAATTAGTAGACTAGATTCAGCAATTTCCACTATGAATTCACAATTGAATATTCTTAGTAATGGTATTGATATTAGTAAATTAAATAAAGATTTTAATAATTTTTATGATTATGTTACAAAAACAAATGATGCCATTAGTGAAATGGTTAAGACTTTAAATCAACAAGGTATCTATTGCTAAAAATATGGGTGCTACCATTTCAGATACTATTTCTGCAACATCGGATTGGAGTAGAAATGGTTATAATATTCCTGACAGTAAAGAGCTTGCTGAAGTGGCATTATTATATAAAAATGTTGGTGATGGAATAGATATTGATACTGCAAATGAATCTCTTATTTCTACATTAAAGGGATTTCAATTACAAGCAGATCAAGCAGAACATATAATTGATGTATTTAATGAAGTTTCAAACAACGAAGCTATTTCTTCTGCTGGTATAGGTACTGCATTACAACGTAGTGCTGCATCTTTTAATGCTGCGAATACTTCTTTAGAAAAATCTGTGGCTTTAGTTACTGCTACAAATACTGTTCTTCAGGATGAAGAAAAAACTGGTAATATGTGGAAAACTGTTAGTGCCCGTTTAAGAGGCGCTAAGACCGAATTAACAGATATGGGAGAAGATACCGATGGTTTAGTAGAATCTACTTCTAAATTGAGAGATTTGGTTAAAGGTATTACCGGTTTTGATATTATGAAGGATGAAAATACTTATAAAGATATTTATGATATTGTTATAGGTATTGGTGAAAAATGGAATGATTTAAATGATATTGATAGAGCGAGTTTGCTAGAAAGTCTTGCAGGAAAAAATCAATCGAATGCATTAGCCGCCGCCCTTAGTAATGTTGATGTTTTAAAGAAAGCATACGGTGAAGCTACTAATGCTGAGGGTTCTGCAAGAGAGGAACAAGAAGAATGGGAAAAGAGCGTTCAGTATTCCATAGACAAAGCAAAAGCCTCTCTCGAAGAATTAGCAAATGACTTTTTATCTTCTGATTTCTTAAAAGGTTTGATTGATGCGGGACAAACCTTAATTGAAATTTTAGATTTTATCATTAAAGATTTGGGAACAATTCCTACGTTAATTGCTGGAATTTCTGGCTATTTAAGTTTAAAAAATAATGTCGGTTTGGATAAAAATGTTTTGAATAGCCGACCACACACTATTTCCTACATGGTTTAAGTGTGTTATTCGTGAGATACACGATGATAAATAAATAATTGGGACAATATGCGGGAACTGCTAATAAACGGTCTGGTAATGCAGATGTATCACAACACTTCTATTATAGCAATATAATTAGAATCGTAAAATCGTGACGTTTGGCACAATCCGCAGGGACAGGTCTTTCCGAGACAAGCCCTCACAGTAGCGACAACTCCTACGTCAAGTTATATGCAACGATGCTTGGCGAATATGCGCTCGGTACTCTCTGACACAACAGAGGTAAATCTGTGATGGATTTACATTAAATGCAGAAACTTATCTTCTGATTAATTGTTTGGCGTATCATTCCAATGCGTAGATAAGATGGAATAAAAAATAGAGAATAAATAAGATAGGAGAAATACTCTTCTCTTAGAAAAAGGATTGAGCTTATGGAATTAAATGAAATTAAGAAACAAATTCGTGTAATAAATCCAATGTTTACTGATGAACTATTAGACTTATTACACGAATATTTTTGTCAAAGAAATAATATAGATATATTACATTCTTTGGACTCAAAAAAAATTAAAAATATAACTACTCTTCTTCTAAAAGAATCTCATAAATAGTTTCTTTTAATGTTTGTTTAGATATTTGAAGCACAGTTGTCATAGATGCAAAGTAAAGTGTTGAATTTTTGATTCCTGTACTTTCATCTTTTAAGGTGTCAGAAAATGACTCTACATTATCTGTAAAAATGTCTATAATG
>ERZ825324.4944-NODE-4944-length-10517-cov-2.925827_pt1 | contig 10517 bp, 10 predicted proteins | sample MGYA00519859_ERZ825324 | MGnify/ENA primary metagenome ERZ825324 (study PRJEB31778, sample SAMEA3449198) | human gut metagenome | biome: human gut; feature: human-associated habitat; material: faeces | place: United Kingdom | collected 2010/2012 ... | reverse complement strand
GTGAACCGAATTTATTTAATTTTTAACCACGTCCATTTTTAGTGGACAGTAGTGGATTTTTTTTACAAATTAGCGGATATTTTATTTGAGCCGACCAATCTCACCGGCCCCATACATGATAATTTTAACATCGGGCAGGTGTAATATTTAATGGAATCAAATGGGAAAGAGTGGCGGCAGAGCGGTAAATCAAAAGCCGATGTACGACTTGTTTAACTGTTAAAAGCGCGTCATTGCCCCCGCAAGGCGATAAACAGCCGAGGTGACATCAATTTTTTTTCGTAACTTCGCAAAAATTCAAATCAATTGTGTAAAATCTATTTCTACTGCAATGAGTGTGAATAAAGTGATACTCGTCGGAAACGTAGGACAGGATCCGGAGATCCGCTATGTGGAGAAACGTCCGGTTGCCGAAATGTCGCTGGCCACAACTGAACGTGGCTACCGTACGGCTTCAGGAGTAGACATACCGGAACGGACTGAATGGCACAGGCTGATCATGTGGGACTCAGCAGCTGACACTGCGGAAAAATATATACGTAAGGGGACGAAGCTTTTCGTTGAAGGCAAGCTGCGTACACGCACCTGGGTCGACCGGACGGGCGTCTCACGCAAAGTCACGGAGGTATATGTGGACAATTTTGACATATTGTCACGTCCGCAAAGCCAACAGTAATCCCCCACCTCACCACCATCGATACAATAAACCAATACACATAGCAAGTCAATGAAGGACAACGAAAAAGAGGTATCGGCCGAGATCTATGCGACGGCCGATCCGGTGGAACTGCCCGAAAATGCGTTCCGCGAACTGGGTGCCGACGAGCATTACCGCCCTATCATGCACCCGGCCCATGATTATAAGGAGGTTACCCCGTATTCCGTGGGAATAGGCCTGCTTCTGGCAGTCATATTCAGTGCTGCAGCCGCCTATCTCGGCCTAAGAGTCGGCCAGGTATTCGAAGCCGCCATTCCCATCGCCATAATTGCCGTAGGCCTGTCGAGCGCACTGAAAAAGGATGGCGCACTCGGACAGAATGTGATAATCCAGTCAATCGGAGCATGCTCTGGAGTGATTGTGGCGGGAGCAATATTCACTCTTCCGTCACTGTTCATCCTCCAGAGCAGCTACCCTGACATTACAGTTGATTTCCTGGAAATATTCCTGAGTTCATTACTCGGCGGCGTGCTCGGCATATTGTTCTTCATACCGTTCCGCAAATATTTCGTAAAGGACATGCACGGCAAGTATCCCTTCCCGGAAGCCACGGCTACCACGCAGGTACTTGCCAGCGGTCAGGGTACGGGCAAAGGGAGCCGCGCTCAGGCTCGCCTGCTCGTCGTCGCATCGCTCATCGGCGGAGTTTACGATTATATCGTGTCGACATTCGGCTTCTGGGCCGAGCAGGTATCCACCGCATTCTGCGGGTGGGGAACCGCTCTTGCCGACAAATTCAAGATCGTAGTGAGCTGCAACACCGGCGCCGCCCTGCTTGGCCTCGGATACATCGTAGGTCTTAAATATGCTTTCGTTATCTTTGCCGGCTCGGCATTCGTATGGTGGGTGATCATCCCGCTAATGGGCACCTACGGCGCTCCCGAGATCACAGCTCTTTCGCCCGACGCACTGTTTGCCGACTACGCACGCCTCATAGGCATCGGCGGCATAGCAATGGCCGGAGTAATCGGCATCATAAAGTCGTGGGGAATCATTGTCCAGGCAGCAGGTCTGGCAGGCCGCGAATTCAAGGGCGGCAAAAGCGACCGCAAGCCCATCCGCTGGCAGGCCGATCTCTCGATGAAGCATGTAGTGTTCTATATCGTGATCGCTCTGGTGGCCGTGCTCGCATTTTTCTGGGCGGGAGTGCTCCACAATTTCTGGCAGGCGCTCGTGGCCTGGATCGTTGTCACCGTGATCGCATTCCTCTTCACTACTGTAGCCGCGAATGCCATAGCCATTGTGGGCACCAATCCGGTGTCGGGAATGACGCTCATGACCCTTATCGTCGCATCGGCCATATTCGTGGCTGTAGGCATCAGCGGCACCTCCGGCATAGTGGCCTCGATGGTGATCGGCGGAGTGGTCTGCACCGCCCTTTCGATGGCCGGCGGATTTGTCACAGATCTCAAGATCGGCTACTGGCTCGGCTCAACCCCGCGCAAGCAGGAAAGCTGGAAATTTGTCGGCACTCTGGTTTCGGCCGCCACTGTCGGAGGCGTTATCCTGCTGCTCAATGATGTCTATGGCTTCAGCGGCCCCAACGCTCTGGTAGCTCCGCAGGCCAATGCGATGGCCAAGGTTATCGAACCTATAATGATGGGCGGAGAGACGCCATGGATGCTCTATATAGCCGGAGCTGTCCTCGCCGTGCTGCTCAACTGGCTTGGTGTCCCCGCACTCGCCTTCTGCCTCGGCATGTTCATCCCCATGCAGCTCAACGCTCCTCTGCTGGTCGGCGGTGCGATAGCATGGTTCGTAAGCACCCGCTCGGACGACAAGGCGCTCAATGACGCCCGCCGCGACCGCGGCACGCTCATAGCCTCAGGCCTCATAGCCGGCGGCGCCCTCTTCGGAGTATTCGCAGCTCTGACACGTTTCGCAGGATTTGAATACGTCAACACGATGTCGACCTCGCTGACACAAGGACTCGGCATCGCCGTATATGCAGCACTTATCATCTATCTCGCATGGCAGAGCATGAAAGCTCGCCCCGCATCCGACAGATAAAGCCGCTGCTCGGCAACATCGTCGCCCTCTCGCTGCCCTCGATAGCAAGCAATCTGGTCACTCCTCTGCTCGGAATGACAGATGTAGCTATCGCGGGGCACATGGGGGGCGCCGTGTTTTTAGCCGCAATAGCCGTCGGGGGCAACATGTTCAATCTGCTCTACTGGCTCTTCGGCTTCCTCAGGATGGGCTCAAGCGGCATGACGGCTCAGGCTTACGGGGCAGGCGACACCTCACGTCAGGCTAAAATCCTCGTACAGGCTCTGACAGTAGCCCTAATCCTCGGAATACTTTTCATAGCGTTGCAGCGACCGATATGCGACCTGCTTCTCAATCTCATGGAAGTGGGACACGAGGCACGAACGATGGCGACCGACTATTTCATGATACTGATATGGGGCGCTCCGGCGGTGCTCGGATCCTTCGTCATGACCGGATGGTTTCTGGGCATGCAGAACTCACGTATCACCATGTGGATATCAATGCTGACAGTCACGGTCAACATAGCCGCGAGCCTGCTCCTTGCCGTAGCGATGCATCTGGGCATCAAGGGCCTCGCCACAGGCACACTCTTGGCGCAATGGACCGGATTCATCACCGCCATATCAGTCTGCCTGCTGAAATACAGGCTTCACTACCCCGATATCCGCACTATTTTCGCAAACAATGGGCTACTGCGGTTTTTTCGCATCAATACCGACATATTTCTCCGCACGCTATGCCTTGTCGCGGTGACTCTGTGGTTTACGCGCACCGGTGCAAGCCAAGGAGATGAAGTGCTCGCCGCTAACGCCCTGCTACTTCAGCTTTTCACCCTGTTCAGCTTCTTTATGGACGGATTCGCTTTTTCAGCCGAAGCCATCTGCGGACGGCTGGCCGGATCGGGCGACAGACTGACACTGGCCAGAGCCACCAAGCTTCTGGTACTGGTCTCTTCCGTACTCGCCATGCTGTTCACCATCATCTACACCACGCTCGGCACTCCCCTTCTTCAACTGCTTTGCGACGACCTCCCCACCATTGCCGTCGCCAGGGAGTATGCAGCGTGGGCATACTCTATCCCTATGGCGGGATTCATGGCGTTCGTCTTCGACGGCATATTCATAGGCTTGACAGCCACACGATCCATGTTGCTGTCGATGGCATGCGCCACCGCAGTCTACTTCGCCGTATATCTCCTTGCATGGCCGTCAATGCACAACCACGGCCTATGGCTCGCGTTCATCTGCTACCTGCTCACGCGCGGACTCTTGCTCGCACTGCTGCTCGCCAGAGGATCACGCGGAGATGTCGCCTGAAATTCCTTGCGATACCACGGAGTTGAATATGCCAGATCAAGAAACTCCCGCCGGCTCCACTTCAGTTCCGACAGAGCCGTCATATCGACAGCCAGAGGCTTTATGCTGGGCACAAACACAGCGTTTAACGAGGTTATAACCTCGCGCGCCTTATCGCTGCCGTTGCCGAAGAACAATACCGGCCCCTGCTCCAGATACTTTTCATAGCTTGATTCATTGAGTATCAGCGGCGCCGGCTCCATCAGCGGCGACAGCGCCTGATCATAGACAGCCGTGAATACCTCCATGCGCCGCGCATCAATCATCGGAGCATACAGAGCACCTTCGGGATACTCCTCTGTGGAGAACATCACCGACACTGCCAGCAGCTGAAGAGTATCTATGCCTATCAGCGGAAGCCTCATGGCATACGCCAGTCCCTTTGCCTCCGAAAGCCCTATCCGCAGCCCCGTATAGCTGCCCGGTCCCATCGAAACGGCGACCGCATCAAGATTTAGTTCCAGCTCCCTGAGGCGGTCAAGACAATCCTTTATAAACCCGCTGAGCAGCGTAGCGTGGTTGCGCTGCTCGAATTCCTCACGATGACACAGCACTGTTCCTTCGGCCGACAAGGCCACCGAACAGACCTCCGTGGAAGTATCTATATTAAGTATTACAGCCATTTTCTCAAAATATTTCGTGCAAAGTTACGCTATTTCGCGCTTAAATCGTAAATTTGTGACAAATTATATGATCAAATATGCTGCTATCCATGACAGGTTTCGGCAAATCGGTTGTCGAAATAGATAATAAAAAAATAACCGTCGAGATCAAATCGCTCAACAGCAAACAGCTCGACATGTCGCTCCGTATACCTTCAGTCTACCGAGAAATCGAACTGGAGCTGCGCAACCGTCTGGCCCGCAAGATTGAGCGCGGCAAAGTAGAAGCTGTGGTCAGCGTGGAGAGTCTGAGCAGCGACACGTCCGCACAGTTCAACCTACCGCTCATAAAGGCCTACAAACAGAGTCTCGAAGACATTGCCCGCGAGCTCGGAATCGCCGCTCCTGCCGACTGGCTGCCACTACTGATGCGTCTGCCCGACATCATGAAAGCCGACTCCCCTGCCGAGGCCGGCGAAAACGAGACCGACGCCCTGATGAAAGCCGCCGATGCCGCGGCTGACGCCCTCGTGGATTACCGCCGGACAGAAGGACGCAAACTGGAGGAATTCTTCGCCCTGCGCATCGAACGCATCGACACCCTGCTTGCAGATGTGCCCCGCTATGAAACCGAACGTGTCAGCCGCATACGTGCGCGAATAGAGGACAACCTCGGCAAACTGGAACAGGTGGAGGTGGATCTCGGACGACTGGAACAGGAGATGATATATTATATCGAAAAACTCGACATCAACGAAGAGAAGCAGCGCCTCAAGCAGCACCTCACCTACTTCTTGGAAACTCTCAAAGGCGAGCCGGGCCAGGGCAAAAAGCTCGGCTTCATCAGTCAGGAGATGGGACGCGAGATCAACACTCTCGGATCCAAGAGCAACCATGCCGAACTGCAGCGCCTTGTCGTGCGCATGAAAGATGAGCTTGAACAGATAAAGGAACAGGTGCTCAACGTACTCTGAACAGCGACCTACCAAAATATTCCTAACCATCCGCTCACACAATGGAAGGCAAGATCATAATCGTCAGCGCCCCGTCGGGCTGCGGCAAATCAACCATCATCAACCGTCTGCTACAGAAGGGCGAAATCGATATGGAGTTCTCCGTATCGGCCACAAACCGTGCGCCCCGCAACGGAGAGACCCACGGAGTCAACTACTGGTTTCTTACCGACGAAGAGTTCCGCAAGCATATCGCCGACGACAATTTCGTCGAGTACGAGGAGGTCTATCCGGGGCGCTTCTACGGCACCCTCAAAAGCGAGGTAGAACGCCGATGCCGCGAAGGACATAATGTAGTGCTTGACATCGACGTCAAAGGCGGAGTCAACGTAAAACGCATGTACGGCGACCGTGCGCTTGCTCTATTCATCGAGCCGCCGAGCATAGACGCCTTGCGCTCGCGTCTGGAGGGACGCGGCACCGAGACACCCGAAGCGATCGAACAGCGTCTCGGCAAAGCCGAGTATGAACTCTCGTTCGCACCTTCCTACGACGTAAGGATAGTCAACGACGATCTCGACAAGGCCGTAGCCGACACCGACCGCGCCATCAAGCAGTTTGTCAACTCATGACCGTAGGACTGATGGGGGGATCGTTCAACCCCGTCCATACCGGCCACATGATGGTGGCGAGCTATATGGCCCAATATGCCGGGCTCGACGAAGTGTGGATGGTATTGTCGCCGCAGAATCCGCTTAAAGAAAGCGCTTCGCTCATCGATGACCGTCATCGGCTCCGAATGCTCGAAATAGCCGTTTCGGCCGACAACAGCTCCGGAATCCGGATATGCGACGCCGAACTCTCCCTCCCGCGGCCCTCTTACACCATCGACACTTTGCGGCACCTTTCGGACCGGTATCCGTCGACCGACTTCCACATCATCACCGGCAGCGACAACTGGACGCGGTTCAGCCAGTGGCGCGAAAGCGAAAAGATCCTGTCGGACTATGGCGTCATCGTGTATCCGCGTCCCGGATTCCCGGTCAGCGGCCCCTTGCATTCAGGCTGCCGTGTGATCGACGCTCCCATGACGGAGATCTCGAGCACATTCATCCGCGAAGCTCTGTCGCGCGGCGACGACATGACATATTTCCTCCCGCCGGGAGTATATGAATACATCAGACACAACCATCTATATGAGTGATACCATTCTCAACAACAACGCTCTCGCATTCATCGGCCTCTGCAACGAATACCGCGTGGCCGCCGAATCGGCCGCCGAGACCGACCGTCAGGAATTTGTCGACACAATGCTCCGGCTCCTGCCGAGAATCTACATTGCGGCTTCTGACCTGACCATAGGGTCGATCAGCGAGGACGCCTATATCGTCCCTGTGCTCGATGAAGATTACTACGAATCTATCAGGCGCGCCATAGAGAACCTCATGGGGCCTGACGATACGTATCTTGAGGTATTCGAGGAAGACATGAAATACTCCGACACACCCATAGCGGCAAGCATATCCGAAGGACTGACCGACATATTCCAGTCGGTCTACAACTTCATAGAGATGATCAAGCCCGACCCGGCCGCACTGGCGCCGGACGCTCTTGCCGCCATGAAAGAGGATTTCGAGAGCTACTGGAGCCAGATACTCTGCAACAATCTCCGCGCCCTCAACAAACTCAAATATTCATCATCCGAAATCGACTGATATGGAACACAACGCCTACATTTCTGATCTCTGCACTTTTCTCGACTCGTCACCGGTCAATTTTCTGGCTGTCGACACAGTGCGCCGACGGCTTGACGCCGAGGGTTTCGAACGCCTCGACCTCCGCGAAGCATGGGAGATAAGCCGTGGCGGACGCTACTACGTCACAAAAAACGACTCTGCCATTTTCGCTTTCATAGTCGGCGATTCCGACCCCGAAGACGGGTTCCGTATCATAGCCGCACACAGCGATTCACCCGGATTCCGCATCAAACCCAACTGCGAGATGCTATGCGACGGCAACATAGTAAAACTCAATACGGAAGTGTACGGCGGCCCGATACTCTACACGTGGTTTGACCGCCCGCTCTCTATAGCCGGACGCGTCATACTCCGCGGACAGGATCCTCTCCATCCGCTCGTAAGACTTGTTAAGTTCGACCGACCGCTACTGACCATTCCTCACCTTGCCATTCATTTCAACCGGTCGGTCAACGACGGCAATCCCCTTTCGAAGCAGAAAGACATGCTTCCGGTGATAGGCCGCGTGGATCGTGCGGGCGACGAGAAAGGGCTCGTCAGACATCTTGTGGCCGAAGAACTCAATGTTGATCCGGAAATGATCATAGACTATGATCTCTCGCTCTACGACACCACTCCGGCCTGCACAACGGGGCTGAATGACGAGTTCATAACGTCGGGGCGCATCGACGATCTGTCGATGGTGCATGCAGCGATGACTGCCCTACTGGAGTCGGATGCCGAAGGAGCGATCAAGGTAATGGCGATCTTCGACAACGAAGAGACCGGCAGCGGCACCAAGCAGGGAGCGGCCTCGCCCGTACTCCACAATATTCTCAAGCGCATATGCAATTCGCTTGGCTGGACCGAAGAGGCGTTCCTGATCAGCATAGCGTCGTCGTTCATGGTGTCGGCCGACAATGCCCATGCAGTCCATCCCAACTATGCCGAAAAGCAGGATCCGACCAATCACCCGGTGCTCGGAGGCGGCCCTGTGATAAAGATCAATGCCAACTGCAAATATATGACCGATGCTGACAGCGCGGCCGTGTTCCGCAACGTATGTGAGGAAGCCGGAGTACCATGCCAGTATTTCGTCAACCACAGCGATGTGGCCGGAGGATCCACGCTTGGCAACATACTCACTGCTCAGCTCGATCTGCGTGGCGTCGACATGGGAGCGGGCGTATGGGCAATGCACTCCGTGCGCGAGACAGCCTCGACTGCCGACCACGTCAACATCATCCGTGCATTCCGCACATTCTACGGTATCTGACCATAGATTTCAGACTCTAACATCCGCCATATCGGCAACCGGTGCCATCACCGCACGGCTGCTGATATGGCGGTGATCGTCAATGCAGCGAGCACTACCGCAAGCAGCTCCGCTCGCCGGGCCACTTTCATGGCCTTCTCCGCATCGCCGCGCGTGATCGGCCGCGGATCAGTGCCGATATACGGCTTGTAGACCGCCTCACCGAAATAATCGTGCGTACCCCCGAAACGACAGCCCAGCACTCCGGCCATCGCCGCCTCCGGCCATCCTGAATTGGGGCTTGCATGACACCGTCCGAAACGCATGACAAATCTCCAAAGTCCCGGACGCCCTGCGGCGAGGATTATCAGAAAAGCGGTAAGGCGCGCCGGAATCCAGTTGGCTACATCGTCGATACGCGCGGCCCAGCGGCCGAACTCAATAAAACGTTCGCTACGATATGCTATCATTGAATCGAGCGTATTGACCATCTTATATGCCAGCATCCCCGGGACCCCAAGCGCCACATACCATAAGAGCGGAGCGACCACGCCGTCCGACAGGTTTTCCGCAAGAGTCTCAAGAGCCGCCGTGGCGACCTCCTGCTCCGACAAAGCGCCAGTGTCACGCCCCACGATCCGGCTGACCTGACGCCGGCCGTCGGCAAGCGAGCGCTCGAGAGCCTTGAACACTCCGGCCACCTCTCTGACGAGCGTCGTGCCCGCCAGACAACAGAACACAGTGACAATGCCGACCGCCATCTCTGCGATCATCCAGTGATCAAGCAGCCGCACGGCACACCACGCGGCGACAAATGTCAGCACGATGAGCGAGACCGCGGTAAATGCACCTTTAGCTACCCGGTGAGCGCCACGATTGAGCCGCCGCTCCATGAACGCGATCGACCGCCCCATCCCCACTACCGGATGAGGGAGCCATGACGGATCGCCGATCATCAGATCAAGCAGCCATCCGGCGACAAGTCCTGTCAGCAATACTTCCGAGCCCATATCTTCAGTTGATCAAGCAGAATATCATTCTCTTCCGGCCGCTGCGCGGCGATACGGAAATGCCCGGCGGAGAGACCTGAAAAATTCGACGCATCACGTATCAGCAATCCCCTCCGCTCTGCCAGCCACTCCTTAAAAGTGGACGCCGAGCCACGAGGCATCAGGCATAAAAAGAAATTCGTTTCGGACGGCGTCACATCATATCCCATCGCCGCGATCTCCTGCTGCATGCGGCGACTCTCGGAGAGTATCATGTCGACCGGAATATGTGGCGGATTATCAAGTAGAAACTCAGCGCAATCCGACGCCAGAGCATTGACGGCCCACGGCATGCGGTGACGACGAAGGCGACTGATGGTCTCAGCGCATGCCGTCACATACCCAACCCGGAGACCCGGCACACAGCACTGCTTGGTCAACGAGTGCAACATCACTACATTATGCAGCCGAGCCATCGCCACGATATCAGGACGCGACACCTTGCAATAATCGGCATATGCCGTATCGATCACAAACATGACCTCCGGACGGCTTCCTATAAGATCGGTCAGGAACGAAGCCTCAAGAACATGGCCGTCGGGATTGTTGGGATTGCAGATCCACACGATATCCGATGCCACAGCCGCTTCCGCAGCATCATGAAAATAAACCGGCACGTTACCGGCCGCCACGCAGGCGTCGGCATACTCGGCGAAAGTCGGACCGACGATGCCACAACGACCCGCGGCAGCGAGATTCCGCGCTATAGTATAGATCGCGTCGGTCACTCCAGCAGTCACCATCACCTCTCCCTCGTCCAGACCAAGACGCGACGCTATGCGACGCTCAAGCCGGTAGGGCTCCGGTTCGGGATATGACGCCACGAAATCAAGTCGCGACGCCATAAAACGTTTCAA
>ERZ825324.4941-NODE-4941-length-10523-cov-4.071647_pt1 | contig 10523 bp, 9 predicted proteins | sample MGYA00519859_ERZ825324 | MGnify/ENA primary metagenome ERZ825324 (study PRJEB31778, sample SAMEA3449198) | human gut metagenome | biome: human gut; feature: human-associated habitat; material: faeces | place: United Kingdom | collected 2010/2012 ... | reverse complement strand
TATGAGCAAAAATTATCATATATGGTACAGATATGAAGTTTGTCTAGTTAGATTTCTAATAAATATGTACCATATGAGCAAAAATTATCATATATGGTACAGATATGAAGTTTGTCTAGTTAGATTTAGAATAAACAAAGAGCTATGCTTAGAAAAAAATCTTACCATTGAGAAGATGTAAGAAATCTAATAGGCATAGCTCCTTTGAGTATTTACAATAACAAATTAAATTGCTAAGAAGTACTTAATAACAGTTGTTATTGAAATATTAGAATTTTTAATTTTGTAATATTGTCCGTTCAGGTTGAAAATAGTATCTCCCAATCCTATGCTTGCAGAATGATTGTCAGATAATCCTAAAGTTATTTTAAAACCTCCAGATAACATTGGATTGTCCATTTTTTCAACATCCAGCATAGACATGTAGGAAAGAATAGCAGAAATTCTATTTTGGTCACTTGTTTCATAAGGGACATCATTAATGTAGTAACTTATTTTTGAAACGCCTCCTGAAATATAAGTATCAAATAAGTTGTTTTTCTTGTAGCCCTCAGTTGGTGGCAGTGGGCACTTATTGGCAACTGTTGGTGTAGTTACTGATTTATTTACTGTTACCTTGCACTTTAATACATATTTCTTGCCATTTTGTTTAACAGTGGCTTTTACAACTGTTGAACCTACTTTCTTTGCAGAAACAATTCCTTTTTTGGAAACCTTTACAATTTTAGAATTATTAGACTTCCAAGATATTTTCGCATTTTTACTAAGCTTTTTAATCTTAAGTGTTTTCTTTGAACCTGTTTCTAATGAAATCTTAGTTGAAGATAACTTTGGAGTCTGTTGTTTAGCCGAAACACTAGTGCTATTAAACAAACAAAAACTGCTTAGCATCATCATAGTAACAAAAATAAACATAAATCTTCTTTTCATATCATTTACCTCCTTAAATAACCGACCTACTTTTGGTAAATCAATTATAAAATATTTGATTAAAAAATGAAAGCATATTAAGGTAAAAACATGGAATATATTGTTGTATAAGTGGAACATATACAGAGGGAACGTTAACAAAGATTGAAGTGTTCATATCTTGAAATAATGAAAAGGAACACTATCAGTACGGAAAAGGAGGAAACACTATGAAAAGAACTAAAACAAAACTATTGAGAACACTTTTTGTTATTGCATTAATTATGTATGGAATTGCATTTAACGAAGAAGTAAATGCGAGAACAATCACAGAAGATGAAACAAATCAGATATGTACGGAAATAACACAAAAGATAGAAAATAAAAGTAAATCAGTTATAGAGAACGACTTTAGTAATATAAAGAAGATAACCACATATTATAGCGAGGAGGTTGGTATTAATTCGGAAGAACTGAAAAATATAGCAGTTGGGAAACCGTTTATGATTTATTCTTTATCAGATTCAAAAAAATTAGAGGGAATCGAGCAGCCTGACAGCGGAGTGTTAATCCTTAAGGATTGTGATATGTATGGAATGAAGTTACAACAATGATTAAAAGAATGGATACAGTATTCGAAATCAAAAACAAAAAACTTAAAAGGACAGACTATTATGCTTAAAATTACAACAAAAATTATGGAAAGACAAAAGGTGTCAAATATCATTTTGAAAAGATGGCGAACATAAATATTCATTTAATAAGCAGTTTATACATATAAGTAAAATAGTAAATCAAGGGTATAATAATTCTAATATATCAGGTGAAGGTTTAATAACTATAGTTGTACCAAAAAGTAATACTAGTATTAAAAGTATTATTAGTGGGTATGATGACATTTTTATAGAAGCAAAAAATAATATTGATATTTTTAATTTTAAGGATAGCAGGGTAAGTGAAGCTTTGAAGAAACTTGACAGGGAAGTGTTAATAATATTGTATAATTTAATTATTGTTATTATAATTTCTATAATCAGTCGTTTGGTTATAGTTCGTAGCCTTAACAAAATGAAGGTTAGAGACTGGTTGAGAGGAATTGTGTAGTAAGTAAAAGGAGGCAGCTTATGAATGGAAGTCACATTGCCATTCCCACGATTCTTAAGGTGGGAAAAGGTACTTTAAAAGATATAGGAAGTTACATTAAGGACAGCAGAATTGAAAATGCCGTTGTTTATTTTGGAAATGGTCTGGTTGATATGTTTGGAGATACTGTTCTTCAATCATTTCAAAAGGAAAATATTAATGTTTTGGAATATAAGGAACTGGATTCTATTAAAATAGAAAATATAATAGATTTGGCTTTTTCAATTGACAGCAAGGCACAGATTATTGTGGGAATTGGTGGTGGAAAGGTTATTGATGCTGCAAAATATGCAGCTTATTTAAGAAAATTACCTTTCATTAGTGTGCCTACATCTGCATCCAGTGACGGCTTTTCCAGTGCCAGTGCGTCATTACTTGTTAATGGAAGAAGAACTTCTGTGCCGGCAAAACTTGCATATGGAATTATTGCAGACACTGATGTTATAAAAAGTGCTCCGGAAAAGTTTTTGTATTCAGGTATTGGTGATTTGGTATCAAAAATTACAGCACTTTACGATTGGGTATTTGAGGATGAACACGGATATGCGGTGTTAAATGATTTTGCCATGATGATTGCAAAAAAAGCAGTAAATAGTTTTGTAAGAACTCCTTTTGAGAGTATAAAAGATGACCTGTTCTTAAGAGAACTTCTTGATTCTCTTGCAATGAGTGGAATTGCCAATGAAATAGCAGGAAACAGTTCTCCTGCAAGTGGAAGCGAACATCTTATTTCTCATGCTTTAGATAAAACATTGGAGCATCCGCAACTTCATGGAATTCAGGTTGGAATTGCAACTTATATAATGAGCAAGGTTCAGGACCACAGATATATTCGTGTAAATAAGATTTTTGAAGATACAGGTTTCTGGGATTATGTAAGCACCCTTGGACTGAAACGTGAGGATTATGCAAAGGCAATTGATATTGCACCATCAATAAAACCACACAGACATACTTATCTCCATGAGAAAAAATATAGGGAGTTGGCAAAAAAAGTTCTCTATGAAGATGAAGTTTTAAAGAAAGTGTTTGGCTGAATATAAGCTATTGTGGTATAATACTTTAGTTCAAGTGATTTATTTTTGGAGGATAATATGAAAGTATTAATGTTTAACGGAAGCCCTAAAGCTAAGGGCTGTACATATACAGCATTGGAAGAGATGGCTAAAGTCTTAAATGAAGAAGGCATTGAAACAGAGATTATGCACGTAGGAGCACACCCACAGGGAAGTTGTATGGGCTGTGGCGGTTGCTCAAAAACAGGTGAATGTGTGTATGGTGGAGAAGTAGTTGAAGCAGCAAAGAAGCTTAAAGAAGCTGACGGAGTCGTTTTTGGAAGCCCTGTTCATTATGCATCAATTAGTGGAAATATGATGGGATTTCTTCACAGATTATCATGGAGTGCAGGAAAAGATTTAAAATATAAACCGGCAGCTATGGTTGTAAGTGCAAGAAGAGCAGGAACAACAAGTGCTCTTGATGAAATTGCAAAGATACCTGAGTTTTTCCATATGCCATTAATTAACGGAAATTATTGGCCAATGGTTCACGGAAGCACACCTGATGATGTAAGAAAAGATGAAGAAGGTCTTCAGATAGTAAGAAATATTGGACGAAATATGGCTTGGATTTTGAAGTGTATTCAGGTTGGAAAAGAAAATGGAATTGAACATCCACAGCCGGAAGATCCAGTTAAGACTAATTTCATCCGTTAATAAAACTGTTACAAAATATTTATCTGATTTAAAAGAAAGAATGGTAGAGTACTGACTAAGGGTAAGTGCTAACTTAAAAACGGATAGCGAAAGGAGATCTTATGGAAGACCAGACTATTATTGACAATGAAGCAGAGAACAAGGATTTACATAATGCTTCAGACAAGAAAGAAAAAGAGAAAGTTGATCCCAAGAAGGAATTTTTCAGTTGGGTAAGAATTTTTGTTGTAGCCATTGCTTTGGCATTGTGCATTAATAATTTTCTTATAATTAATGCCAACGTACCATCAGGTTCAATGGAGAATACAATTATGACAGGTTCAAGAATGATTGGACTTAGAACAGCTTATTGGTTCAAAGAACCACAGAGAGGTGAAATCATAATTTTCAAATATCCTGATGATGAATCAGAAAACTTTGTAAAGAGAGTAATCGGTTTGCCGGGAGAAAAGGTAACAATTAAAGATTCAAAGATTTATATTAATGACTCAAAAGAGCCATTAAAAGAAACATACTTAAAAGAGGATTGGTACTGGGAAAATGGTTCAGAGGAATCCGGTGGAGAGCTTGTATATCAAGTGCCAGAAGACAGTTATTTCGTCTTAGGTGACAACAGAAACAACTCTAAGGATTCAAGACTTTGGACAACAACAAACTATGTAAGCAAGTCAAAGATAATTGCAAAGGCAGAGTTTGTATATTGGCCATGGAAAGTCAAGGGAATGCTGGAAACAGCCAAGTATGATTAGAGTGGATTGATTAATTTAGAATGAAATTAGAATAAGAAAGATTGAAATTATAAAGAAGATGAAAGGTATATCGCTGAAAGATGGTATGCCTTTTGGTTTTGGGGGAGTATACGAAAAAAATTCGCTTTATGCAATACTTTTGGGAGCGGCAGGACCGGTCTTTCGGCTGCGATTACGTGTCGTAGAGCGAAAACGTTATGTCACAAGTAATTTATTCAAATTTTCATATATTTTCGTTTCTAATTACGTGTCGTGGAACGAAAACGCTACACCACAAGTAATTTATTCAAATTTTCGTATATTTTCGCTTCCAATTACGTGTTGTGGAACGAAAACGCTACACCACAAGTAATTTATTCAAATTTTCATATATTTTCGTTTCTAATTACGTGTCAGAGAATAAAAATGTTGTATCACACGTAAGCTTGCCTAGTCGCAGGCAATTACGGAATATAGAACCGAAAATGTTGTGATATCCGTAATGGGTATCGTAAACTGGCCTATACTGAACCCCCAGGGCGTGTACACCGCCCTGGATGACTTTGTACCGAAAATGAGAAGAGAAATCTTCAAAAAAATCAGCTTACTTAAAAGGCATTTCTCACACAAAAATATGACAAATCAAATAACTTGTAAGATATTTTGTACACCATATTTTTCCAACCTATAATTTTCCTATAAAAAATGTAAAAAATATATAATAAAAATATTTCAAATTGTGTTATTTTGTAATGAAAATGTTATAATAATGTGATAAACGAAAAAAGGACGAGCAACATAAGAGAATGAAAAAGAAAATTATAGTGGCATCAGTGTTTACAGTAGCTTTAATTGGCGGAATTATAGGAATTAAATCTGTTTCAGAAGGACATCACACAAGCGGAGCGGAGACGAAGATTGTACAGAAAACAACAATTCAGGAAACAACTACGGCAGTGCAACATGAGACAAAGGCACCTGTAGAAACTAAGAAAAAGGTTGATTTGATTTTTCCTGAAAAGTATAAGAATGTAAGTGCAATAAAGATTGAAAAGAAGAAAGTCAAGTCTGAAGATGATTCAGATGAGATGGTTGAAATATACGAGAAGGACGATGAAAAGTCTAAAGTTGTAGGAATCGGTGTGGATGGCAGTTACGTTAAGATTCTAAAAAAGGGAAAGAAATTTTATCAGATTAAATCTAAAAAGATTACAGGATATGTTAAGAAAGAAAATGTAGTAACAGGCAAGAATGCTAAGGAAGTTTTAATTGAAGCCAAGGACGTTATTGTAAAGGTTAAAGCGAAGAAAACAGAACTTAGAAGCGAAGGTAATAAGAAATCAAAAGTTTTGTCTAATCTACAGGAGAAGGCAGAATATCCAATAACAGATATAAGCAAGGACAAGAAGTGGATTAAAGTAGAGAAAACATCCACAATGTCAGGATGGGTTAAGACTAAAGATGTTACTGTAAAGATTCAAAAGGAATATTTGTATACCCCGGAAGAATATGATGATATGCTTGAGCAGGAATGGGCAGCTAATGCCATTACATATACTTTGGAAGAAACTTCTCTTCCAAAAGAAGGCGAAGCAGCAGAGTTTTTGAAATATGCAACACAATTCCTTGGAAACAGATATGTTTGGGGTGGAACAAGTCTTACAAGCGGAGCAGACTGTTCAGGTTTTACAATGTCTTTGTTTAAAAAATTTGGATATAGTTTAAGCAGAACGGCAGCAGAGCAGGCTTACAATGGCAAAGCAGTAAAAAGTAACAATCTTAAACCGGGAGATTTAGTATTTTATCATACAGACAGAAAAAACAAGAATAGAATAAGTCATGTTGCTATTTATATTGGCGACGGGAAGATTCTTCATTCTGCAAACAAGACTCAGGGTGTAATAATTTCAAGACTTGGCAATCCTTGTGCCGCAAGACGAATTTTAAGTGGAAAGTCAGTAAAAAAAGACAAGGATAAAGATAAAGAGAAAGAGAAAACAGCAGTTGTATCAACAAAGAAAGATATTAAACGATTAAATCAGGAAACAACAACTGAAGAAGAAAGTACAACTATGCAGATAGAAACAACAACAAAGGTTCCTCGGACTATGGAAGTGGAAACAACTACAAAGGTAGAGGAAACTGAAAGTTGCACAGATGAAGAATAATTAAAAAGCAAGGAAAAAGAAAACATTCATTGAGTGTTTTCTTTTTTTGACGAAAAATCTATGTAAATAAGTGTGAGAGGTGGGTTTTCTTATTAAAATACATGTTATAAAAAATGAAAACTCAAAAAAAAGTTTACTCGGCAGTAACCGACTCGGTGACAACCGAATAAAAACTTTACTTTGGAATATAATAGAGTTATAATTAACTCGGATGAAACCGAGTCGAAAGGAACCGAGTAAAATGAAGTTTATAGGAAGAGAATTAGAATTAAATAAATTAAACAAAATAATGAAAAGTGATTACTTTAATTTTAGCTTAATATATGGCAGACGTAGAGTTGGAAAAAGCGAACTGGTTAAAAAAGCAATGAGTGACACAAGTGACAAAGCCATTTATTATGAATGCAAGCAGGTTGCAGAAGAAAGTAATGTTCTTGGAATAAGCGAAATATTGGAAGAAAACTTTGGATTGCCTAAGTTAGGATTTACAGATATGGAAGCATTGCTTAAATATATTTTTGAATTGTCTGTAAAAGAAAAAATTATTCTTGTTTTAGACGAGTACCCATACATAAGAGAATCAGTTCGTGGTATGGACAGCATATTGCAGGCTTTAATTGATAAATACAGAGATAAAGCTAAGTTGTCATTAATAATATTAGGTTCGTATGTGGATGTAATGAAATCCCTTTTGGAACATTCAAATCCTTTATATGGAAGAGTTGATTTGACAATTGACTTACGACAGATGGATTATTATGATTCTTCACTATTTTATCCTAAATACTCCGAGGAAGATAAGGTTAGGATTTACTCAGTTTTTGGCGGAATACCGTATTACAATAGGTTGATAGATGATTCTAAGAGTGTAAAAGAAAACATTATCGACCTTATTGCTTCACCGGGGGCAAGATTGGAAAATGAAGTGTCAATGTATTTAAATTCAGAAATTTCAAAAATAGTAAACGCCAATGAGGTTTTTGAAGCGTTGTCAAAAGGATATTCCAGATACAGTGACATATTGTCTCAGTCTCATGTGTCAAGCGGACCTACGCTTGTAGATGTTATGGACAAATTAATGAGAATGGAAGTAGTTGTAAAAACAAGCCCGATAAATGATGAAAATAATAAAAAGAAAGCAGGATATTATATATCAGATAATCTTTCAATGTTCTATTATAAGTATATTTTCAAATATTCATCTCAGATGAAAATTATGGATTCGGATGTATTTTACAAAAAATATATTGAAAAAGATTTTGAAGAACAGTATGTTCCGCACATATTTGAATCAATATGTCGTCAGTATTTAATTAGAAAAAATCGAAAAGGTGAGATAGAGCCTGTTATTGAAAAAATAGGTAAGTATTACTATGATAATCCGGTGGAACGTACAAATGGAGAATTTGATGTTGTAACAGAGGATGAAAAAGGATACGCTTTTTATGAAGTTAAATTTAGAAATAAACCTATTACGGACGAAGTGATTGACAAAGAAATAAAACAGGTAGAAGCTACAGGGTTAAATTGTTACAAATACGTGTTTATCTCCAAATCAGGATTTCAGTGTAAAGGTAGAGATAATGTAGAATTTGTAGAATTAAAAGAGTTGTACTAAAATATTATGTTAACAAAAAACTTAATTAAAAAAATCAGTTGCAAAATGATGAATGTAGCGATAGATTTCAAAAATGCTAAAAGGCAGTATATAATATTGTCGTCATTAATATTACAGAATAAACAAAGGTGTAAAAGATTGTATTAAGTTGATAAAACATATATAATAAAAGAAGATATTGATATGTTTATGCGGATTAAAATAAATTTGTGAATTTATGACAACATATCATAGCTAGTATTGAAATAGGAGGAAGTGTAAATGAAGAAGGTTACTAATATTATGTTTAGCGTTATGTTTGTTTTGTGTTTTACATTATTTTTACAAAATAATGTAAGTGGAGCACAAAAGATACAGGTACAATTTAACGCTAATGGTGGATATTTTTTAGAAGATGGTGAAAAAATAGAAAATAAAAAGTTGGAAATTGATTTAGGTGATAGTGTAGATATATCTAAATATACGCCAAGTAGAGATGGTTATAAGTTTAAAGGATGGAAAAGAAGTGATTCTACATCTGATACATATTTTACATCTGGTACATCTAGTCCAAATTCAAATATTGAATATATCGCTGGTTGGGAAGAAATACCTAAGCTATGCAAAGTCGAGTTTGACGCAAATGGTGGAAGTTTAGGTGAAACTATAGATGGCGATATAACAATAGTTTCGGAGCAATATTATGCTGGTGAGGTGTTAATATATAGTGAAGAGACTATGAAGCATGTTCCTCTATTTGTGAAAGAACCCAAAGGGTATTTTTTTATAGGATGGAGAGAAAAAGGAACAGATGATACAAATGTTTATTTGGACTATACAGTAAAAAAAGATGTAAAACTTGAAGCTGTTTGGGCTGAAGAATGTACAGTAACATATGAAGACAAAAACGGTAGAAAAATTTCAGAATATAAGATTCCAAAGGGAAGTTATAGGAATGTATATGCACCATGTGAATATATGGGAAGTGGTAGATGGGAATACTACACCTTTTGGAGAGGAGATGTTTGGAAAGTAAAAAATGCAAAAGATAATAGGACTTATGAATCTGATGAAAAGTATTTGTTTTCTGATGATGTTACATTTGTTAGAGTGAAATCCGCTTTTGAAACGACTACAGCTAGACCAAATCATCCAATTCTTGTGGTTACTACGAGGGCGAGTGTTGATACTACTAACATAAATAAAAAAAATAATATTAACGAATCGAAAAAAAAGTCTGAAAAGATTGGGAATATCAAAAAAATAATTGTGAAGAAAAAAAAGAAGAGCGCTAAATTAACTTGGAGTACAGTAAGGTATGTAGAAGGATATAGAGTACAAGTAAGTACGAATAAAAAATTTAAAAAGGCAAAAACATATTTTACAAGAAAAAATAGATATATTATTAATAATTCAAAAAAATACAACAAGTTTTACGTTAGAATATGTGCGTACAAATATGCAAAAGGAAAGAAGAAATATGGCAAAAATAAAGTAGTGATGATAAAGCTAAAGTAGCTATTACATAATAAGTGCCATTAAGATAAGGAAGAAGTGGTATTACTCAGTTTTTGAGGGTCTGGCAATGCCAGACCCTTTTTAAAATAAATTTTATGAAGCTATTTATAGAGTATCTTACAGATTATCATAATAAATAACTTCCCCAGTGGTAATAAAGCCAAGGGTTTTATAAAGATTATATGCCGGAATATTTTGTTTTGTAACGTGAAGTATAATGTTATCACACAAACTCTTAACGTGATTTAAAGAGTATAGCAGAAGAAGTTTGCCGTAACCATTGCCACGGAAATCCTCACTGATTTCAACATTGTGAATACAACCACAGCTTTCAAAAAGGCTTATGTGGCAGGAACCTATGTTATTATTATCTTTAAAAATTTCAAATATAAGTTCATTTTCATTTTCTGTTTTATTAAAAGTAATATTGTTGTTCAAACAATAATCCTTTTCAGAAATGTTGTCTTGGGTATTAATCATTAAGTTATTATCTAAATTATTGTTTCGAAGAGAATCAGTAATCTTTTCAGTGTTAATAACCATTGAACATTCAGTGGTACTTGGATAATAACCATTGGTTCTAAGAAAATTTGGAGCTGTCTTATTATCTTTTGCAACAGGAATGGAAATATAAAAGTATTCCAATTCATTAGAAAACTTCTCCATAAGATAATTTCCAATATTATTATTTCGATATTCAGGCAGCACGAATCCGCAAATTTCAGCGGAGGATTCGTCTATAAGA
>ERZ825324.4936-NODE-4936-length-10541-cov-3.046824_pt1 | contig 10541 bp, 9 predicted proteins | sample MGYA00519859_ERZ825324 | MGnify/ENA primary metagenome ERZ825324 (study PRJEB31778, sample SAMEA3449198) | human gut metagenome | biome: human gut; feature: human-associated habitat; material: faeces | place: United Kingdom | collected 2010/2012 ... | reverse complement strand
CCCCGCATGAGGGTGCCATTGACGGCGAGCTTGACAGAATCCATGGTGGTTCTCCTTTGCTTTTTATATTTAGGGGATAGTTCAGACTGGCAGTTAGAGCGTGAGCGTGCTTTACGCGATGAATCCGTGGGATTTCCGCTCCCCCAAAGGCAAGCCCCATGCTGCCGAGGATTACGAAATACCGGTCATAGATTTCGCACGGAGTGAGCTTGCGGTTATCGGGGTAATCGGTGACGAATACCAGCCGGTTGACATCCAGCTGCCTTAGAATATAGTTGGTTTTTTCGATGCCGTATTGGCCGGCCCAATCGGTCAACACAGCGGAGATATTGAAGTACAGGCCGAGACCGATGAGCTCCTCGCATTGGAACCCGCCGGCATGCGCCACGGAAACGCGCAGTGCGGGGTAGTTCCGGATAACATTCCTGATGCGTGAGGGGGAACAGACATCATCCGGGAGATGGGTCCTGGGATAGGAGTGGATCTCCACCGGCACACGGCTTTGATCGGCCCACGCGAAAACACGGTCGTAATAGGCACCGTCCACGGGGTAGCCGGTATTGGTGGGGTGAATTTTTACGCCCAGAATTTTTTTTGTTCCAGGGCCTTTTCCAGGAGTTCCAAGGTCGTTTCGACCGGGTTGCGGATATCGATATCCGCGAAACAGAAGAGGCAGTTTTCCGCCTGCAGCCACATGGCGAGCAGGTTATTATGGACGGAGCTGGCCTGAAAATCCATGGAGAGCATGTAGGGATCATTGAACGGCATGACGCAGGCGGCTTCGATATGGTACTGATCCATGAGCCGCAGGTAGTCATCCACGCTGCCGTACTCAACGAAACGGTCGCCGTTTCCCCAGTTGTTTTCGATCACATCGGGAGGGGGCCGGTGGATATGGGCATCTATTTTGGGAATGGATTTCCAATCGATCATGGGAATGCTCCTTGTACTTGTGTAAATGAAGAGCCGAATAAACCGGCCAATAATTGTTTATGGGCGACGGCAGCTTAATCCGCATGGAATGGCGTTTGTGCCACGAAGTCCATGAACTGATCGATGAGGGGACGCTTAGATGGAATGAGGTTGGCGGCAACATGACATTTGGTGGCGGGCTGTTCGAACAGGAGGGGGATTTTTTTGACATTTTGGTTGGCTAGCACGATGTCCTCGGTGAGAAAGGTAACGCCCATGCCCAAATCCAGCATGGTAGTAACGGCAATGGCGGAATTGGTACGAGTGATGGGACCGGGTTTGATGCCGTAATGGGTAAACAGGTGGTTGAGGGTCCGGGCTTGTTCCCAGCTGCCGTTAATATCAACGGGACAGATGAAGCGCATACCATTGAGCTGATCAGGCGTGATGGTATCGTACTGACTGAGAGGGTGACAGAGGCCGACACCGACAATATAGTTAGAGTGCGAGACCAGCACCTGCCGTACAGCGGCCTCATCTTCAATGCGGGTTTGCGCGGTAAAGATGACATCGCAGGTGCGGGAAAGCAGACTGCCGAAGATCTTATCGTAGTGGTATTCCCGCAGAACGATGGAACACTCCGGGTGGAGCCGCATAAAGCGGCTGACATAAAACCTGGCAAAATTCATATCATAGCCGCCAAAGCCGATATCTAGCCGGGTGGAGGAGGAACGGGAGATCTCCCGGCCGGACTGGAGAGAGAAATTATACTGTTCCACGATTTGGGCGGCTTCCTTAAGAAAGTAGGCACCGGCAGGGGTCAGCTCTACATGGTGACGGGTACGATCAAAGAGACGAAATCCCAGTTCATCTTCCATGGCGGCGATGCTGCGGCTCATGGCGGTTTGGGCAATATGGCATTCTTCGGCCGCTTTGGAAAAATTGAGGTGCTTTGCCACGCTGCAGAAGTACTGAAGGCTGTGAATGTTCACAAAAATGACCTCCTGTTTTTGAACAGATTGAAGAAAAGCATGGTGAATATTAACGGATTCTGAGCATTTGGTTAGTTAAAATACGCATTACGGTGGGGGACTTTTTGTTATTATAACATTTTTATACTAACAATACAACAAAGAGTCGTTTCACATCGAGATTCATTTTATGTATAATTACAAACAAGGACAAAAGTCCTCGGAAAAAGAGCAAAAAATGAAATTGATGTAGGAGGTAAACATGAAAAAGGTTTTAGCATTTGTGCTTGCTTTGGTAATGGTGCTTTCTATGGTTGCCTGCGGCGAAAACGCCGGTAAACAGGGTGACCCCGAAAAAACCGTAACCAAGATCCGCCTGGCACACGACTATTCCCCCGAAACAGCAAACTCCATTGGTATGGAAAACTTCGCAAAGCTGGTGGCGGAGAAGAGCGGCGGTACCATTGAAATTGATATTTACAGCAATGGTGAGCTTTCCGGCCGCAACAGCCAGACCACCTTTAAGCTGCTGCAGTCCGGCGACATTGATATGGCTATTGTTCCGCCCCCCAACACCGATGCATGGCAGCTATTCTATCAGCCCTTCTTCTTCCGTGACAGCGACAGCGCCTATGCCGCCTGTCAGGGTGAAGCCGGTCAAATGATGCTGGATAAGCTGCGTGACAGCAACAATGTTGTGGGCCTGGCCTATCTGCCGATTGCAATGAGAGCGTTTACCAACAGTAAGCACCCCATCCAGGCCCCTGCGGATATGGAAGGGCTCAGCTTCCGCGTGCTGGATGTTCCCACTCTGGTGGCATGGATGAAGGAATTCAAGGCATCTGCAGTTCCCATGTCGATGGCCGAACTCTATATGTCCCTGCAGAACGGTACGGTAGACGGCCAGGAGAATCCCTTGGACACCATTAAGAACCAGGCTTTTTATGAGGTGCAGGAGTATCTTTCTATTACCAACCATATCTGGTCCTTCTCGCTGTTTGCGGTCAACGCAGATTTTTGGGATAAGCTGACCACTGAGCAGCAGGATATTCTGAAGGAATGCGCCGTGGAGACTTCCAAAGATATCAAGGAGCTGGCGCCCGAGGTGAATGACGCTGCTTATGATTTCCTGGTGAATGAAAAGGGAATGAAGGTGAACACCCTGACCGATGAGCAGTGGCTGGAATTCCAGAAGGCGGCTAAGCCTGTATGGAAGGCAATGGAGGCCACCATCGGTGCCGATGTGCTGAAGACCTGGATGGACGCTATGGGAGTAACCTGGGACTGATATCCTGACGAGATAAAACATGAATAACTGAAAGACGGTAACTGCCCGCCGCCCGAAACGGTGTGCGCGGGCAGTTATTCTTATAGACAGCAGAGGTGTTTTTGATGAAAAAAATAATAGATGCCATGGATAAGGGAATAGGGATGCTGGAGAAAATAGTGCTGTTTGGCTCCATCACTGTTATGCTTATCGTCACGGCAATAGAAGTACTGGACGCAAAGGTGCTGCACGCCAACCTGATGTGGACCACTGAGGTGAACCGCATTATGTTGTTGTGGTGCATTCTTTCCGGTGCTTCGGTAGCGGCAGGAACCAGAAGCCACCTGGGGGGGGAGTTCCTGGTGAGAAAGATGCCGAAAAAGATAGCCAAATGGGTTGTGCTGTTTACCGATTTGATCTGCATTTTTGTAAGCGGATATGTGGTGGCCTCCGGCATTACGCTGGTTTCCATGCAAATAAGACTGGGGTCGGTGTATTCCATTACCCGGTGGCCCACCGCCGTGGGTGAGCTGGCTGTGCCGGTTTGCTTTGCCCTGGTGCTGATCCGTATTTTGTTTACAATCTACCATGACTTTACAAAGAAGGATGAAGAGGAGGTTGCTGCGTAATGTTAATCATGCTGTTGGCTTTGTTCCTGGTGACGATGTTCCTGGGAACGCCCATTGCGTTTTCCATGTCCTTTGCGTCCATTGTGACCAATTTGACCCATGGCGCTTCCTCGCTGATGCTGACGGCGCAGCAGTGCTACGATTCCACCAGTAATCTTTCGCTGCTGGCAGTCCCATTCTTTATGCTGGCGGGTAGCATTATGAACATGGGTGGTATTTCACGCCGACTGATCAATTTCTGCCGGCTGTTTGTCGGCCGCATCCGTGGCGGCCTGGCCATTGTGGCTGTGTTGGCCGCCATGATTTTTGCAGCCATTTCCGGCTCCGGCCCTGCTACCGTGGCGGCTTTGGGTGTCTTTATGATTCCTGCTATGGTGAATGACGGCTATGATGTAGGCTTCGCTGGCGCTTTGATGGGCTCTGCGGGCGGCCTAGGTATTATCATTCCGCCCAGTATCCCCATGGTCATTTACGCTACGCTGGCTGGGTGTTCAGTGGGCACCATGTTCTGTGCTGGTATCGTTCCTGGTATCATTTTGGGGCTTGCCATGATGATCTATGCCTATATCATTGCCCGCAGGAACGGCTACAAGCCCGCCCCTGTGGATGCGCCTACCTTTAAGGATAAGGCGAAGGTCTTTGCGGACGGTTTGCCTGCCATTGCCATGCCCGTCATCATTCTGGGTGGTATTTATTCCGGTATTTTTACCCCCACACAGGCTTCCGGCATTGCGGTCATTTACGGTTTGATCCTGGGTGTGCTGGTATATAAAGAAATCAAGTTCAAGGACATTGTAAAAATGTTTATTGAATCCGGTATTACCGCTGCTTCCGCGATGCTGATCGTCTCGCTGGCCGATGGGTTTAACTGGATCATTACCACCAACCGTGTGCCCAAGATGCTGAGCGACTGGTTCCTGGGGATCTTCAGCAGCGCTGCTGGTATTTTGATTGCACTGATCATTTTGCTGACCATCATTGGCTGCTTTATGTCTGTTAACGCCGCCATGATCGTGCTGACGCCTATTTTGGTGCCGGTGATGCGCTCCTTTAATGTAAGTCCCATTACGCTGGGTATTATTATGATTATCTGCGTTTCGCTTGGTATGGTTACCCCGCCCTTTGGCGTTAACCTGTTTGTGGCAGCCGGTATTGCCAAGGTGCCCTTTGACTGTATGACAAAGCACGCGTTTATTCTGGTGGGGCTATGCCTGGCGGTGCTGTTGGTGATGGTATTCGTTCCAGGAATTATTACATTCCTGCCTTCGCTGCTGGGAATGTCGCTATAAAGGGGGCAGGCCTATATGGAGCGCACAAGGGAAATGCATATAGCGGAACGGGAACGCCGGATGGCGGTCCTAAACGGGCTGATGGAGGAAAACGACCTAGCTGTGATGGTGTGCCATGGAAACGGCGCGATGGCGTATCAGGCGGATGTGAAATACATGACCGACCTGGCGACCCCCTGCGGGCATATGTTTTCCATGATGGTGCGGGGGGAACAGCCCATTGCCCTGCTGGGGCGTGCCGATGCCGGCTTCCATGCCCGACTGAAGACCTTTCTGGACGCGGACCATGTGGTTATCACACTGGATATGGTGGGCGAAATCTGCCGTAGGATAGAGGCGCTGCCCGGGGAACATCCCCGGGTGGGTGTTCCATCACTGGGGGAGTATCCCAAGTTCTTTACGGACGCGCTTTACGAAACCGGGGCGGAGATTGTGGACATTACCGAGGCTTTTGTAGTGGCTAAGGCGCCCAAAGCCCCCTATGAATTGCAGCTGATTCAGGAGGCTTCCGACCTGGCGATTGCAGCCTTTGAGGAGGTTGTGAAATATATCCGGCCCGGCGTGACCGAAAAGGAGGTCATTGGCTATGCTGAGGGCTATCTGCGTGCTCACGGTGCCGAGGATCTGCTGATCCTTTCCCGAGGAGAGTACCCCCATGCCTTTATTAACCGTCCAACCTTCCGCCGCATTGAAAAGGACGATCTGTTTGTGTTTTCAGTGGAGATTGCCGGAGTGTACGGCTACTGGACACAGATCATCCGGCCCATCTTCCTTTCCAGAGGGAGCCACCGTGAGGCCTACGAGGTGCTGTGCCAGGTGAAAGAGGCAATCCAGGCTGGTGTGGAGAAATTCCGCCCCGGCAACCTCATCTGCGATGTAGATGAAGCCATCAACAGGGTAGCGCGAAAGTATGAACTTTCCAAGGGCGTATGGGCAGGGCACTCCATGGGAATTGATTTGGGCGATGGGTATAATATTGGAGAATCCAATAAGATGGAGATCGTACCAAATATGATTCTGACCTTCCATCCCAGTTTGCTGGATAAAAACGGAGAGGGAGTGCTGTACGCAGATACTTATGTGTCCACTGAGGGTGGAGCTCGCTGTCTAACTGATAAGTACAGGGAGTCCCCCTATTGGGAGGATCTAAAAGAGTTGGTCAAATAACAAACGAGAGGAAAAACAAATGATTACAGACGCGAAATATGTAGCAGAACGGGATAGACGAGTGGCGCTGCTGGATAAACTGATAGAGGATACTAGGGTGGACGCGCTGGTACTGACATCGACTGCCCAGCAGGCCTACCAGATAGCGACTAAGTATGTTTCAGGCTATCAGTTAACGACTCGCCGTGATTTTGTTTTTATGAAGCCGGGTGAGATGCCTCGGCTGATTATCCCCACTGTAGGACAGCAGTTCCATGCCCGCCGTTTGAGTTGGCTGCCGGATGAGAATATTTACTGCGGCCCAATGGTGGAAACGGTGTGTGGTTGGATCCGCGAGTTGGGGCTGACGAAGCCCCGAGTGGGAATGTACGCGACCGCCGAGCTGCCGGTGCCGATCCAGCAGGCAATATTGGATGCCGGTGCTGAGATTGTGGATATTACCGATGCCTACACCAAGGCTCGCCAGCCGAAATCCGAATTTGAGGTGGAGCTGACCCGAGAAGCCACCCGCATCGCGGTGGAGTCTTTTGAGCATGTGGTGAAGATGATAGAGGTAGGTGCTACTGAACGCCAGATGGTAGGCGCTGGGGAAGGCTACCTGAGGGCACATGGTGCGGAGGATTCTTTGGTGCTGGTGCGCTCTCAACATCCGCATTCTTTTATCTGCCGTCCAACTGACTACCGAATGGAGCGGGATACCGCTACCGTTTATTCGGCGGAGGTTGCAGGGCCCTTTGGCTACTGGACACAGGTGCTGCGGCCGATCTTTTTCAGCAAGGGCTGCCAGCCAGAGGTGCGGCACATTCTGGAAGTAATAAAGGAAGCAGAGGCTGCCGGCGCGGAAGCGATGAAGATAGGCAACACCGTGGCAGATGTAGCCAAGGCCGTGGAAAAGGTAGTGGCCCAAAACGGCTGCAAGACCGGTGTATGGAGCGGTCATGGTATGGGGCATGATTTGGGTGACGGAGTGGACATTGGCAATATGAATGAGATGGAGATCGTCCCCAACATGGTACTGACCCTACACCCCAGCGTCCTTAGCGATAAAGATGGCTTTCTATTTGGAAATACTTGGCTTGCAACTCCGGACGGTGCCGAGCTGCTTTCTCCACAGTACTACAATGTGCATGAGTTGGAAGAACTAAAGGAGCTTGTGCGCTATAAATAAGGGCTGCAATAAAATGAACATAGTACGGCGGCTGCGGGGCGACCCGCGGCCGCCGTGTGCATGGGGGGGGAAGGGAAGAAGCGGGACATGAAAGGAGACAGGGGGCGCAGCCCCCGCCCGCCGGAGGCGGGCGCCACGAGCGAAGCTCGTGGGTTCCGGCGAAGCCGGAACGGGCTGCGCCCTTATTTTCGGTTTGCAGGGGACGACCGTTAGGGGCAGAAAACAAAGCGCGGGCTGCGGGGGAGAGACGGGTTGTGAAAGGGCCACAAGGCGGTAAAAAGCCGTTGACGAAGGCATTTTGGAGGCTTATAATGAAAATAACAAAATGGGTAAGTAGGAGAAAAAGTGCTTATCCCGGGAAAAAGGAAGGAGTAGCCCCATGAGCAAATTTAACATTATGGAGACCACTGTGGCCAAGGTGCAGGCCGCCTATCTGGACGGAACCCTGACCTGCCGCGAGCTGTGCGAGGATTACATCGCGCGCATCAAGGCGTATGACCACGAGGGCCCGGCCATCAATTCCATCATCTGTGTAAACCCCAAGGCGCTGGAGGAGGCGGATGCCTTTGACGTCTATGTAAAAGAGCACCACGCGCTGTGCGGCCCGCTGCACGGTATCCCTGTGATGCTGAAGGATAACTTTAATACCACCGATATGCCCACCACCGCCGGCAGCATCGCGTTGGAGGGCTGGGTGCCGGATAAGGATGCCTTTGTGACCAAGAAGCTGCGCGAAGCGGGTGCTCTCATTCTGGCCAAGACCAACCTGCATGAGTTCGCCATCTGGGGCGAGACCATCAGCTCGGTGATGGGTCAATCCGTGAACCCCTATGATCCCACCCGTACCCCCGGCGGTTCCTCCGGCGGCACCGGCGCTTCCATCGCCTGCAATATCGGTATCATCGGCCTGGGCACTGATACCATCAATTCCGTCCGTTCCCCCTCTTCCGCCAACAGCCTGGTCGGCATCCGTCCCACCATTGGTCTGGTTTCCCGCGCGGGCATCGTGCCCTATTCCCTGACGCAGGATACCGCCGGCCCCATCTGCCGCACCGTGGAGGACGCAGTCCGCTGCCTGGATGTTATTAAGGGCTATGACCCTGATGATGCCGAGACCGCCTGGAGCGTTGGCCACGAGGAGTGCTACATGGACCACCTGAATGTGGACGGCATGAAGGGCCGCCGCATTGGTGTGCTGGAGAGCCTCTTTGGCAAGGAAGAGATCAATGAATCCACCAACAAGGTGGTGCGCAATGCCTTGAAGGTTTTTGAGGAGAACGGCGCTACCCTGGTGCCTGTGACCGATAACATTGACCAGCCGTGGCTGACCAGCGAGGTTTCGGTCCACCTGGATGACTTCCAGCATGACCTGGACGGGTATCTGGCCACCCTGCCTGAGGATTGGCAGATCCACAGCATGGCGGAGATTCTGGAAAAGGGCCTGTTCCATCCCTTTAGCGAGAGCAATATGCGCGATGCCATGACCCGCGAGGTGGGTTCTCCCCGCTATCTGGAGAAAATGTATAACAAGATCGGTGTGCGCACCCATGTGCTGAAGATCATGGCCGACCTGAACCTGGACGCCATGGTTTATCCCCATCAGCAGCAGCTGGTCTGCAAGATCGGTGCCAACCAACAGCAGCGCAACGGCGTGCTGTGCTCCTCCACAGGGTTCCCCTCCATCGCGGTTCCCGCGGGCTTTGCGCCCGATGAGAATGCGCCCATCGGCGTGCCGGTCGGCATGGAGATCATCGGCCGTCCGTGGAGTGAGGCGAAGCTTATCGAGATCGCTTATGCCTTTGAGCAGCACTCTCACTTCCGCCGTCCCCCCGTATCGGCGCCTGACCTAAACAAGTAAAAGAATACGCCATAAAATGTCCCCCATCGGTGATGAGCCGGTGGGGGACGGTTTTTGCTCTTTATCGGTGGAGGAAAAAAGCCTTCTGTGAGGGCTGGCAGCGAGACGCCCTGCCGATGCTTTTTTCGCCTGTTCGGCGAAAAGAAAGCTTACTAAAGGGGAAACTAAGGGGAAGCCCTCTCTTGCAGGGCTCCCCCTCTTGTGGGAATGACCACACTGGGTCATCCCCACAATTCATCCCCTTTCGGAGCGCCCTCCGGCCTTAAGGGGCTTCGCCCATTGAAATGGGCGACCAAAGACGCTGTCTTTGGAAACTGCAAGCCTTTTGAAAAAGGCTTGACCGAAAACTTTACGAAGCGGCCGCGGCAAAGTACAGCGAGTACCCGCCCAACTGCAGCACCAGCGTTTGCTCGGCGCTGCCATCCTGCCGGGTGGTGACCGATACCGCCGCGGGGCCGGTTTCATCCCCTACGGTGAGGCTGTAAATGGTGGCTTCCACACCGCCGCTATCCTGCCGGGTGTAGCTGCCCTCCCAGCTTTGCGTGCCGGAGGTGAAGGTGAGCTTGCCATTCTCGGCCCGGCAGGTCAGTTCAAGCACTGCGGCATCGGGGTAGATCTCCTGCATGCTGTTCCCAATGAAAAGGATGCTGCCATCCTGGGTGGACTGCACCGTGACGACCTGCCAATCTTTATCCTCGATGTGGTGGGTGGTGACCTGCTTGCCGCAGGCGGTAAGCAGCAATACGCTGGCAAGAATAATAGCGAAAAATCGTTTCATAGGTTCCTCCTTAGTCTGGGTGGCGGCTCATGATGACGCCCAATATCACCAGGGCGATGCAGCCCAATATGGCGAAGAGCAGGCCCCACGGAAAGCCGGCGGTGACAAAAATGGCGGTAGGGCCATCCGCGCCGCCGATGATGCCGATGCTGCTATTGGCCGGGAGGCCATACCCCAGCATGAGCAGGGTAAGCACTAGCTGCGGCAGCAGCAACAGCCCGCATATCCCGGCGGCGATGGCGACCCATTTCCAGAAGCGGCGCCGGCGGTGATTCTGCTCCGCCAGCTGGCCGGTGAGGGCGCTCAGCTTATCCGCCAATACCGCTTGCGGTTCCAGCGGGGCGGTGCTTTCCGGCTTTGGAGCGCCCAGCAGCTCCTCTACGGAGACCTCCAGGCACTCGGCCAGCCGCACCAGCATATCGGCATCCGGGACCGAGAGCCCCTGTTCCCATTTGCTGACGGTCTGCCTGACATTCTTTACCGCACAGATTGCATCACGCTT
>ERZ825324.4925-NODE-4925-length-10558-cov-3.004951_pt1 | contig 10558 bp, 9 predicted proteins | sample MGYA00519859_ERZ825324 | MGnify/ENA primary metagenome ERZ825324 (study PRJEB31778, sample SAMEA3449198) | human gut metagenome | biome: human gut; feature: human-associated habitat; material: faeces | place: United Kingdom | collected 2010/2012 ... | reverse complement strand
TATATTCGCCGGAGCTGTTATTCATTCCGTTTGCTTTATAAAGAAAACTTTTCTATTCCTCATCCGCATACTTCGCAAACCGCTTCTCATTCTGATGGATCACATAATAATACATCACGATCAGCAACGCACTTGCCAGGATCCATGCCGCCGGACTTGCCATGCATACTCCAAAGTAACTCTTCTGCCCTGCCGCGATCATGGCAACAACGCCCCTGCCAACCAACTCAGCCACACCAGCCATCATCGGGAGCAGTCCATATCCCATTCCCTGGATTCCATTCCGGTAAACATTTACAACGGTAAGCGGAATAAAGAAAGTACCGACGCATTTCAGATAAATATCCACGGAATGCATAATTTCTGTCAAATCCCCAGACAAGAACAGATACGTCATATATTTCCCAACTGTCATAATGATCGCCGCAACTACGACTGAATAGATACTTCCCATGATCGTAATTGACTTAAATCCCTGACGGATCCTTTTGATCTTACCTGCTCCAATATTCTGTGCGCAATAGGTTGCCATCGTGGTTCCCATCGCAACATATGCCTGCGTCACGATCTGCTCGATCTTATTCGCTGCGGTAAATGCTGCTACCTGTGTGGAGCCAAGCAGATTCAGGGCAGTCTGTACCATCATGGTTCCAATCGCTGTGATCGAATATTGAAGAGCCATCGGGATTCCGACTGCAAGCTGGATCTTCAGCAGATGTCCGCTCGGACGCCAGTCCTCCTTATGTAAATGCAGGATTGGAACCGCCTTCACAATATATACCAGACACAGGATTCCCGAAATCCCCTGTGAAATCACGGTCGCCCATGCCGCACAGGCTGCGCCCATGTGAAACGCAATGATAAATACCATATCCAGCACAATGTTGAGCAACGCCGCAAGAATCAGGAAATATAGCGGAACCTTGCTGTTACCAAGTGCCCGCAAGACACTGGATAAAAAGTTATATAGCATCTGCGCCGCAATTCCACCACAGATTACCATAATATACGCATAGGCATCCTTGAAAATATCATCCGGTGTCTTCATAATCCCAAGAAGCGGTTTCATTGCCATCATTCCGAGCACAGTCATAATAAGAGACATAATATTCGCCAGAATCGCGGCATTTCCTACAGTCTTGCGCATTGCTTTCATATCACCCGCGCCAAATTTCTGTGCCGTAAGTACGGTAAATCCTGCCGTCATTCCCAGTATAAATCCATTGATCAGAAACATGATCGTTCCCGTACTTCCAACAGCCGCAAGTGCTTTGGTTCCCACGAACTTTCCTACGATAATCGTATCTGCCATACTGTAGAACTGCTGAAATACATTTCCAATGAAGATCGGCAGTGTGAAATTAAAAATAATTTTTCCCGGATTCCCGGTCGTCAAATCTTTCTGTAATGTTTTCATATATTCCCTCTGTTTATCTTATTAACATTTTACCTTTCGTCATTATAGAAAAATGTATCTTAAATTGCAATTGTCGTTTTCACGAAATTTCCCCTGTTTCACAAAGTATTTCCCGTTTATTTGACGGAATCTTTGACACCCCAGATTCTATCCTCTATAATAGTTTATATAGAAAAAAATTATCATTTTCAGGAGGCATTGATATGAAACCACTGCCCTTTATCATGCAATATGTCAGGCGATACAAATATCGCTATATTGCCGGAATCCTTACTCTTTTTGCTGTAGATGCGGCAAGTGTATTTATTCCAAAACTTACCGGTATCATTACCGATGGTCTTACCGCGCGTAGCATCACCTGGAGTTCCATTCGTACCTGTCTTCTTGGAATCTTTCTGATTGGTCTTCTGCTCGCAGTCGGCCGTTTTTTGTGGCGTTATTTTCTTTTTGGAACCGCACGTATTATCGAGCGCGAACTGCGTAATGAAATGTTTTCCCATCTGGAAACTATGGATGTGGAATACTACAACAGCCACAAAACAGGTGATCTGATGACCCGGTTTACCAGTGACTTAAATGCGGTCCGCATGGCACTTGGCCCTGCTGTCATCTGCATCTTTGATTCCGTAGTCATGACGCTCCTGGTCGTCTGCCAGATGATGTATTATGTCAATATAAAACTGACCCTTCTGGCACTGATCCCGATGGTCATCATCTGCCTCGGCTATATGCATTACGGAAAGGTACTGGATGACCTCTACACCGAACGTCAGGACAGTGTTTCCAATCTTGCCGACTTTGTACAGGAAAGCTTCTCCGGGATCCGTGTGATCAAGGCCTTTGTTCGCAAGCAGGCAGAAATCCTTTCTTTTTCCAAAAAGAACCAGGATACCATGGATAAAAGTATGCGCATCGCAAAGCTGGAAGCCATCCTGATCCCGCTTCTGGATGTGATCATCGGATTTTCCAGTCTTGCCTCACTCCTTTATGGGGGATACCTCGCCCTGATCGGACAGATTACACTCGGACGCTTCGTAGCTTTCAATCAGTATGTCAATATGCTGGTATGGCCGATGCTCGCCTGTTCGGAAGCTGCCGTCATGTTTTCCCAGGGAACTGCATCCATCCGCCGTGTACAGGAAATCCTGGAAGCACAGACAAATGTAAAAGATACTGCTTCTGTCACAACTTTAGATACCCTGCACGGGGATATCCGTTTTGATCACCTGACCTTTACGCACCTTGGAAATACTTCTCCGGTACTGCATGATATCAATCTGGACATCCCATCCGGGACAACCCTTGCCATCATCGGGCGCACCGGCAACGGAAAGTCCACTCTGGTCAATCTCCTGCTCCGGCTTTACAACACCGAGCCAGGCATGATTTATCTGGATGACCATGATATCAACACAATTCCGCTGAAAACTCTGCGTGAAAATATTGCTTATGTACCACAGGATAATTTTCTTTTTTCCGATACTCTGAAAGCAAATATTGCATTCGGTACAAAATCACAGGATATGAGCCGTATTATCGCCGCAGCAAAATCAGCCTGCATTCACGATAATATTGCAAATTTTCCGGACAACTATGATACGATCGTCGGCGAACGTGGCGTTACGCTTTCCGGCGGTCAGAAACAGCGCAGCTCCATCGCCCGCGCCCTGATAAAAAATGCACCGATCCTGATCCTTGATGACTCCCTTTCCGCTGTCGACACCGATACAGAAGAACATATCCTACATAATCTCAGGGACGATCGTAAAGGAAAAACAACCATCCTGATCGCACACCGAATTTCCACGGTACAGCATGCCGATCTGATCATGGTACTTGAAAACGGGGAAATGAAAGAGCTTGGAACACACACCGAACTGATTCAGAAAAATGGTATTTATAAAGATATGTTTGAAAAGCAACAGTTGGAAGCTTCCATTGGAGAACAGGAGGTAGCCATAAGATGAAACGACTTTTAAGTTATCTAAAACCGCATAAATGGGTAATGACCCTGGCAACTGTCCTGGTTCTCTTTATCATTGCGGTGGAACTTTACCGCCCGATCATCATCGGAAATGCAATCGACCAGTATATCAACGGTTATTATCATCCGTATGTAGAAGCCGACGTTTCCGCTTCGGACGCTGTAAACTGGAACGGTCTTGTACTGTCGCGCGACCAGGCAGTATCTAAGGCGGATTCTGCTTCCTTTTATCAGATTTTTCTCTGGAAGGATCACTATTACATGGCAGAAAATCTCACCCGCGCTGAATGTACTGCACTACAAAATGCCGATACATCTGTTTTAAAAAATTATGTCAGAGAAGGTGCACAGAAGCTTACTTCCAATGATCTGAAGGTTTTAAGACAAAATGATTTTAAGGGGATCTTAAAAGCCGGAATCCTGTTTCTTCTGCTGCTTTTTAGCGGCTTTTTCCTGAACCTTGCCGACACCTGGCTTTTACAGAAGATGGGGCAGCAGATCGTGTACAAACTGCGTGAAGAAACATTTACACATATACACAGCCTGTCACTTTCTTTTTTCAATACAACACCGGTTGGCAAGCTCGTAACACGTGTATCTAACGATACTGAAGCAGTCAACGAACTGTTTTCCACCATTCTTGTGAAACTTTTTAAAAACGTTGTTAAGATTATTGGTTACGCTGTTGTCATGCTCTCAATTAATGTGAAAATGGCAGGTATATCCTTCCTGCTTTTACCTCTGGTTGCAATCCTGACTTTTGTTTTCCGGCATCTCTCCAGAAAAGCTTACCAGATCACAAGAAATAAAATCACAGAGCTGAACACCTTCCTGTCCGAACATATTTCCGGTATGAAGCTGATCCAGATCTTTGCACGCGAAAAAGAGAAATACAGTGAATTTGAAGGCAAATCTATGGAACTGTACCGTGCCAATTTCCGCGAGATCATGACTTTTGCGATCTTCCGGCCTTCAATCTATCTGGTTTCGGTCATTGCTATGATCCTTGTTATCCGTACCGGAAGCCTCTCTGTGTTAAATGGAAGTCTTTCTCTCGGAACCCTGTTCGTGTTTATCACCTACATCAGCTCCTTTTTTGAGCCAATCCAGGAGCTTTCCGAACAGCTTGGAACCCTGCAGTCTTCCATTGCTTCCGCAGAAAAGATTTTCAGTGTTCTTGATGTAAAACCAGAGATCGTATCTCCGGCCGATCCGGCTCCGGTCAATATTCTTGGTGAAATTGAATTCCGCCATGTCTGGTTTGCCTACGAAGAGGAAAATTATATTTTAAAAGATGTAAGTTTTGTAATCCATCCGGGTGAAAAGGCTGCTTTTGTCGGCGCTACCGGAGCAGGAAAATCTACAATTTTAAATCTGATTGGAAGATATTTTGATATTCAGAAGGGACAGATCCTGATTGATGGGATCGATATTCATGAAATTGATCTGGATGTACTCCGCGGTGCGATTGGTCAGGTTCAGCAGGATGTCTTCATCTTCACCGGAGACATCAAAAGTAATATCTCGCTGAATAATGAAGCAATCTCACCGGACGATGTCAGACGGGCTGCCGAAATTGTAAATGCAGATCCATTTATTCAGAAACTGCCGCACGGATATGATGAACCGGTTACAGAACGCGGAAGTACTCTATCTGCCGGGCAGCGCCAGCTTTTGTCCTTCGCACGGACACTTGCTTATGATCCGAAGATCCTTGTTCTCGATGAAGCAACTGCCAACATCGATACAGAAACCGAAACACTGATCACACAGGCACTTGCACGGCTGATGGATGGAAGAACTACGATCATGGTCGCGCACCGGCTTTCTACGATCCAGCATGCAGATAAAATTATTGTGATGCATCACGGGGAAATAAAAGAATCCGGAACCCATCAGGAGCTGCTGGCGAAGGATGGGTTGTATAAGAAATTGTATGAATTGCAGTTGATGGATTAGACAATTCTGTCATTTTATTTCACACTGATGTGAATGGTGATTTCACTGTGTGCGACTTTTTATAGTCTTGGTTATGTGCGTGGAAAGCATGATTCCAAGACGCAAAAATAACCGCCCATCGTCCTGAGAAAACATGAGCGGTTATTTTTAATAAGCAAATAATATCAGGCGAACCGTCATCGGTAGCACCTTTTCTATTTATTATACTAGCATCTTTACACTTTTATGTCAATTTTCTTTACAAGATTTCTTTCGCCCTATGGCATGCAACGGAATGTCCTTTGGAAATCTCCTGAAGTTTCGGGACACCGTTTTTACAGGCTTCTGTCGCATATGGACAACGAGTCACAAAACGGCAGCCCTCCGGGATATTCATCGGACTTGGCAGCTCGCCTTTGAGCTGGATTCTTTTATGTTCTCTTGCTTTTAACGGATCCACGATCGGAATTGCGGAAAGCAGTGCCTTTGTGTATGGATGCATCGGATTGGTATAAAGTTCATTGCTCTCTGCCACCTCAACCAATGTTCCATGATACATAACTCCGATTCGGGTACTGATGTAACGTACCATTGAAAGGTCATGTGCTGCAAAAAGATACGTCAGACCGAATTCGTTCTGCAGATCTTCCAGCATATTGACAACCTGTGCCTGGATCGATACATCCAGTGCGGAGATCGGCTCATCGCAGACGATGAACTGCGGGTTCACTGCCAGTGCTCTCGCAATGCCGACACGCTGACGCTGTCCGCCGGAGAATTCATGAGGATATCTGTTCGCATGCTCAGAGTTCAGTCCAACCTTCTCCAGCATGGAAATGATCATATCATGACGTTCCTTCTTATTGGCAGCCAGCTTATGAATATCTATGGCTTCCCCTACGATATCTCCTACGGTCATTCTGGGATCCAGACTTGCATAAGGATCCTGGAATACCATCTGCATCTTCTGACGGTAAGGCAGCATATCTACCTTTACTTTATTTTCAACGTCCAGGATCACCTTGCCGTCAAATGTGATCTTGCCGCCGGTGGGCTCATATAATCGTAAGATAGAACGTCCGGTGGTGGTCTTACCACAGCCGCTCTCTCCTACCAGTCCGAGAGTCTCACCTTTATTCACAAAAAAGCTGACATCATCCACGGCCTTCACGAACTTACGGTTTTTACCCATGCCGCCTGCGGGGAAGTATTGCTTCAAATGTTCAACCTGAAGTAACTTATCACTCATTGGTATTTCCTCCCTCCATCTCAGCTTTCTGGTTCATAAAGCAGTGTGCATAATGCGTCTCGCTAAAATCCGTCTTGGGCGGATTCTCTCTCAGGCAGATCTTCATGCAGTTCTTACAGCGGGGGGCGAATTCACATCCTTCGGGAGGATTCAGAAGATCCACCGGGTTACCCTCGATGGGGATCAGCTTCTCATGCTTCGTGCTGTCCAGACGGGGGATACTCTCCAGAAGGCCCTTGGTATATTCATGCTTCGGATGGTAGAAGATCTCGTCACAGGTACCGGTCTCCACGATACGGCCGGCATACATGACTGCAATACGGTCACACATGCTCGCCACGATACCCAGGTCATGGGTGATCATGATGATCGCCATGCCCAGCTTGTCCTTCAGCTCCATCATCAGCTCCAAGATCTGCGCCTGAATGGTAACGTCCAGTGCGGTAGTAGGCTCATCGGCGATCAGAAGCTTCGGTTCACATGCCAGCGCAATTGCGATCATGACACGCTGTCTCATACCACCGGACAGCTCGTGGGGATACTGCTTCATACGTTTCTCCGGTTCATTGATACCTACCAGAGACAAAAGCTCCACTGCTCTTGCATATGCCTTTTTCTTATCCGCATCGGTATGCAGACGGATCACTTCCATGATCTGATTGCCAATGGTATATACGGGATTTAAGCTGGTCAGAGGATCCTGGAAAATAATGGAAACCTCTTTACCACGCATTTTGGAAAAATCTTTTTCGGTCATTTTCTCCACTTCGTGTCCATTGAAGTGAAGTTCTCCGCCGATCAGCTTACCGGGATAAGCGGTCAGTCCCATCAGACTGTATGCGGTTACGGATTTACCGGAACCACTCTCTCCTACGATGCCCAGTACTTCCCCTTCCTTCAGGTGAATGGAGACATCGTTCAGTGCCTTTACTTCTCCGGCAGGAGTAAAGAAAGAGAGACGTTCATGCTGTATATCTACCAGATAATTGTTATCCATCTTCACTACTCCTTCCATTAATTCTTAAGCTTCGGGTCAAATGCGTCACGAAGTCCGTCACCAAACAGGTTAAAGCTTAAGATGATCAGACTGATCAGCAGACAGGGTGCAAACAGCAGGTACGGGAATGTGATCATTCCGTTAATGGCATCACTTGCAAGGCTTCCCAGGGAAGGCAGGGGAACTGCCACACCCATGCCTAAGAAGCTCAGATAGCTCTCGGTAAAAATAGAGGAAGGGATCTGCAGTGTGGTGGTAACGATCAGCGTACCGATACAGTTGGTCAGCAGATGCTTTTTAATGATACGGCCATCCTTGGCTCCCAGAGCCTTGGCTGCCATGACATAATCATTTTCCTTCAGGGTCAGGATCTGGCTTCGTACCATACGTGCCATTCCTACCCAGTACAGCAATGCGAATACGATGAAGATACTGATCAGGTTAGATCCTACGATCTGCATCCATCCGAACCCGGGAAGCTGTGCCAGATTCGCCAGAGGGTCCTTTAACGCAAAGGACAGCAGCACGATCAGCAGAAAATCCGGTATCGTATAGATAATATCCACAATACGCATGATGATCAGATCCACCCATCCACCGAAGAATGCAGATATGGAACCGATCAGGGAACCGATCACAAAAATAATGGCAGTAGCGATCAGACCAACCAGCAGGGAGATACGGCTTCCCATCATAACACGGATGGCATAATCACGGCCCATTTTATCGGTACCGAGCACATGGGGGAATACCTTCTCTCCCGCATCCATACGCTCTATCTCTTTCTCGGAATACTGCATGGGGTGCAGATTCTCGCTTCCTTTGATCTGTGTCTTGTAATCATAGGGATAAAATGCCGGCACGATAAAGGAAAAGATCATAACTACAATAATAACGAAGAGGCTGACCATTGCAACCTTATTTTTACGAAGTCTGCGGAAGCCATCCTGCCAGAAGCCCACGCTCTCACGCATGATGACCTGGCTCTGCTTCTCTTCTTCATTCGCCGGCATAAAATCTTCCGGTTTATATTTTACATGAAAGCTCATAGCATTCGGTTCTTTCATCGGTATCTTCCTTCCTGTTAATCTTACTTCAACTTGATCCTGGGGTCGACGAGCTTATATACGATATCCACCAGCACATTCATGACAACCATCAGTGTTGCGAGGAAAATGGTGGTACCCATGATCATGGTGTAGTCACGGTTAATGATCGAGCTGACAAATTCATTGCCCAGACCGGGGATCGTGAAAATCTTCTCTACTACGAAGCTTCCTGTCATAGTATAAGCCATCATAGGACCTACATAGGTGATAACAGGGAGCAGTGCATTTCTCAGTGCATGCTTGAACAGACGGAAGAAAGGCTTTACTCCCTTCGCCGTAGCGGTTCTCATATAATCCTGTCCCAGAACATCCAGCATGGAAGAACGCATCAGTCTCATAATATAAGCAGTGGGGTACAATGCCAGTGCGATCACGGGCATCACATAATGCTTCCAGGTGCCGATTCCGTAAGTGGGCAGTATCTTTACCTTACTTCCCAGGAAATACAGAAGCAGAGTACATATAACGAAGCTTGGTACCGCAATACCACAAGTGGAGATCACGGAGATCACGCTGTCCAGCGTCTTGCCACGATGGGTAGCTGCCAGACATCCCAGAGGGATACCTACCAACAGCGCTACGATAACGGAAAGCCCACCTACTCTTGCAGATACAGGGAACTTGGATACTATAATAGAAGTAACGGTTCTTCCTCTCTGCTTCAGACTCTCTCCGAAATCACCGTGCAAAGCATCTTTCATATACGTCAGATACTGCTGGGACAAAGGCTTGTCCAGTCCATATTTTGCCTCCAGGGCTGCCTGTGCAGCGGGGCTTACTGCCTTCTCCGAGAGGAACGGACCACCGGGGACCATGTTCATCAGGAAAAAGGTGAGTGTTGCTACTGTAAAAATCGTGATCAGCGCCAGACCGATACGTTTTGCAATATATTTAAGCATCTCTTCAACTCCTTGCTTTTCTTTTGCCTACGGACATTCATAAAATACACTTTTCGTATTTGTATGCAAGTATACACGTACGTAAAATGTACTTTACTTTTCCGACAACGACTTTTGTTATATTACAACACTTTTTCAAGGCTGTCAACTGAATTACATATGAAGCATCTGCCAGTTTCCGTGTTTTTCTTATTCCTGATTTATCTCCACCGTGTTCGTGTGCTACGCACATTTGTCTGTATATTTATGAAAAAGTTTTTCATTAAAAATAGTCTCTGTTTTTCAATTCCTGTATATAGTGTATATTTTCCAGTATATGATGTATATTTACACATTATATTTTTGTTCTTTTTTCTTTCTCCCATGTATGTCTCTATAGTTTTCCTCAAAAAAAAGAAGAATTTCCGGTGCAGAAAATTCTTCTTTTTTATACATTTTTTATTTTTTGTAGTTTTCATTTTGTTGCGCAGTCACTCAGATTTTGCAAAACGGCTCCATATATGCCGCGGCATCCTTTAACTCCTCTTCCATGGCAAGCAGCCGGTTGTACTTCGCCACACGATCGCTGCGGCAGGGTGCTCCGGTCTTGATCTGTCCGGCATTCAGTGCCACCGCTATATCTGCTATGGTGGTATCCTCCGTCTCGCCGGATCTGTGGGAGATCACCGCCTTGTAACCATTCTTGTGTGCCATCTCCACCGCTTCGAAGGCTTCAGACAGCGTTCCGATCTGATTGACCTTTACCAGAATGGCATTACCACAATGAAGTTTGATCCCGGCATCCAGCCGTTTTGTATTTGTGACAAACAAGTCATCTCCCACTAACTGGATTTTCTCTCCCAGCCGTTTCGTCAGCTCCTGCCAACCGTCCCAGTCATTTTCATCCAGTCCGTCCTCAATAGAGATAATGGGATAGTTCTCCACAAGCCGTTCATAATACGAGATCATTTCTCCGGTATCCCGCA
>ERZ825324.4921-NODE-4921-length-10561-cov-4.184180_pt1 | contig 10561 bp, 10 predicted proteins | sample MGYA00519859_ERZ825324 | MGnify/ENA primary metagenome ERZ825324 (study PRJEB31778, sample SAMEA3449198) | human gut metagenome | biome: human gut; feature: human-associated habitat; material: faeces | place: United Kingdom | collected 2010/2012 ... | reverse complement strand
TGGAGGAATTTTGCAGAGAGGTATCGGAAGGGAAAATTCAAATACACTGACGGATTATATGGTTTCTATATAATCTGTCAGCCATTTAATATTTATATCATCCTCAAGTTTATTGTATAGTTTCATTTGCATAGGAATAATGTCTGCATAAGGTGATGATTTATAATCTGGGACTTCTGTTATTATTGTCTGACGTAATTCATTAAAGAAAGAAAGTGAAATTTCAAAATTGCGCAATTTAGCAAAATATAGTGTTTCATAAAGGTATGTATGAAGAAAATATAGTTTTATTTCATCATAATATTTAGCAAAATATGGTGTTTGCTTCATGAAATTCCAGACAGAAAGTTGTACATTTGCATGCATTTTAAGTGTAGAATCATCTTTCATATCATGTCTCATAGTGCCACTGCTGTTTTGTCTGTAATGGTAAAATATTTTATCTGTAATAACAATTCTGTCTGCGTAAAATAGTAAAGGATACACGAAAAGTGGTTCCTCATATATACAATGTTCAGCATATCTAACATTTGATTTTTTTATCAGTTCATGTTTATATAATTTATTCCAACAACCATAAGTTAATTTTTCAGTGATTAGAAAGTGTTTTCGCTCATCAATAGAATGTATTTCTATATATTCAGGAGACGTTTTCCTTCCGGTTGAGACATTACCTAACGATTCTGTGAAATAGTCATATTCAAACTGAACAATATCGCAGTTATAAGTTTTTGCTATATTGTATGCTTCGAGAAAATAATTAGTGGAAACGAAATCATCAGCATCGACAAAGGCAATGTATTCGCCGGAAGCATATTTAAGAGCGATATTTCTGGCTCCGCCCTGACGAAGATTTTTTTCAAGCTTTAATATTATTATGCTTTCTGGAAAAGCCCTTTCTATATCAGTTAGCATTTCCCAGGTTTTGTTGTTATCTGTAGATGCATCATCAACAAATATTAATTCAATATCTTCAATGCCAATATTTTGTTGGAAAAGAGATAAAAAGCATTTTGGCAGCCACTGGGTTGCATTGAAACATGGAATGATTACACTGATTTTCTTTGGCAAAATAAAGTTCCCCCATTGAGTTTAATAAACCATACTATATAATGGTAACGTAGAAGCGGAAATATTGCAATGAGGATTTTGATGTAGTATTTTAAATATTAATTGTGGTACAATAAAAACAAATTAAAATTTATGGAGATAGTATGCAGATTTGGATAGAAGTTACTGATTTTGCAAAAATTAAATATGCCAGGGTATGTGTGAATAAATATACCTTATTTGTGGGACCCAATAACTGTGGAAAGACATTTTTGATGCAGTTAATAGAAGGAATTAATGATGCATGGAGCGAATTGGTTGACGAGCGCTCAATAATAAGCTTGTGCAGGGAGAGTAATGATAATCATACGATTTATGAACTTTCGGCGAGTACCATAGAACAGTTTATGCGCATAATCAATGAAAATGTACATGAAAAGATAGAAGATATTATTTTGACTGAGTTTAACAGAAAAATAAATGTAGGAAATGTAAAAATAGATATTTGCTTAGATAAAGATGAGAAATATATAATATACAATTCTGATTATTTTTCAGAAATAACCAGATTCCTGGAAGAAAAACTGGAAAATAGTGGGAATATTGATTTCCTTAATAACATGGATAGAAATATTTCGGTTTTGATAGAAGAGATACCGGAAGATGGACAAGCGAAATTAAAAGGAATTTATTTAAGTTTAAAACAGAACAAAACAATATGGAAAAATATTGAGAATCTTGTTTTGGAGATAATTGAGCGGAAAAGTTTATTTATGCCGGCCTCAAGAAATGGGTTGATGCTTTTGTATAAAGATTTTTTTGCCAATAAAATGGATTCTGTTGTTGCCTATAGGTTTAACGAGTTTGGTGTAGAAAAACAAAGAGAGAATTCATTAAACATAACAAGCCATATGTATAAATTTCTGAGATTCTTGCAAACGTATCATGAAGACCAGATGGCAAAGGAACAGTGGGGAAAAGAAATAGCATTTTTTGAAAAAAATATTATAGATGGAAAAATATCAGTTGACCAGAAAAATGGCATGGTCTATACATCAAGGGAAGAACAGGTTAATTCTCCGATGTACCTGACATCTGCGATGGTAAATGAAGTCGCTCCATTTTATTTGGCGATGACATCTACGGAGCAATATGACAGATTTATTATTGATGAAATAGAGGCAAGTCTTCATCCACAAAAACAATTGGAAATGGTTAGATTCCTCAATAGGCTAAGAAATAATGGCGCAGAATTCATTATAAGTACGCATAGTGATACATTTGTTAACCGATTAAATAATATTGTTTTAATATCTAAATATATAAAAAGAACAGGTGAAAAAAATGTGCTTCATGAATTGGAGATAGAAGAGCAAGATTTAATAGATGATGGTGATCTTTTTGTATATGAATTTGTTGTGAAGGAAAATGGTAAAAGTGTTGTGGTAGAAAAAAATTGTGATTCAAAGTATGGATATCAATTTGATCTTTTTACCAGTGCAGCGTTGGAAGTTTATAATGAGGCGTTTAAGGTGGGAGAAATAATTAAGGATGAATAGGATACTCTTTAAAGAGCTGGATCCAAATAAGATACAGAAGAATACATTATATAAAATATCTGATTCAAAAGAGATTTCTTTTAGAGAAAAACATTGCGAAACAGAAATTTCTGAAGTTGTAAATATAAAATATGAGCTTGATGAGGCTCAATATGGAATATATGCAACTGAATATAGATCACCAAGTGTTGAGAAAAAGGGAAGCAAGACAACTGATATATTAGCGGGTATTGTTGATGAGAAGGAAAAACAAATATATACCCTTGTGTGTGATGTAAAGAGAGATATTTCTGCGTTTAGTGACGACTTATTAAGAGGAGATTCCTTAATAACTGTGATAAAAGAGGTCAGAGATTTTATTGATCAGATTAATTCGGAAATATTACATAAAAAGAGTTTCATGATATATTTTGAAGCAGATGGGTTTAAGGAAAGTTGTGAAACTGCAATAATAACAAAAAGTTTTGAAAACAATAAGTTTGCAGATGCTGCAGATATACTTGAGAAATTGTTAGATGATAACAATCAGGATATACCATGCCTGATAAGAACAAAAATGATTTCAAATTTAAAAAATTATTCAAATGAAATAGAAAAACTCCGCAAATTTTCTCAAGAGATGATAATTATAGGGGGATATGAATATAAGCTTTTAGTATTCATCTTAGAGAAAGATAATGTATCCGGTGATTACAAAAAAGATATAGCTATCAAAATTTAGCTGCTAAAATTACGCTAGAATATAAAAAATGCTAGAGATAATTATCAGGTAGAGGAAAATGATATCAGTATGTATTATTACAAAGAATGAACAAGAAAATATTGAACGATGTCTAAAGTCTTTAATGCCATATGAAATGGAAATCATAGTAGTTGATACCGGTTCGACAGACAATACTAAAGATATAGTGCAAAGATATACAGACAAAGTATTTGATTTTGAATGGTGCGATGATTTTGCGGCTGCTAAAAATTTTGCAATTTCCAAGGCTACAGCAGATTATGTAATGGTATTGGATAGTGATGAGTCTATTGAAAGTATAAATGAAGATAAATTAAAATGGCTGATATCTAAATATCCGGATAAGGTTGGTAGAATATATAGGAGAAATACTTTTCAAAAGACTGATTCGCAAAAGGAAAACCGAGAGTGGATTAATAGATTGTTTAATAAAAAATCATATCACTACGAAGGAAGAATACACGAACAGATAGTAAGATACGATGGTAAACAATATGACACTTTTAAGGCACCTGTTACAATCATACATACAGGGTATGATCTGACTGAAAAAGAGAAGAGTGCAAAAGCCAAAAGAAATATTTCTCTTTTAGAAAAAGAGTTAGACAGACTGATAAAGCTTTTTTGTAAAAATAATGGATTAAATATATGTGAAATAGATGGTATAGAGTTGGTCAATTATATATTCGAAAATGATAGTGCCTTATCATTGATTCTGCAAAAAGATGAATATCTGCCATATATTTTATATCAGCTAGGCAAAGGATATTATATGGCTATGGATTATCCGAAAGCCTGCGACTGTTTTTCCTGTGCATTGTCGTTTGACTTAAATCCCAAACTTGAATATGTTACAGATGCAGTTGAGACATATGGATACGCACTGGTAAATGCAGATAGGGCAGATGAAGCTTTGATGTTTGAGAATATATATAATGAATTTGGTAATACAGCAGATTTCCAATTTTTGATGGGGATTATATATATGAATAATGAACGGTTTGATGATGCGGTATCGGAATTTTTGAAAGCTACAAAGCATAAAGAGTGTAGGAATGTGGGGAGCAATTCGTATCTGGCATATTATAATATCGGTGTAATTTATGAATGTCTGGGAGATGTTGATAAAGCTATATCGTATTATAGAAGGTGCGGCAATTATAAACAGGCCAAGGATCGTCTGGCAGTATTGTAAATGAACTAAAATGTATGGAGAAAATATTGCGAATATAAACACTTTTATATTCACAAATGGAAAATAAGATGAAATTATTGTATTATAATTGGAATTCAAATAGCAATGCGGATATATGTCAGGGGTTTTCAAACCTGGATATAGCTTATGATGTGTGGCAGCATAAGCTTAATAATTATGAACACGATGATGACTTTTCTGAAAGTTTGTCAGAACAACTGAAAGCATATAATTATGATGCTGTTTTTTCGTTTGATTATATTCCTCTATTGTCATATGAAGCCCAGAAAAGGGGGATTTTATATTATGCGTGGATTTATGACTGTCCACAATTCACTCTTTTTTCTGATTCTATATATAATAGCTGTAATAGAATTTTTTTCTTTGATAGGGTACAATGCCAGTATTTTAAGGCTAGAGGTGTAAGACATGCATATCATATGCCGCTGGCTGTAAATATATACAGGATTAATCAGTTACATGAAGCTGGCGAAGATTGTACAAATGGAGATGTTGTTTTATCGACTGATATAAAGCATGAGGGGATATCATATATGCATGATATAAGTTTTATTGGCAGCTTATATAATGCAAATATGTATAATCAGCTTAATTATCTGCCTTCATATTTGCGTGGATATCTGGATGGAATCATCAATAGCCAGTTGAATATTTACGGGTATAATATGTTGCAGGAATTATTGACGGATAATATAATTTCAGAACTGGATAAGTATATTAGTCTGGATGATAGTGTGGATATTAAGTTACCGCATGAAATTGTATATGAGAATATGCTATATGATAAGTTGGCAGAAATTGAGAGAAGGGATGTACTGCAAAGATGTGCTAAGTATGCGGAAGTGGCTCTATATACAGGTTCGGATACAAGCGGTATAAATGACGTATATAAACATCAGATAAAGATAATGCCACCGGTTGATTACAATGTGCAGCTTCCCCAAATTTATAAACAGTCAAAAATAAATCTTAATATTACATGCCGTTCAATTACATCAGGAATGCCATTGCGTGTTTTGGATATAATGGCGAGTGGAGGATTTTTGATCTCAAATTATCAACCGGAGCTGGCTGAATATTTTGTGCCTGGAGAAGAAATGGTATTGTATGAAAGTATGTCAGATTTAGAAGATAAAGTGCGTTACTATCTGGAACATGATGAAGAACGTATTGCCATTGCAAGACGGGGATGTGAGAAGACCAGAGCGGAATTCTCATATGAAAAGATACTGGCTGAGATATTTAAATAGTTAGTTTTGAAGGATGAAACATACAACAGAGAATTATTTGAAATTTTTTCTGATGTTTATTCAATTATATGCTTGCCCCATAGTGGATGAACATATTGTATATTTTTTTAGAGTGGTATAATTGATACATATTAAGAGGTGGGTCGTATGATTTTAGTAATAAAGACATTAAAGGATATGTTCAAAAAAATGAACTCATAATAGCCGGATTTGATGAGGATAATCTTAATGGTATGAGTTACGATTTGACTATTGATGTATCCTTAGATGAAAATGGTGAGCAGCACATAGAATATGAACTTAATTCGGGAGAGACGATTTTTATAAAGTCGCAGGAGAAACTAAGCATTCCAGACAATATTTTAGGGCGGATCGCTGAGAAGCATTCCTGAATGAGACAAGGGCTGGTTGTTAGTGGTCCGCATTATCAGCCGGGACACAAGACATATGCGTTTTTGAGGGTTACAAATATATCAAAGAATATCATAACTCTTTCTAGAGGAAATAAGATAGCACAGATTATATTTGAACAGCTTACAGGAAAACCGGATGTACCATATAGCATTCAGATGAATGCTTCTTATCAAGATGAAGTTGAGTATAAAGGGCTTGGAAATGATAAGCAGGAATATGATAAGCAGACAAAGCGTAAGCTTGATCTCAATTAATTACCAGGCATTTACAAATGCAGCTCTTTTGGTTTTGGTAATAGCGGTTATCGCATTGTGTATCAGTATATTGTAGAGAAGAAAGCATCATCACTGATTATCGACTTTTCAATAAGCTATGGATAGGCTATGATATCCATAGCTTATTTTTTAAAATAATAATTATCCAGTACGGCATATGTTTTTATAAAAAAGTGTGTATGATAACAAGAAGAGATGGAGGTGGTAAATGATATGGCAGTAAATGTTGCAATCGGAGTACAAGACTTTTCAACATTAATTGAAAACAATTATTTTTATGTGGATAAAACCCTATTTCTGAAGGAATGGTGGGATAGTGGCGATAGTGTTACATTAATCACAAGACCGAGACGTTTCGGAAAGACATTGACAATGAGTATGACAGAGCAGTTTTTTTCATTGGAATATGCAGGACGCTCTGATTTGTTTGAAAACCTGAAAATCTGGCAGGATGAGAAATACCACAACCTGCAGGGAACGTATCCAGTCATCAGCCTTTCATTTGCGAATATAAAAGAACCGACATATGAATTGACTCAGAAGAAAATCTGCGATCTCATAGCGCAATTATATTTTAAGTATGATTTTATAACAGAGGGTAATGCTTTGATCAGGGAAGAAGTAAAACTGTATAAGAAAATCATGAATAATATGGACTATGTAGATGCCACACTTTCGTTAAACTATTTATCAGGATTTTTATATAAATATTATGGAAAGAAAGTAATCATTTTATTAGATGAATATGATACGCCTATGCAGGAAGCGTTTGTAGATGGATACTGGGATGAACTGGTGACGTTTACGAGAAGCCTTTTCAATTCAACTTTCAAGACAAATCCGGCATTGGAACGTGGTATTATGACAGGAATCACACGTGTCAGTAAAGAGTCTATTTTTTTGGATTTAAATAATCTGAAAGTGGTTACTACTACATCAAATGAATATGCCACCACTTTTGGATTTACCGAATCGGAAGTGTTTGCAGCATTAGAAAAATGCGGTTTGGATAGTCAAAAAAACGAAGTGAAAAGATGGTACGATGGTTTTATTTTTGGAGAATGTAAAGATATTTATAATCCATGGTCTATTTTAAATTATCTTGATGAACAGCAGTATACAACATACTGGGCAAATACAAGTGCAAATAGTCTGGTAGCAAAATTAGTTCGTGAAGGAAATCGTAACATTAAGAGTAAATTTGAAAAACTGCTTTGTGGAGAATGTATCTGGTCGGAAATTGATGAACAGATTGTTTATAATCAGCTCAACGGCAATGAGCGTGCAGTGTGGAGTCTTTTGTTGGCAAGTGGATATTTTAAAGTCCTCTCATATGAAAAGTATAAGGATATTCCTGAGGGAACTGAGCCGAAGTATCAGCTTACGCTTACGAATCTGGAAGTGAAACTGATGTTCAACAGAATGATTCATGACTGGTTTGCTATGGCACGACCGGATTACAATGACTTTATAAAAGCAATGTTTGCAGGTGATGTAGACGCAATGAATGAATATATGAACAGGGTGGCGTTGCAGACGTTCAGTTATTTTGATACAGGAGAAAGAGCGTCCGGAGCTGAGCCGGAACGGTTTTATCATGGATTTGTACTGGATCTACTCGTTGACTTACAGGATAAATATTATCTGAAATCGAATCGTGAAAGTGGTTTTGGAAGATATGATGTTATGCTTGAACCGAAAAATCCGGGAAAGGATAATGCTGTAATTATGGAGTTTAAAGTGCGAAGCACAAGAAAAGAGAAAAGTCTGGAAGAAACAGCGCAGTCTGCTATTGAACAGATAAAGGAACGAAAATACAGCGAAGAACTGAAAATGCGGGGAATCGCAGAAGAACAAATAAAAGAATATGGCTTTGCGTTTGAGGGAAAGACAGTATTGATTGTTGATTAAAGGGAGATGAACGCATACATTCCCCAAATCCGCACATACTACTTCCATAATAACCATATATGGAGGTAATGATGAGCGAGATGGACTACAACAATTCAGATAAAAAAGCGGCAAATGACACTATCTGTCTTTTGCAGGAGTGCAGTGCCAGCTGCAAGATGGCTATAGAGAGCATGGATGAGGTAAGAGAGCATGTCGGGGACAAACAGCTGCGTGAGATCATAGACAAATATTATGATGCACATACTAAGCTTCGTGTAGACTGCCGTGAAGAGCTTGACAGATTTGACGCAGATGAAAAAGAACCAAATTTTTTTGCAAAGACTTCATCAAGTGTGCAGACAAAAGTGCGGATGAAAATAGACAATGATAAATCGCAGGCGGCGAAGATTTTGACAAAAGGATGCAATATGGGCATTGAATCTCTGAGTGAATATATTAATGAATATGACTGTGCAGACGATGGGAGTATGAAGATTGCAGACAGGCTGCGTGACCTTGAAGAGACGATGGTCGGTGATCTTGAAGCGTTCTTATAAAATAAGTTCTAAAATAAAACCGGATAGCATTGAGCTGTCCGGTTTTGTAGCAGATTTGATTGTGAAAATGATTGATTCAGGCGAAACTGTCAAGCATCATTCCGGCATAAATCGAAGAAATATATGGAGTATTAAAGTTATGCCCCGGATTTTTGTAAGCAACAACTACTTTCGGAACATAATCCATAGGATTGACGGAGGCAGAGCTTGCCTTGTCGCCTATCATATCGCGGAATGCAGACAGTGTGTGGAACGTTGCATCGGCACGATCTGGCTGGACTGCGTTTGAAAGGATATCCTTATCTATTGTGATTTTTCCATCATCGTTTGTCATAAGGCCAATGTATTCAAGTGAGGCCTTGCGGGATGTTGAAATTGAACTCATATCGCGCAATAGCTTGTTGGAGCCTGATTTGTCGGAAGGGTGTTCTTTTGCGGTATCTAAGATTCCATTATAGGCATCTATAAGAATCTGGACGTTATCAGCAACCGCATCAGAATTAGTCTTAAATCTTATTGAAACGGGCGTTGAGGCATCTGTTTCTTTGTTTAATGTGAGCTCAAAAACATTATTGATCGTAAATGTGTTCGATAAAGAAGAGTGTTCTTTGCCATTTAAAGTAAAACTTGAATTAGAGGCTTCAGAAGTAACTCTGTTTATCCCAAGTGTCTTCATGCCGGCAATCGAATCAGAACTTGCGGTAGGAGAAATAGAAAAAAGGTATTTCTCACTTTCGCTTAATCCTGTCTGGCTTGAAGTAAGCTGTAAGGCGCTTTCATTGCCGGAATTATCAATTACATGCGATGTAATTCCGAGAGAAGCATTATTTATGAGATCTGAAAGTTTGTTGAGTATCTGAGAATTGTTCTCACCCTGACTTACGGTAAACTGAAATTCATAGGCAGAATTTGTCGTGTCAAGATTGAACGAGTAATTTCCGGGAACAAAGGACAACGCCTTGTTGTTCAGAAAATTTCCTGTGTTAATCTGTGGAGTAGCTATTTTATCGACTGAGATATCAAAACCATCAGAATTATTTTCCTCGTTGCCGTCACCTACATATTTTACATCAACAGAATCGGGGTCAGAAGATACTGCGACCTTTTTCTGGAAAGAGTCCGCAAAAGAGCCATAGCTGTCAGAGAGAGAAGCAACGGCGTTCTGGATATTCTTAGAACTTTCCTTAATATCGATGGCATACTTTTTAGCCTCTGACAGGTTGGAAATTTTGTACAGAGGGGACTCTTTGTTTGCCTTTATTATTTTATTGTAGACTTTACGCAAGTCGCTTTTCTTGTGTGAATCATAGCGAGATACTTCTTTATGTGCATAGTTGCTGACATAGTAAGCGTATGCGCTGTCGATCTTTGCCATTTAGACCCCTCCTTTCTTCCGTGAAATATGTGCTGACGTGCACAGGGGTATTTTAAGTGGTGCATAAAATAGCGCCGGTCAATAAATCCATTTATACGTATATATTATATCGTCACAGAAAGCTGTTTTCAACAGTGAAATACTTATAAAAATCAAAAAAATGTATTATTAGTTGCTGTTCACACGCAAGCTTGACACTGCGCTGTCAAGCTATGCGCCATAGTGTTAAT
>ERZ825324.4914-NODE-4914-length-10578-cov-5.680414_pt1 | contig 10578 bp, 10 predicted proteins | sample MGYA00519859_ERZ825324 | MGnify/ENA primary metagenome ERZ825324 (study PRJEB31778, sample SAMEA3449198) | human gut metagenome | biome: human gut; feature: human-associated habitat; material: faeces | place: United Kingdom | collected 2010/2012 ... | reverse complement strand
ACGACACCTATCAGGTTCAGGTCGTGTCTTGGTACGACAACGAGAACTCCTACACTTCTCAGATGGTCCGTACCATTAAGTACTTCGCTGAGAACTGCTAATCGCGCAGCTGCGTTAAAAATTGGATGATTTGTCGGCCGGAGTTTGTTTTGCTCAACTACGAACAAGCTTGATTTGGTACGATAAGCTTATCTAGCAATTTTTCACCCTTTCTTTTGTGGTCCGCCATGAAGGAAAGGGTGTTTTTTTATGTGTTTGAAAGATCTCCGTGATGAATTTATCTACGACTGTGAATGCCGCCATCTAGCTAAAGGCTCTGTGCGCAATTATAAGGCTGCGACCCGGTTTTTGCTGGAATATCTGGAGCTGAAGCAGATCACTGAGCTGGAAGACGTCCGTCCCCGCCACATCCGGGACCTGATGAAGGAGAAGCAGGACGCGGGCAGCACGTCCCGCTATATCAACGACCTGCTCAAGGTGTGGCGCACATGGTTCAACTATCTGGTCAATGAGGGCTATCTGGAGGAGCGGGACAATCCGGCCAAAAAGGTAAAGTGCCTCCGCCAGCCCCGGACGATCATCGATACCTTTACAGTGGCTGAGATGAAGCGGATGATCCAGTTCTACGACGGCAAGGATTTTCTGGAGGTACGGAATAAGACCATCATCATGCTGCTGTTCGATACCGGGATGCGCTGCAACGAAATGATCCTGATGGAGCCGGAGGACATCAAGCAGGACTATATTCTGGTCAAGCACGGCAAGGGCAGCAAGGAACGGGTCGTGCCCAAATCGCCCGCACTCTCCAAGCAGCTCGCCAAGTACTGCACGCTCCGGGATGGCTACCTGAAGGAGCACCCTACCCGCTACAAGAATCTCTTCCCCAGCAAAAACGGCAAGCCCATGACCGATGAAGCCGTGGCACGGATATTGAAGCACGCAGCAAAAGAGGTGGGGGTCTCGCCCTCGGTGCGGGTCAGCCCTCATACCTGCCGCCACACCTTCGCACAGATGCAATTGAAGAACGGTCTGGACTTGTACAGTGTCTCCCGCCTGATGGGGCATGTCAATATCATGATTACCCAGCGCTATCTGTTGGGCATCAAGGACAAGGACATAGTGGATCGCGGCACCCAGACCAGCCCCCTGATGAACCTGTAAAAAACTGAATCGTACACTTCAAGAGTGGCCCCGCCGGGTGGTGGGGCTGCTCTTTTTTGTTTTAATTCTGTTGATTCGATTGTAAAAGAAGAACAATGAAAAGTGAAGAAGTGAGTCTATATCTATTTGTAAAAAGAAAAAACATAGCTGGAAAAATAATGCGAAAAAATAGACGATAATGCGATAGAATCTTTTGCGTTAAAGAAAAGTTAAGGAATGCCTATATATTATAATAAGGTATTTATATATTTATAATAAGGTGAGTTGAATGACTTTGAGAATTAACGAAAGAAAATAAAACGATACAACGAATAAAAATGACCATTAAAATCTAGTGAAATTTTGCTGATTTGAAATTCATGAATTCTAATACAAAAAAGCAACATTATGGAATCAACAGGATGGATTCAAATGATTGAGAAAAGTACAGGAATGGAAATCGAGAATACTGACAACAGTAGCGTACGGAAAGCGGGTTAGACGCAATGACGGAGTTGATCCCGACAAGGCGACATAACAAGTGCGTTGATATGCTGTTGTGCGGGATACGAAAGCAGAACGGAATGATAAAGAGATATGACTGGTATTCTGATATGTTTATGGCGCGGGCGGCAGAGGTGATACTGGTCGACGAAGTGACATAACTGGTATCTTGATGTGTTGGTTGTACGTGCAACAGAAGGAGTGGAGAATGCTTGATATTTTTTACAACCTGTGGTATGGCACTTGCGTTGCTGCAAACTGGTCTTGGAGCCTCTACAACGGCTTTTTGACACTGGAGTAATGGTTTTGCAGTAGAATTTGAAAAATGCGCCAGAGATGCCTTGCATGGCGTCTGGTGAAACTTTTTTGAAAAACCACTGGACAAGTAATTGGAAGTGTGTTATGCTTATGCACCCGAGGAGGAGAGAGCGGCCGGACAAGCCCCGGACGTGCTCGACATCCCGACAAGCGTGCCCCGCGTGCGGGGGGCGGTGACCGAGGCGACTTGGAAGCTGCCCCTGCACGACGGAGCAGGCGGCTGCCCTGTGAAAGAGGGGTGGAGTACCTTGAAAACTGAACATCGTCAAAAATTTATTTGGATAAGGAGAAATGTGAACATGGAAAAAAATGACATTTTCAATACGAATCTGCTGCAGTTGCCCATGAAGGCACAGGTGGCTGACGAGGGGGTGGTACAGGATATCGCGCCCGTTGCAGCGCCCGCAGACCTCGCCGGGGGAGTAGCGGAGCTTGAGCTGGATGCTTTGAACCAGAGAGGCGTCGTTCTTCAGCGGTTGAGCGATGTGACGCCCAAAAATCATGAAATGTTGGCATCCGGACGTCTGCAGTGCGGCGAAATCACGCTGCTTTGCGGTGACGGCGGTGTAGGCAAGGGGCAGTTCGTGGCGCAGATCGCGAGATCCCTGACCATGGGCGAGGCCACGGAGGTTTTTCCACAGGCACCCGACCGCACGGGCAACGTTGTGATCCTTGCAGGCGAGGACCCCATCGATGCTGTGCTGTGCCCGCGTATGGCTGCTGCTGGTGCTGATCTGGGCAAGGTTGTGGTGATCGATTCTGATGTATACTACAAAAAGAAGGGGAAAATGCCCTATCTCGGCGACCCGGATCTGGTGAACTGGATCATTGCGGCGAATCCGCTGGTGCTGGTTATTGACCCATTACAGGCGTTTTTGCCAAATTCTGCCAATATGAACAACCGCCAACAGATGCGGAAGGTGCTTCAGGACCTGCGCATGCTGGCACAGCAACAGGGGTTTGCCATCCTGCTGGTGACCCATACCAACAAAAATCCATCCGCGTTTGGGCGCAAGCGCCTGAATGGATCGGGGGAGCTTTGGGACACCGCCCGCAGCGTGCTGATCATGGGGCATACGAGGGATGGCAGCAAAAGCTACGTCTCTCACGAAAAGAGCAGCTATGGTGTACCGGCGGATACGATCCTTTTTACCACCGAGACGGTAGAGGTCAGGGGGATCAAGACGGTAAGGCTGAAGTTTGACTCGACTTCGGATTGGAAGGACGAGGATTTTTGTCGGGAGAAGCCGGACAATAAAGGGCGGAAGTATGCAGAAGTTCAGAGCGAGATCCTGCGTACGTTGAATGCCGCCCCGGGAAATTGTATGGTCAGCAAGGAGCTTCAGCGACTGGTTATGGAAAAAACTGGATGCAGTGAAAGTACCTATAACCATGCGCGCAGCGCACTGAGTGGCGACGGCCTCATCAAAAACGTCCGGCAAATTGTACCAGAGGTCGGAGTCTGCGGCGTTACAGCCCTGACACGGAGCACGGCAGTGGCGTAACGGCTGCTGAGGGTGTATGATTGCAATTTTGCAATGTTGACGAAAAATATCGATGAAAGGCGAAAAAGCACAATTTCTGCTTTTGCAATGTTGAGCCCTGCTTTGCAAGGCTGAGGTCGCCATAACAGGGGCAAAAAGGAGGAAGTGGCATGCAGTGCAGTAGACCGCTGAAAATCCCATAGCGCTGGTGGGGTGAAAGATCTGACCCGCTTTGGCACTGTTGGGAGCAGACAGCAAGACTGTTCTAAAAAACACGATTCAATTCAAAAGGAGGACCATATGACAGATAGAATATAGCGCCCGGGCAGCACCCTGCCAACAAGGGAAACTGTGCGTGGACTCTGGCAAAATAAACAAAAATATAATTTAGATGTGTTGAAATTGCTGAAAATTTGGAAGAATTATTATCTGGACGCGAGCAGCGTGTATTATGCGTTGAAAAAGGCGCATACGAAGGCCGATGGCGGGGTGGAGTACGATATTTGCACCTATCATGCAAGGCTGGAGGAGGCACTGGCAGAAGCTGTAAGACGCACAATTCGTGAGGGAGTCGCCAGCGGGGAGCTGAAGGAATGGGAGCAGGTGCGTGCCGAGCTCCAGCGGTTGGAGAGCGAGGCGCGGGGGCTGCTGCAGTCCATCTGCCCGGCGGACAAGGATTTTGCCCCGGCTCTGAAGAACGACCGAAACAACAAATGTGCATGAAAAAGGAGAACTGATATGATCGAACTTTACTTCAATGATGCAAATCTTCTGCCCGAGAACCGTGAAGAGGAGCAGTATGCCGAGGCGACACTCAACAACATTTTGCCTGGAAAACGGCTGACACGGAGATGTGCATCCTGCCCTGCTTTTACGATGCTCCGCTGCACAAGGGGCTGCTGTACCATCTGAACGACGGCACAACGCTGCGGATCAGACCCCTATCCTGAATGAGGCGGGAGAGCCGGAGCTGCTCATCAGATGCGTTACGGAGGAGACTGTCGAGGAGATGTACCAGAGGGTCTCGAATTACGACTAAGGCGAGCGCCGCACCGACAATGTATCTGTTTTCGAAAGTGAATTTTAAGGAAAAGGAGCTATAACATGGTTGAAAATAACGTAAAAGAGAACCTGATTGACGATGAGGAGGAACTCTATGTGAACCTGAATGATCTGGTGAACCTCAGAGAGTCGGCGGAGCTCAAGGAAGCCGCAGACGCATTTGAGAACTATCTGGTAGACTATGCGCGGGTAACACACATGCCGCAGAGCGTCCTGTCGGATATCTGCCATCTGTCTGTACAGGCAGCACACAGGGGAATGGAATTTTGCTTCATGAAAGGGTTTGAGATGGGCGCCCGTGTAATGAAGAGTGCACTGGAAGATGAGATGATGGAGGGGGCGAAGCCGTGAACAGAAGACAAGCAGCGGTATCCTGACACTGCAGTACGAGCAAGAGGTTTGACTACACTAACTACAAATGCAAAAGAAACCTGCAAAAAAATTACATGTGCGCGCATCGCGCAGGAGGTATAATGATGAATTACAATCACGAAGATGCAGTAACGATCCGGATGAATGGCCGTAAGAATGGCGCATCGGCGCTATGGGCGTTGAAGGATGTGCTGGAAGGGAAGGCTTTGATCTACGATGCCTGCACAGAAACACCCCACCACAGTCTGAATCCCAGCGAAGGAATTACGTTGAAGCTGGCCGATGAGCCGGATATGGAGTGTGACATGATGATCACCTTCTTGCCGTACCTCAGCGATGATGGACGGGCGTTACTGAAAATCGACTGCTATTCTGTACCCTACCGGAATGATGCGGACGAAAAAATTGTCTCCACGGCATATGACTACGAGCTGGGTGAGCTGGACGATCCGGACATTGATACGATTTTTTAATCAACCAAACAGGAGGAATACGACTATGATCGATATCTACATGAACGGTGCCGAGGTCCATGCCGAAACACCTGAAGAAGAGCGGGAAGCAGCACTTATTCTGAACGCAGCGCTGTCCGGGAAAACGACCCCGGCGGGCGGATGCATCTGCCCGGATCAAAGGGATTCCACGGTCGGTAAAGGCATTACGATGCGTTTTTGCGATGGTACGGATATGACTATTACGCCTACCTCAGATGCAGAAGGCAACCCCGAACTGGAGATCTGCTGCAGCATGGAGGCTGCCATTCAGGAGGCGGCAGAGGAGCCGACCTACTATTATGAGGTGCGGCTTGAACCAAAGCCTGTACTGCGAAGCTATATCGCCGCCGCCTATGAGCTCTGCAATGAACTGACCGATAGTGAGCTTGTGCAGATGGGGCATGACCGGAATACGGGGCGCATTCGTCTGTTGCAGGCGTTGGAAACGGTGGATGCACTGGCCGATTATAGCGAAGAGGCGGCGACGGAAGAGTTCGGAAACTATATGGATGTGAATTTCCCCAATGTGACGTTCAAGCCGGAGTTTGTGAATCCCCGGGCGGCACGATGGTGTGGAATGTAAAGGACAAGGAGGAAACTTATGACGGATAACAAGACCTGCAGCGTGGACATTTTGAGTGTATCGTTGGGCGAAGAAGGATATTTGATCATCCCACGGCAGACGCGTGAGCTGTGTGAGCCGCTTGTCAAGGCCGCAGACGCGCTGGAGAGGGCGCTGGAGGACCTTCCGGTTGATGAGGCGGACAAGAATAGGATCGCGCGGTTGTCGGCAGAACTGATGGCCCAAGCAGAGCAATATGCGGTAGAGCTGGGGATTCAGGCATACTTGGAGTTTACCAGAACGCTGACTCCAGAGATGAGCGTTGAGCTTGAAGGGCACAAGGACAATGAGGTGCCAGAGACATGATCCGAGGCAAACAAAAAACGCCTGGCACATGCAAGGCGCTTGACAATAAAAAAGCTGCGGTAAAGGTGGGTACCGGCAGTGAACAGCGCGCCTAAGCAAATGAGCAGGCTGTGGAATGGGCAGGACGTCCAGAGGCAGTGTTATGCTAAAAAAGGAGAATAAAATGAGCTTTTTAGAAGATGTATTTCAGACCGCTGACGAGATCAAGCAGAGTCAGGAAAAGTTCAAAAGTGCTACGGAGGCAAGCTTTCATCAGCTGGATGTGCTTGTTCGACCGTATTTGAGTGAAGCACAGAACGAGATCTTATCTGAAATTCTGGAAGGGCTGGTCGCGTCCGTTGCCGAGCATTCGTTCCAAATCGGCTACAGCAGCGCCATGCAGACGTTTGCAGAAGCGGCGGCAGCACTCGAGGCAGGGTCCCATGTGCAGCAGTAAAACAAAAACCGCCTTACCTGCGCCAACAGGTAAAGCGGTGATGGTGACGGGAATATATATGTGCTACTAAAGTTCCCGCCCCTATAATAGCACAGAACGAAGCGTTTGACCAGAGCTTTTTCTGGCAGACGCTGACAAACCGGCGCATGGTCTGGCAAGATGGCTGGGCTGTGCGCCTTATATTATTATAGAGGTTATTACATGAAAATGAAAATGCCCTTTGACGGCTTCTACTTGAAGCTTTTGGATGAACAGAACGGAACCCACGAATATGAGGAATATCTACGCAACTGCAAGGAGAACCCGTTGACCGAGGAAGAGCAGCAGGAATGGACAGAAAGCGCCCGCGCAGCGATTGCAGAGCTGGAACAATTGAACGCAGAGCCGGAACCCACCAGACAGGCAGCAGAGCCGGAAGCAGAGGCAGAGGGAACATCCAGTCCCCAGACGCCAGAGCCCGCCGAGTTGCAGGAGAAGTGCTGTACCATTCAGGAGGCAGAGGAAGCGTCAGAGGTGGAAGTGGTGCCCGCAGAAGCAATCGTGCCATTGGTAAAGATAGGAGGGGACGCCCCGGCGGAGAAGGAGCGGTGGGCGTATGCTTCAGAATTGATCGGTGATTCATTCCAGCATTGGGGGAATGGAAGAGTTCTTCTGGATATGGGAACCGGACGCGGCAAGAGTGAATTCGTTATCCGGAAGATGGCTGGATGGGCGGTTGATCAGTTTTTGAAGGGAAATTATGACAACCGGATCCTTATGATTTGCCCGTTGACGCTATTGCATGAAGATCTGGAAAAACGACGTAGGGCAGAATACTTGATGGTGTTCGGCGATGATTCAGAAGAAGGATGGGATCTATATAAAGAGGTCTTAACCGTTATCACCTACCAGAAACTTGAGCAACTCTGTAAGGGAGACGTATCCGATCAGAGAATCCTTCAAGAGCTATTGGACAGACATCGAATTATCATTGCGGATGAATGCCACTACTGGTCCGAGTTCTCAGCCTTCAACATCAATACACACTATTCACTTGATGCCCTCCTACAGGCAGAGAAAGACCATACCGTGGTTTATATGAGTGCGACCGGGCGGGATACTTGGAAACTTCTGGAAGAGAAAGGTGGTCCAACGCAGTCTGAACGTATCTATAGGTTGCCGCAGTACTATGAGTACGTCAAAGCCGCCTATTTCTATGCCCGACACAATCTGGTGACGATCCTGAAACGCCTTCCGGCGGGTGAAAAAGCAATCGTGTTCATGGAGCTTGGCGATGATTTGGCCGAAATGGAAAAAATATTTGGCGACACAGCCGCATATTATTGCTCACCTTTCAACGAAAGATATCGGAAAAAGTACAGCGATTTTTTGGTCTGCGTGAAGGATGGCCAGCAGCTAAAGGATATTCTGTTCACGACAAAAGCTATGGGTGTGGGAATCGGATTGAAAGATCGGGGTGTGAAGCATATTTTTATCGACCAATGGAATCCTCTGGAAATAGCTCAGTCACTCGGACGCAAGCGCTCCTTGGATGCAGATGACACCTGTACTGTTTATTTCAGGGATTATAGCCTTGACTGGTACTGGGGCACAAACAGTGGGCTGAAAAGGTTTCGCGGTATGCTGTTGAACAAGTATTTGCCAGCGCAGGCGTACATGGCAGGCGAAGAAGAATTTAATAAATACCTGCATAGTGACAATCCGGAAGTGATTCAGAAGAAAATCGATAAGAGTAAAATTTTGGAACACAATGTAGTCACTGGATACCATATCAATCCGCTGGGGCTTCAACAGGTAGGGCACGATCTCGAAATGCTTTATGACATTATGAGCTCAACGAATTATCCTGAGTCATTTATGAAGTATGCGATGTTTAACTTGCACCAACCCATCAAAGCGTATCGGTTCAAAGATTTGGAAGATTGGCTCTATGCGCACCTGAATCAACCGATGGATTCAGAGGAAATGACAGAAAAAATTATGAGTTTTGGCTATATTGAAAAATATCAAGGGAGAGAGCCGGGTCAGATGGGTTTGAATAAATTTCTTCTATGTTATGGTGTTAAGATTATAAGTGATAGAGAGAATAAGAGAAACGAGAATCGCGATAAAACTTTCTGGATTTTAATTAAACAGTGACTATAGTTGGTGGCGCAAAATTTGGTATATAATATATATATAAATAGCAAAAAATGCGCCAAACTATCTTCTAGTAATATTCTCGGTAATAGTAATCTTAGTGCGGTGACTCCAGTGCCCTTAACATGCAAATGGCTGCAGAACTATGGATATGATCTTGGAAGTAAGCAGAAGCGGTTTGAAGCAGGACAAGAGAAAATGGTCTGGTGGGTGACAAAATCAGAAAATTGATGCCTACGAAATTCACTCTATTATATAGAACAGTGAAAAATATAGGCACTGATGTCGCTCTGTATTCGACTTTCTTTATTTGATTTTTTGCGTGGTTGTGTTAGCCGAGTGCTTCTTGAACGGCCGAAGCATGAGGACGGGACAGAAACGCTCGGTTAACATGATCACGCCAACGGAAATCTTGACTAAGCGAACCTGTGAGCTTTTTCAAGATTGGAGTTGATCTAAATGGTATGAGCGCCAGCGAATACCTTCCTCTTTATCAATACGTCACTAATAGGACGCATATCAGAAATAGGCGACGATTTGATCAGAGTGAAATAATCTCAAATAATTGAGAAAAACATCTGCTGCGGTGTGATTCTGTCTGGAAATGTATGGGAGATATGTCAATTCGTCGATTACTTATATTTTAGTAAGCGTCTGCCCGGCGGATGGTATCACAAGCTATTGCCCTATCTGGGTTGACACAATAAAAAATGAATTTCAATCAGAATGTATCGTGCTATCGTATAATATAAGGGCGTCTGCGTGGTGGACACCGTTTGATGACTGAATTTTGGGCTGTCAAAAGGGAGTCGCATTCCACGACCACCCTGACCTCGTACCAAACAACACGCCTCTGTCAAGACACAAAAATACCCCACTGCTCGACATAGAGTAGAGGGGCGCTGCTATTGAGGGGCGCTTATTTTAGAATAGAGAGATCGTCATAGCGGGCGATACCATTATAGAGCAGCTTGAGCATGGTCACGGCAGAGGGGCGACCATTCAGAGGATAGCCAGCCATCTCCTGAACGCGATCAGGGCAGAGATCCCATGCAACCTTGGATGCTCGGCGGCGTGAATCGGCAGGGGATAGGAGCGCGTAGCAGGGTGTTTGACTATGATATATACAGTCTAAAAAGGCATTGATTTTGGGATGGGTGCTGTAGCGAGGAATCTCCATGACACCGCGCAAGCTGTACACCGTTGTTTTACGCACCTTCGTGATTCATCCCTCAACATGGGACATTTTGTCCTTGGTTGAAAGAGGGACGAGACGTATCTGCGTATGATTTCCGACCTGTGTAATCAATTTGATTAATGAGCTCAATGCGTCAAGATATGCTTTGTTGCACAGATGCAATCGACGTAAGCGACTCCATACAAAACGGTATGTACTTGATGGATGCCTAGAATGTCACCTGTGCATGAAATTGCGCTGGTTTCCAAGATGGCCCAAAATGAGCTATATTCCAGCTTTGGAAGATAGGTGGATTTTACATCTCCAACGCAATATTACCCTCAACTTTTATCAAATTGATAGCTGTTGAAAGGGAAACAAGGTGTCTGTGTGGTTTCTGAGCTCATTATCCGTTGCAGCAAAGGCCGCAAATCTGCCGGGGATGTGTGCTGTCTGATATTAAACGCCACTCTTTAAGTTCACTTCTTGACCGAATACCGCGTAAAAAAGAGCCCTGCTACTCG
>ERZ825324.4912-NODE-4912-length-10580-cov-6.758670_pt1 | contig 10580 bp, 7 predicted proteins | sample MGYA00519859_ERZ825324 | MGnify/ENA primary metagenome ERZ825324 (study PRJEB31778, sample SAMEA3449198) | human gut metagenome | biome: human gut; feature: human-associated habitat; material: faeces | place: United Kingdom | collected 2010/2012 ... | reverse complement strand
TAGAACATCACCTTGCCATGGTGGGGGTCGCGGGTTCGAATCCCGTCTTCCGCTTTTTTTGTACCTTGATATATGGTATAAAGAATTTATAGTGTAGTGATTATGGTGCGAAGGATATACCTGTTCCCATTTCGAACACAGAAGTCAAGCTTCGTAACGCTGAGAGTAGTTGGGTGATCGCCCCCTGCGAGGGTAGGACGTTGCTATACGAAAAGCAAGAGGTCAGGAAAAAACGAGGCCTCAAATCGAAAAAGCCGGGTGATTTGCAATCAATCGCAAATCTAATCCGGCTTTTTTTCTTATGCATGACGGTCGCCTTCCATGATGAAAATAGCCGAAAACAGTTTGGCTGTAAATTTGACTGAGAGCCCGGCGCGCTGATTTATCGGGCGCTGCATTTGGCAAAATCACTGCCGTTTACGGACATATCGAAAAAAATAGAGCATTTGCCGTAAATCCGAAAGAATATTTTATATTGATTTTGCTTAATTATCCGATGATATTTTCGCGTATTTCTTTTTATATCAAAGCAATTAGCTGTTAAAACTTAAAGAATTTAAGATGAGTTTGGTTAACGTGATCTAATTGAGAAAAATTCTCAATTGGATTCTTTTTTTAGTTCGTTTAAAAACGCTTACATTGATTTTAAATGGCTTTATATTAGGCCATATGCGAACAATCAAAGAAAAAGCCTTGATTTTTAGGGCTTATTCGCTTAAATTAGATATAAGTTAGAAAGATTTAATGTGAGAAGATTTTTCTTTGAATTTGTACGAGGTGGGGGATTGAAATGACAGAAGAAAGCAAAACGATGTACTGTCATGGCTATGAACATGATGCTTGCGGCATGGGTTTTATTACCCAGATTGACGGTAAGCCGAGCCATGAACTCATTGAACGAGCACTTGTCATGCTTAGTCGAATGAATCATCGCGGCGGTACTGGCTCAGAACCTGATACTGGCGATGGTGCTGGTATTTTATTTGCTATGCCTGACAAATTTTTTCAAAAATATGCTGAAGAACAAGAGTTTACGCTTCCGAGCCTAGGAGATTATGCTGTTGGCATGTTTTTCTTGCCGCAAAAAGAACAAGAAAAAAATGCCATGCTTGGCTCAGTCACAGCAGAAATTACGGCATCAGGATTTAAAGTCTTGGCAACGCGAAACGTTCCGTACATTTATGAAAATTGCGGACCTACTGCGCAAAAGGCCATGCCTGGATTTGAACAAGTCATTATTCAGCGTCCGGCCGATACCGAAGCAGGGCGTCCTTTTGAAGATCGTCTGTATCATTTGAGACGTCACCTTGAAAAGACATATTCTTCAAATGAATTTGCAATTGTCAGCCTTTCAAGCAAGACTCTTTGCTACAAGGGAATGCTCCATGCTTATCAAGTCGGTCAATTCTATCCTGATTTACATGATCCTGACATGTGTTCTGCGATTGCGCTGACTCATTCTCGTTTTTCAACAAATACTTTTCCTAGCTGGAGTCGTGCGCAACCTTTCCGTTTTATTGCGCACAACGGTGAAATCAACACTTTGAAGCGTGCTGAAAATTGGATGAAGAGTCATAATATTGAAGTCTACAATGAAGAAGACTCTGATTCTGCCAAATTGGAAAACTGCATGGAATATTTGTATCGCAATGGTCGTGATATTCCGCAAGCGCTTTTGATGATGATGCCTGAAGCCTGGAGCGATAAGATGAATCTTCCAAAGGAAGAAAGAGACTTCGATGAATATAATTCGTCATTCATTGCTCCTTGGGACGGTCCTGCAGCTCTTTGTTTCACCGATGGCACGCAAGTTGGTGCCATTTTGGATCGAAACGGGTTGCGTCCTTCTCGATACAGTCTTGTAAAAGGAAACTTTTTGATTACGGCTTCTGAATCAGGCGTTTACGATGTTGCACCTGAAGATATTATTGAAAAAGGAATCTTGGGTCCAGGAGAAATGATCTTGGTCGATACTTCCAAGGGACGCTTTTACAACACCAAAGAAGTCAAGGAATACTATTCAACTCAGCATCCATATGGCGAATGGCTCGAAAACGAGCAGGTCAAACTCAATGAATTGCCAGAAGCAGATATCGTTGAACACCTTTCTAAGCATGCATTGAAGACTCTTTGGCGTCGTCATGGATATACGGAAGACATTATTCGTGATTCCATCATTCCGATGGCGCAAAATGGCGAAGTTCCTGTTATTTCAATGGGATTTGACTCACCGTTGGCTGTTTTGAGTGAAAAGCCGCAGTCATTGTTTACTTACTTCAAGCAACAATTTGCGCAAGTCACGAATCCACCGATCGATGCAATTCGTGAAAAACAGATGATCGGTACTGAAATGTACTTGGGTGCTGACGGAGATATTTGCAAAGATGTTCCGGAAAATGCAAAAAAAATCAAGCTTGATTCTCCGATGCTCGTTAACGGAGAATTTGAAAGATTGCGTCATTTAAACGGCAAGGACGGCTTCAAGACGGGAGAGGTCTCATTATGCTACAGCAATGTCGAACGTCCGCACAGACTGCAACAGGCTCTTGAAGATTTGTTCCGTGATGCCGAAAGCAGGGTTGATGCCGGATGCAACGTTTTGATTGTCACGGATCGCGGTGCAACGCGTGATGATTTGGTTATTCCGGTTCTTCTGGCGGTTTCCGGCTTGAATAATTACCTTGTTCGAAAAGGCAAACGCGGTTTGGTGTCAATTGTTGCTGATACTTGCGAAGCATGCGAAGTGCATCATTATGCAACGTTGTTGGGATATGGTGCTTCTGCGATTCATCCTTACGGCGTATACGCAACGCTTGATTATTATGACCTCTCTGACAAGAAGGAAGCTTATCGTTCGGCTGCTGAAAAAGGAATCATTAAAATTATGAGCCGTATGGGTATTTCGACGATTGTTGGCTATCAGGGTGCCCAATTGTTCGAAGCTGTCGGCATTTCAAAAGAAGTCGTTGACGAATACTTTACCGGTACGGTTTCACGTATCGGCGGGTTGACTCTTGATCAAATTGAAGAAGAGTATCTTGAACGCTACAAAGCTGCATTTGGCGAAAAAGCAAATGATGCTCTTCCGACGGATGGCAGTTTCAAGTATCGTTTTGAAGGCGAACATCACATGTTCAATCCGATGACGATGTATAAATTCCAACAAGCGGTCAAGACGGGCGACTACAAGCTTTACAAGGAATACGCAAAATTGATGCGCGATGAGGAATTGGAGCATCCTTCCACCCTCAGATCGATGTGGAATATCGAATCAGATCGAGATTCCGTTCCTTTGAGCGAAGTTGAACCAGTCAGCCAAATCGTCAAGCGTTTCAAGGCTGGGGCCATGAGTTTCGGTGCGCTCTCGAAAGAAGCACATGAATGCATCGCTCAAGCGATGAACGAACTCGGCGCAAAGAGCAACTGCGGTGAAGGCGGCGAAAATCGTTATCGTTTCAAGAAGCAGCCTGACGGACGCGACATCAACAGTCGCATCAAGCAGGTCGCATCAGCTCGTTTTGGCGTTAATGCCGAATATTTGATGAGTGCTGAAGAAATTCAGATCAAAGTTGCTCAAGGTGCCAAGCCTGGTGAAGGCGGACAGCTTCCTGGTGCTAAAAACTTCCCTTGGGTTGCTGAGGTTCGCGGATCGGTTCCTGGTGTTCGTTTGATTTCTCCTCCGCCTCATCATGATATTTATTCAATTGAAGATTTGAAGCAACTTATTTATGATTTGAAACAGATCAATCCTAATGCTGCTGTTTCTGTCAAGCTTGTATCAAGCACAGGCGTTGGTACGATTGCGACGGGCGTTGTCAAATGCGGTGCGGACAAAGTCGTTATTTCAGGGTATGACGGCGGCACGGGTGCCGCTCCTCGAATTTCCGTGCGCGATGCCGGACTTCCATGGGAAATGGGAATTTCAGAAGCTCATCAGACGCTTGCGTTGAACAATCTGCGTCAGCGTACGACGATTGAAACTGATGGCAAGCTTATGACGGGTCGCGACATTGCCGTTGCAATCATGCTCGGTGCCGAAGAATTCAGTTTTGGTTCGCTTGTGTTGGTTTCAATCGGCTGCATCATGATGCGCGTCTGCAGCAAAAATACTTGTCCTACCGGTGTTGCTACGCAAGATCCTCGTTTGCGCAAATTCTTTAATGGCAAGCCGGAAGATATCAAAAATTGCATGCGTTTCTTGGCCGAAGATCTTCGCGAAGAAATGGCTGAACTTGGATATCGCACGGTCGATGAACTTGTTGGACATACGGAACATTTGAAACCGCGTTTTGTTGCCAAGGGCAAGGCAAAATCGCTTGATTTCGATCGCTTGCTCGGAACGTCGATCGGAATTTCACGCAAATCAAAAGATCCGTTTGCTCCAAAATCAGAGTGGCCAGACCTTAATGCCTTTGCGGAAAGCGCAATTCAAGAAAAGAAGGCGGTTGTTCTCAAGTCTTCAATCAACAATATTCATCGTGCTGCCGGGACGAGAATCGGTGGCTGGATCGCCAAGCGTTTCGGCAACAACGGTCTTCCTGCCGGACATCTTAAATTTGAATATACAGGCGTTGCCGGTCAAAGTTTCGGTGCGTTCATGCCGCAAGGCTTGGAGCTTAAACTCATCGGTGAAGCAAATGACTACGTCGGCAAGGGATTGAGCGGCGGACGTTTAATCGTTCAGGCTCCTGCCAAGGCGAAGAAGATTTACAGCAACGCTCCGATCGTCGGAAACGTTGCCTGCTTTGGGGCTACTGGTGGTGAAGCATACTTCAACGGTCGAACCGGTGAACGTTTCTGCGTTCGCAATTCCGGTGCAACGGTTGTTGCCGAAGGCATCGGTGACCATGGCTGCGAATACATGACCGGTGGCATTGCAGTCGTTCTTGGCTCAACCGGCTGCAACTTTGGTGCTGGAATGTCCGGCGGGGTTGCCTATGTTTACGATCCGGAAAAGAAGCTTGAGGAAAACTGCAACATGGATATGATTGAGTTGTTCAAGCTTAATGAAAAAGGCAATGATTCCGTCTTAAAGGAAATTTTGGAAAAACATGTGAAGTTTACCGGTTCCGAAAAGGCCAAGAGCCTGTTGAACAACTGGAAGAAAGAACAAGAAAACTTTGTCAAGGTCTATCCTAAGGAATATCGTCATATCAATGAGATCATGGCAGAATGCGCCAAGAAGGGCACGCCTAAGGATCAACTTGAACAAAAGGCTTTCGATATTATTACGGCATCCAAGTAGAAAAGGAGAATTGAATTATGGCAGATCCATTTGGTTTTATGAAATATCCGCGTGTCAACAATCCGATTCGACCGGTTGCTGAACGTATCAAAGATTTTGAAGAAATGGAAAACGTTCTTTCAGTCGAAGAACGCAGAAAACAAGCAGCACGCTGTATGAATTGCGGCGTTCCTCACTGTCATGCCGGTCAATTTTATTCCGGTGGGCGCGCAGTCAGCGGATGCCCGAATGATAATCTGATTCCTGAGTGGAACGATCTGATCTATCGTGAAGAAGACAAGCATGCTTTTGAAAGATTGACTTTGACAAATCCGCTCCCGGAATTTACCGGACTCGTTTGTCCTGCGCCTTGCGAAGTTGCTTGTAATGAGGCTTTGAACGGCAAGGGCATTACAATCAGAAACAACGAACGCTATATCATTGAAACGGCTTATGCGAACGGTTGGGTCAAGGAAAGCGGGATTCCTTTGCATCGCAACGGAATCAAGGTTGCAGTCGTCGGAAGCGGTCCGGCAGGATTGGCCTGCGCATGGCGATTGAATCAACTTGGCTATGACGTGACCGTTTATGAGCGCGACGATCATCCGGGCGGATTGACGATGTATGGCATCCCGAATATGAAATTGCCTAAGGAAATCGTTGCTCGTCGTGTCAAAATCATGGAAGAAGTCGGAGTAAAATTCGTTTTGAATACCGAGGTCGGTGTCGACGTTTCCGGAGACGAATTGAAACGCGAGTATCAACGAATCGTTCTTGCGATTGGTGCCCGTCAAGCGCGTGATTTGAACGTTCCCGGACGCGAATTGGAAGGCGTCCGTCTTGCGGTCGACTATTTGACTGATGCGACAAAGAGCGTTCTGAAAAACGGGACCAAGGCAAGCAAGGAACTTGAAGGCAAAAAAGTCATGGTCATCGGCGGTGGAGATACGGGCAACGACTGCATTGCAACGGCCATCAGACAAGGTGCGGCAGATGTCAAGCAGCTTGAAATTACTCGGCGTCCGCCTTCAAAACGTCCGGCTGATAATCCATGGCCTCAATGGCCACGCGTTGCCAAGACGGGATACGGTCAAGAAGAAGCCAACGAATTATTTGAAGGCGTCTTGACTCAGTATGAAACCACGGCAGTTGGGTTTGAAGGCGTCGATGGGCACGTTTCAAGCGTGACGACATGTCATGCACAACTCTTCAAGCCCGTTCCGGGAACTGAAGAAAAACATCCGGTTGATCTTGTGCTTTTGGCAATGGGCTTTACGGGAGCACAAAAGCAATTCTTGGATGAATTCGGCGTAACTGAGGTTAACGACGATTATACGACAAATGACGAAAAAGTTTACGTCGCAGGAGATGCTCGCCGTGGACCGAGCCTTGTAATTTGGGGCATCCACGAAGGGCGCATGGCAGCTGAAAAAGTCAATGAGGCTTGCAAAGCGGCTGCCCATGCCGAATAAGCGACATGTTCGACATAAGACATTAACATCATTTGGCAATCAGGACTTAAGAGGTTTGGTCCTGATTGCTTTTTTGTTACGAAAATTTTGGGATGTGATGCAAAGTGAAATCAAAAATTAAAAAGCTCAATCAACTCTGAATTTTTCAGCAAACAAAAAGAGCCTTAAATTTCTTCAAGACTCCTTTAGCATTATTCGATGCAGGAAGCTAAAAGCTACCAGTCCACAAGCGAGGACAGTTTCTTACGGCAGCGGTTCAAGGCATTATACGTCTTTTGATCGGAAATCCCTAAATTTCTTGCTGTTTCTTTAACTGAGATCGTATTCAGCCAATCAACCAAAACGCTACTTTCCAAAGACGTTAATTTGCCTGGGCGTTTTGGCCATTACCTGCTCAAGCGCAATTTTGGCTTCAAGTTCGCTGAAAGTATTTTCAGAGATAAATGAATCGTCATCGCCGCAGATTGAATCGAGCGGAACTGCCAGCACGTTTCCCATGCGTTTATTAGCCGTTTCTTCACGCTTCAACGTCGTCAGCCGATTATACAAGCTAGCCTTGAAATAGCAGCCGTAAGTTGCTTTCGTCGTTGTCTGATTGTAGCTGAGAGCCGTAGAGCAGCAGATAATATAAGCCTCTTGAAGCAAATCGTCCCGATCCAAAGTTCTGAAATGAAACGAAGTGATCGCCCTAATAACCAACGGCTTGTATTTTGCAAACAGCTCTGCCAATGAGTCCTCGCAATGGTACTCCTTAAATCGTCGAAGCAATTCTTTCGTTGCTTCATCTTTGTTTTGAGTCATGATAATGCCCCCTTATAAATATTCCTGTCGTGACTTGAATGTCACGAATATAATATAATTCTTTTTAAGTATTTTGTCAGCGTTTTTTCATCTTAAAATACCATTTTTAATAATTGTGTAATATTAAAGAAATAAAGTAACAACTAAGTCTGTTTTTTTGTAAAAAATGAATTTGACAATTTTATCATGAAATGGTGGTGAATAGTCTTATCGGTTTCTGGTGTAGTAAATTTGAAGAGACTTCTTAATCACTCAATTTTAGAGAATTGGAGCTCCAAATTGATTAAAAAGTCTATTGAGACTTATTTTGTTTCGTGAGTACAGAGATTGTGTAAGGAACTTTAAAAAGATGATACGAAATCAAAAAATTGCAATAGGGGGGCTGTATTAGGAAAGTATGATGAAACCGAAGAAAAGGAAGTTTTATTTGCCAGAAAATCATTATTTAAGGTCGTAAAATACTCCTTAGAGGAACGCTCAGATAACAAATCAGTTCCGATTATAGAGGTGGTAGAAAATGAATAAGAAACCGTATTCTGACAGAAGATGGCATGATGCTGATTTTGAAACTGTAATGAACCTTAAACCGCTTAAACATTCTGAAGAATATAAGAAAAATGCAAAGGAATTTTTCAGCGGACTGTTTGGCAGAGAATTCAAAGAAGATTTACCGGTAGAATTACAAACTTCTGAGAAGGAGGATACTAACGGCTAATAACGATTACTTTTCAGCAGCTTATAAAATTTTGTCTTATCTTAAATATTGTTACGAAAATGGAGAAATTCCAGATACCAATATTTTATGGCAGACGTTACCTTTCCAAGACGAGAGGTTTCAACACTGGTGGCGAAATCAGCGTTCAGCCGACGATTTCCGACAGCGATTACCACGTAAGCGGCGGAAACGCAGACTTGCAAGGATGGCTCGGAAGCTACTAAAATAATAAAAGCACGCTCATTATCGGGCATGCTTTTTTTGTCAAAAATATGATTTTGATGCATAATATATTAGCAACGAGCTTCAGGGTGACGACCGCGCTTTTTGATAGAAAGAGGTGATTTTTATGATTACTAAAAACTTGAGAAAGGACAAGCGGTCGGTGGACAGATTAATATCCATCTTTTCAGCCGTCATATCGCTATGCGGTTTTGTACTGTCGTTATTGACGTACATTGACGACAGAAAAAAATAGTCGCCCCAACCGGTCAAAGTTCAGGGGCGACTATTTTTAAATGATAATAAAGGTCGTCACTGTAAAGTGACTTGCACAGGTCTTGTCGAACAATCGACAAGACTTTTTTGCGTCTTTATTGTAACATCAAACTGCTTTTGTGACCAGCAAAAATTACAGTTGGTAAATTATTTTGAAATTTTCTTTGTCTATGCTTGAGATATTGTTGCGAACAGCGCAACAATAAAAAAGTGCACTGGCGACCACCAATGCACAAGTTTAATTTAGAGGTGATATCCTTGAGGGTGTACTCTAATGCGCTTGGCTGGTGGTGTATTGCCGTACACCAGAACAAAAAGCGCTCCTGCTAGACTATCAGCCTAATTGTTGAATATAGTATATTCACTAATGCTGTATATATTATAGCACGGTTTAGCGACTTGCTCCATTTAATATAATAAAAAGACGCCCTGAAAAGGCGGCTCGTGGTTCGACGGTAGCACATACCGCTTAAACGTTAATTCGATTTCCACGAGTATACAGCGTATCTCTGCCTGCAATATGTATTATAAACTGTTTTCGTATTTTATCAACGTTGCGAAACGCTTGTTTAGCAACGTTGTCATATCAAATATATGTATCAATCAAACGCTTTTGTTGTTTCACAACTTAAGTCTTTTAGAGATAATGGCTATAAGTTCTGTAAATGGCACGCAGAGCCTAGTGCTTGTAATATTTGCAAAGAAATCGCTGAGAATGATAATGGTTATGGAGTAGGTGTTTACCGTGCAGATGAAGTTCCTAGCCTGCCTGCGCATCCGAACTGCCGGTGCGCACTGTCTGCATACTGGAAAGATAAAGAAATAATGGCTGACGAAAAATACATGAAATATCATCCGATAAAAATAGATTCTGTAAATAAAATTCCAATTAAATTTAAATCATATTCAGTTATCGCAAAATGCAAAGATGGTATTATAACACAATATAGGCTTTATGATGAAAAAGGCAATGCTAGCGTCGATTTCGGTTTAACTAATCATGGCAATTCCAAACATCATAAAATTGTTCCGCATAAACACGAATGGCATTTAATTACCGAAAAAATGGTGTAAAATACATTAGAGATAAAAATAAAGATGTTCCACTAACGGAAAGAGAATCGGAATATTTGGAAAGGTGGCGTAAGTATGACGATAGATGACTTAAAGGATTCAATGAACATGTGTATGGAAATTACATTTGTTTATAAGAAAAAGGAGTTTTTTCTTGAACCTGATGAAAATTCTGACAAGTGGTTGTTCTTTCAGCAGGGGAAGGAAGACCCTGAATATTTGAGCTACCAAGGAGTGATTAATCTAAAAATAGATGGTAAATCGCTTTCTGAAGTGCTTCCTATGTGTACTTACGTTAATTATTGATTAACAAATATATTCAAGACGGGTCGACCGTCTTTTTTTATGCCCTTTAACCACTACGGTGTTGAGTGGTGTCAGTGGACGGCAAAGCCAAATGCGTGTCCGACGTGTGCAGAGTATGTCAGGCATAACGATGGTGTATATCGCGTCAAGGACGTACCGACACTGCCTGCACATCCGAACTGTCGGTGTGCACTGTCTGCGTACTGGAAAGATGATAAAGATAACACTCTAACAACTGACGTAAATATAATTAGAAAATGTCTAGATAAATATCATGCCGATTTTTTAAAAGCTACCGGCATTGACATTTCGAAGTCTATTGAAAATGAAACATTTTCAGATGCTTCAAATCCATATAACGATGTTAAGGCCAAATTCATTAATTATTTATACTAAATTATATATGTCTTTTTGACTATCTTTTTATATCTTCTTAAATGTCCGCAAAGCCTTATTTTATCGGCTCTACGGGCATTTTGCTTTTGTGGTA
>ERZ825324.4909-NODE-4909-length-10585-cov-4.589174_pt1 | contig 10585 bp, 9 predicted proteins | sample MGYA00519859_ERZ825324 | MGnify/ENA primary metagenome ERZ825324 (study PRJEB31778, sample SAMEA3449198) | human gut metagenome | biome: human gut; feature: human-associated habitat; material: faeces | place: United Kingdom | collected 2010/2012 ... | reverse complement strand
GACCGCTTCCTTGCCCCTGACGGGCGGCACCAATGGCACCGTGGCCGATTCCGACTATCAGACCTATCTTGATCAGGCGGAAGCGTACACCTTCAACGCTATGGGTTGCACCGAGAGCAAGGCTACCATCACCGCCCTGTTTGCGGCCTTCGCAAAGCGGATGCGTGATGATGTGGGCAAGAAGTTTCAGGTGGTTCTTTTCCGCAAGCTGGCCGATTATGAAGGCGTTGTGAGCGTCAAGAACGGCCTTACTTCCGACAAGACTTCCACCGCCCTGATCCCTTGGGTTACGGGCGTGATCGGCGGAACGGCGGTCAATAAGAGCGCCACCAACATGACCTATGATGGTGAATATGATGTTGATACCGATTTCACGCAGACCCAGCTTGAAAACGGTATCAAGGAAGGTTCCTTCATGTTCCATCGTGTGGATGAAGCGGTGTGTGTCCTGACTGACATTAACAGCTTCATTTCCATCACGGATGAAAAGTCCAGCGACTTTTCCAGCAACCAGACGATCCGAGTTTTGGATCAGATCGCCAATGATATTGCCGTTCTGTTCGGCAAGAAGTATCTTGGCAAGGTTCTCAATGATGCCGCTGGCCGGATTTCCCTTTGGAACGATATTGTGAAGCACCACACGGAACTTCAGGATATTCGGGCCATTGAGAACTTCAGCGGCGAAAATGTGACGGTTGAAAAAGGCGATACCAAGAAATCCGTGGTGGTTACTGATTATGTGACCCCCGTGAACGCTATGGAACAGCTTTATATGACCGTCTATGTTCAGTAAGGAGGTACAACCATCATGGCAGATAGAACCATCATGAACGCCAAGGATGCTGTTTCCGCTTCCTTGGCTGAATGTTTCGTGACCATCGGGGATAACCGTTACAACTTCATGCAGGCTATCAACCTTGAAGCCAACTTTGAGAAGAACAAAACGGAAGTTCCCATTTTGGGCAAGACCGGCAAGGGCAATAAGGCCACCGGCTGGAAGGGTACGGGTTCCGCCACCTTCCACTATAACACTTCCATCTTCCGTGAGCTGATGAAGCGTTATAAGGACACCGGCGAGGATGTCTATTTTGACATTCAGGTGACAAATGAAGATCCCACTTCTTCCGTGGGCCGTCAGACCGTGATCCTGAAGGATTGCAATATGGATGGCGGCTTGCTTGCCAAGTTTGATGCTGATGCGGAATACTTGGATGAAGATATGGACTTCACCTTTGAAGATTTCGAGATGCCCGAAACCTTCAGCCTTTTGGCCGGTATGCAGTAAGCAGAGCGCCCCGGCCTTACTTCGGTAGGGGCCGGGGCCTTTTTTCGTATCAAAATATAGGAGGAAAAAAAACAATGAGCCTGTCCGCTTTTTTGGCTGAAAACGCCGTTCCCGTTGAGAACATCAAGTTTGTTGCTTCCAAACGCTTCTTGGGTGAGGATGGCAACCCCATTCCTTGGGAGATCAAGACCATCACCGGCACCGAGGATGAAGCCCTTCGGAAGTCCTGTGCCAAGCGTGTTCCGGTTCCCGGCAAGAAGAACCAGTATCAGAAGGAAACCGACTATGATCTTTACCTTGGCAAACTGGCCGTGGCTTGTACCGTGTTCCCCAATCTGAATGATAAGGAACTTCAGGACAGCTACAAGGTCATGGGCGCTGATGCCCTTCTGAAAACCATGCTGACCCCCGGCGAATATGCCGAATACCTGACCAAGATTCAGGAAGTGTGTGGTTTTGATACCACCATGCAGGATGAGATTGATGAAGCAAAAAACTAATCTGTGAAGGTGATGGTGAAGCGAACATTGCTTACTATTGCCTTCACGAACTTCATTTGACACCTTCCGCCTTTTATGCTTTGCCCCGCCGTGAACGGGCCTTCATCATTGCGGCCATTGATGTTCGGGTGGAAGCTGAAAAGAAGAAGCAGAAGGAAATTGAACGAAAACAGCGCCGGGGCCGCCACCATTAAGGCCCCGGCTTCTATTCTCCAAGAAAGGTGGTGATCCCTGTGGGAAACATCCGGGCCGCTATTGCCCTTTATGATGGTGTTACCAGCCCCCTTCAGAGTATGCACAAGGCGATGGGGGTTGTGCTGAACACCTTTGAAGCCATGCAACAGGCTTCCGGTAGAGCCGTTGACACGGCGGCAATCCGGGAAGCCCGTGAAGAATGGGCGAAAGCGGGAACCGCCTTTGATACCATTGAAGAAAATATCAGGAACGCCAACAACGAACAGCAGAATTTCAACAATTCCATCCGTGGGGGTAGCAATTCCGCCAACGGGCTTCTGTCCATCATCAAGAAAGTTGCCATTGCCGCTGGCGGTATTGCCGGGATCAATAAGGCGCTGAATATTTCGGATGAATTGGCAAGCACCAAGGCCCGATTGAATTTGCTTGTGGATGATGGCGGTTCCGTTGAAGCCTTGGAACAGAAGATCATGGCTTCCGCCCAGCGTTCCCGATCCGTTTATTTTGACACAGCTTCCGCCGTTGCGAAACTTGGCCTGAACGCTGGTAACGCCTTCGGTGGCAATATGGATCAGGTCATTGCCTTCATGGAACAGGTGAACAAGCAGTTCGTTATTGGCGGCGCTACGGCCCAAGAACAGAGCAACGCCATGATCCAGCTTACACAGGCAATGGCGGCGGGTGCGCTTCGTGGTGAAGAACTGAACTCTATTCTGGACGGTGCGCCGGGTATCGCAAGAGCCATTGAAAAATATATGGGCATTGCGGAAGGTTCCATCAAGACGGTTGCACAGGAAGGCAAGGTAACGGCTGAAGTGGTGAAGAACGCCATGTTTGCTATGGCGGACGAAACCAACGCAAAGTTCGATTCCATGCCCAAGACTTGGGCGCAGATTTGGGCCGGGATGAAGAATCAGGCCCTTTCCATGTTCGCCCCGATCCTGACCAAAATCAATCAGATTGCCAATAGTTCCAAGTTCCAACAAGTGACCACGGCCCTGATCAATGGCCTTGCCGGGGTTGCCAATATTGCTTCTTCGGTGCTGGATATTCTGATTTCCATTGCTTCCGTGATCGTTGATAATTGGAGTTGGATTCAGCCTATTATCATGGGCATTGTGGCCGCTATGCTGATCTATAACGGTGTCATGTTGGTTGGAAATACCATTATGGCGGTTCAGGCCGCAGTTAAGGCAATTCACACAGCAATGACCACCGCTTGGAGCGTTGCCACCTTTGCCGCAACAGCGGCCCAGCAGGGCCTAAATGCGGCGCTTTTGGCTTGCCCCATTACATGGATCATCCTTCTGATTATCGCCGTCATTGCGGCTATCTATGCGGCGTGTGCGGCAGTTGCCAAGTTCACCGGAATTGCAAATAGCGGCTTCGGTGTGATTTGCGGGGGAATCATGGTTGTGATTTCCTTCTTCAAAAACCTTGGCCTGTCCGTGGCGAATATCGCCTTGGGTATCTGGAACGCTTTGGGGGCTTGCGCTTCCAATATCGGAACCGCCTTCCATAATGTCATTTCCAATGTTCAGGGGTGGTTTTATAACCTTCTTTCTACGGCCCTTACAGTTGTGGCCGGTATCTGTGAAGCCCTGAACAAGTTGCCCTTCGTTGAGTTCGACTATTCCGGGATCACCAGCAAAGCAAGCGAATATGCGGCTAAGTCCGCTGAAGCCTATGGCAATGTGGAGGAATACAAGAGTGTTGCCGATGCCTTCAATGAAGGAATGTCTACCTTTGACACCTTCCAAGATGGTTGGGCCGCTGATGCCTTTGCTTCCGGTGCCGCTTGGGGTGATGGCGTGGCCGATAAGGTTTCCGGTATGTTTGATTTTTCCGCCTTGGATTCTATGGGGGCTGATTCTTTGGATGCCTTCAACCTTGGCAATGATCTTGATAGCATTTACGGGAACACCGGCGATATTGCAAACAACACAGCGGCCACCGCTGATGCCTTGGATATTGCTGAAGAAGATTTGGCCTATCTTCGTGACATTGCGGAGCGTGAAGCAATCAACCGGTTCACTACCGCTGAAATCAAGGTTGAACAGCACAATGAAAACCACATTTCTTCTGAAATGGATATTGATGGGATTATGGACGCATGGACAGAGAACTTTGCCGAACGGCTGGCGGTATCGGCGGAAGGAGTACATAAGTAATGGCATATAAACTGTATATGGCGGGAACGCTTATGCCCATCACCCCTTCCAAGGTGACGGTGAAGATCAACAACCAGAACAAGACCATGACCCTGATCAACGGGGAAGAAATCAACATTCTGAAGGCCGCTGGCCTTTCGGATGTGTCCTTTGAATTGGTTCTTCCCCAAGTGTCCTATCCCTTCAGCAATGGTGGAGCGCAAAGCGCCGCCTATTACCTGTCCTTGTTTGAACGGCTGAAGGTAAGCAAGACCCCGTTCCAATTCATCCTGAACCGGCAGAAGCCCGGTGGCGGGATGTTCCATTACACCAATTTGACCGTTGGCCTTGAAACCTATGAAATCACCGATGATGCCGGTGAAGGTTTTGATGTGAAGGTGAAGATCAACCTGAAACAGTACAGAGCCTATGGCACCAAGACCGTGACCGTGCAACCGGCCAAGACTTCCGGGGGAACTGCCACCGCAACGGTTAAGGCGGCACCCCGGCCCACCACAACGGCCCCGAAAGCCGCCACCTATACGGTGAAATCTGGTGATTGCCTTTGGAACATTGCCAAGAAGCAGTTGGGCAACGGGGCCGATTACACGAAAATTTATAATCTGAACAAGGACAAAATCAAGAACCCGAACCTAATCTATCCCGGTCAGGTTCTTACTTTGCCTTCCTGAAAGGGGTGATTCCGTTTGGCAGTTGAATTGTTCATCCAGCATAACAGCACCATTCAATTCCCCGTTGTCGAGGAAGGCGCACGGCTGACCTTGGAACGCAAGGGAACCCCCGGCAAGTTGGAGTTCACCGTTATCAAGGGGCCGGGGCTGAACTTTGCTGAAGGTGATCCGGTGAAGCTGACTGTGAACGGAACCGCCATGTTCTATGGGTTTGTGTTCAAGAAAAAGCGTGACAAGGGCGGCACCATTGATGTTGTGGCCTATGATCAGTTGCGTTATTTGAAGAATAAGGACACCATCACGGAAGAAGGGCTGAAGGCTTCTGACCTTCTGAAGCGCATTGCAACAGATTTCCGGTTGAACCTTGGCACGGTGGAAGATACCGGTTATACCCTTGAAACCATCGTGGAAGAAAACCAAACCCTGTTTGATATGATCCAGAGCGCCCTTGATGAAACCCTGATGAATACCAAACAGCTTTATGTTCTATATGACGATGCCGGGAAGCTGACCCTGAAGAACATCAATACCATGAAGCTGAACCTTCTGATCGATGAAGAAACCGGGGAAAACTTCAGCTATGAATCCAGTATTGATGAACAGACCTATAACAAGATCAAGTTGGCCTATAACGATGAAAAAACCGGTAAGCGGGAATTGTTCATTGCACAGGACGGGGCGAAAATGAACCAATGGGGTGTTCTTCAGTATTTTGAAGAAGTTCAGACCAAAACGGGCGCTTCCGCCAAGGCGGATGCCCTGTTGAAGCTGTACGATCAGAAAACCCGCAAGCTGACCATTCAGAACGCTTTCGGTGATGTGCGGGTTCGTGCTGGAAGCGCCGTGGTGGTGGCCCTGAACCTTGGCGATATTGTCACCAACAATTACATGGTGGTGAACAAAGTCACCCACACCTTCAGGGGTGATGAACACATGATGGAACTTGACCTGATCGGGGGTGAATTTATTGCCTAATCCTGTTGATGTGATTAAACAAGCGGCTATGGAAGCACAAGAATCCAGCAAGCCGGTGAACATCCTGTTTGGAACAGTCCTTTCCGCTTCACCCTTGAAAATTCAGGTGGATCAGAAATCCATCTACACTTCCAAAATGCTGATCCTGACCCGGAATGTGACTGATTTTGAAGTTGATATGACGGTGAACCACAGCACCGAGGACAAAGGCGGTGGTTCTGGTGCGGCGGCTTATGAAGCCCACAAACACGCCTATGTTGGCAAGAAAACCTTCAAGGTTCACAACGCTTTGAAGGCCGGTGAAAAGGTGCTTCTGATCCGGGTTCAGCAAGGAAAGAAATTCGTGGTTATTGACCGAGTAAAGGGGGCTTGATGATGATTCCGCAAGTGCAGGATGATATTAAACAGGATTTCACCATTGAAACCCTTCCAAGCCGTACTTTCAGGATGAACCACAACAACCTGACCATCATCGGCACCATTGATGAAATCCAAGCTGTGGAACAGGCGGTTTTTCTGATCCTGAACACAGAACGCTATGAATGGTTGATCCATTCTTGGGATTATGGGGTTGAACTTCATAATCTGATCGGGAAAGATGTGGAATACTGTATTCCCGAAATTGAACGCCGGGTTCGTGAAGCCTTGCTTCAGGATGATAGGATCACGGCGGTTCAGAACTTTGAATTTACGGTGAACAAAAAGAAAGTGCTGACTACCTTCACGGTGGTCAGCATTTTTGGCGAAATCAATGCAGAATTGGGGGTTGAAATCTAATGTATGAAGCACAGACCTATGAAGCAATCCTTTCCCGGATGCTTCAGAAGGCGCTTTCCATCAATGGCAATTTGGACACCCGTGAAGGTTCGTTGGTTTGGTGCGGTGATGCCCCCGCCGCCGTGGAATTGCAGAACCTTTATATTGCCCTTGATACGGTGCTGAATGAAACCTTTGCAGACACCGCAACCCGCCCTTATCTCATTTTGAGGGCGGCAGAAAGGGGGCTGAAACCGCAACCGGCAAGCCCCGCCGTGTTGCAGTTGAGCATTACACCAACCACCTTGCACCTTCCCATGAACACCCGCTTTTCCATTGGAGAACTGAACTATTATGTTTCGGCTGACCGTGGAAGTGGTAAATATGAAATCACCTGTGAAACCGCTGGTGAAGCCGGTAATGACTACACCGGAACGGTGATTCCCATTGAGTATGTGGACGGGCTTGAAACCTGTTCCATTTCCGCCGTGGTGATCCCCGGTGAGGATGAAGAAGATACCGAGGTTTTCAGACAGCGTTACATGGATAGCCTGAACGCCCAAGCCTTCGGCGGCAACCGTGCGGATTATCTGGAAAAGGTGAACGCCATTCCCGGCGTGGGCGGTGTGAAGGTATATCGGGTTTGGAACAGCGATTTGAACCCGGCCAAGCTGATCCCGCCCACGGGAACCGACACTTGGATCAGCGGCCTTTCCGGTGTGTCCGAGGAAATCAAGGCGTGGTTGAATGTCGTGTATGCGGCGGGAGCCAATAGCAAGCTGACCGTGGGCGGAACCGTGAAGCTGGTGATCATCAACAGTTCCTTCAAGAAGCCTTCTGAAGCCCTTGTGGATCAGGTGCAGACCGCAGTTGACCCCCTTCAGAACGCCGGTGAAGGTGTGGGCATTGCCCCCATCGGCCATGTGGTGAGGGTTGAAGGCGTGGGTGAAGATACCATCAACCTTTCCTTCGATCTGTACTATCAGCGGGAATGGAGTTGGGATGATGTTTCCGCCTATGTCACGGAAGCAATCAACGGTTACTTCTTGGAACTGGCCCAAAGTTGGGCAGACCAGAATGAAGCCCTTGTGGTTCGTATCAGTCAGGTGGAAAGCCGCCTGTTGGGAATCACCGGTATTCTGGATATTGCCAACACCAAGATCAACGGTGAAGCGGCGAACTGTACCCTGACCCTTGACCATATCCCGGTTTTGGGAACCATTGAGCCGGGAACCATCGTGATCAGCGGATAAGGGGGCCGGGAGCATGGAACGCAAACTGATTGATTATCTTCCCTATGTCATTCGTGATTATGCGGAGTTTCAGGGGATCATGGGGAGCGAACAGCCGGAAATTGAAAAGGCATGGAATACCACGGATGATCTTCTTGATAATCAGTTCATTCCCACCGCTGGAAACATGGGCCTTTCCCGGTGGGAAAAGATTTTAGGGATCACCCCCAAAGGCACGGACAGTCTTGAGGATCGCCGGTTCCGTATTCTGACCCGGATCAATGAAGAACTTCCGTACACTTTGCCCCAGCTTCGGAACATCCTTGAAACGCTGTGCGGGAAGGGAAACTATTCCGCTGATGTGGAAGAAGGCACCTATCAGCTTCTTGTGAAAATCGGGTTGGCCGCAAAGAACAACTTCAATGATGTTGAATCTTTGCTGAACCGGGTTGTTCCCCAAAACATGGTTGTGACCTTGCTTCAGCTTTATAACACCCATGCGGAACTTGGGCGGTTCACCCATGCCCAGCTTGCCGCCTATACCCATAATCAGTTGAGAAACGAGGTTTTGAAGAATGGCGAATAAAACAACCAATTACAAGCTGACTAAACCCCTTGAATCTGAATTTTATGATGTAGGGGTTCAGAATGAAAACATGGATAAGATTGATACCCAAATGAAGGCCAATGCGGATGCCGTTGAAGCCCTTCAGAAAGGTCAATCCGGGAAGGCTGATCTGGTGGATGGTAAGGTTCCCGCCGAACAGCTTCCCGACATGAACTATGATCCCAAAGGTACGGCCCAAAACACGGTGAGCGAACACAACTTTGATCAGACCGCCCACCCGTATCTGTTGAACCAGATCGGAACCTGTGTGGAAGCCGCACAGAACGCACAGGATGCCGCAAATGCGGCCTTGGATGCTGTGTCCGGTATCGTCTATACCATCAATGTTCTTCCTTCGCAGAATGGCACCCTGACCTATAACGGACAGGCCCAAAGTCCTTCTTGGAACGCTTATAACCCCGATGCGCTGACCTTGGGCGGCGTGACTACCGGCACCAATGCGGGAACCTACACGGCCACTTTCACACCCAAGGGGCGGTATAAGTGGGCAGACGGTACGCAGACCGCCAAGGAAGTGACTTGGACGATCAACGCCGCCACCATGACGATTCCCACGCAGAGCAACAGCCTTACTTATACCGGTTCGGCCCAAAGCCCCACTTGGAACAACTATGACAGCGGGAAAATGACGCTTGGCGGAACTACCAGCGGCACGAACGCCGGTTCCTACAATGCCACCTTCACGCCGAAAACGAACTACAAGTGGGCCGATGGAAGCACCGGGGCCAAAACGGTTGCTTGGAGCATTGCCAAGGCCGCTGGTAGTTTGTCTTTGAATAAGACTTCCATCAAACTGACCGCCGCAAAGACCACGGACACCATCACCGTGACAAGGGCGGGTGATGGTAAGATTACGGCCACTTCCAGCGCCCCCACGGTGGCTTCTGTGAGTGTTTCCGGTTCGGTGGTAACTGTTACCGCCAAGGCCAAAGGAAAAGCTACAATCACCGTCAGCGTGGCCGCTGGCACCAACCACACGGCCCCGGCCAATAAGACCTGTTCCGTTGAAGTGACTTTGCCCACCAAGGTTCTGAATGATAACAGTTGGGCAACCATCCGGGAAGTCAGTTCCGCAGGTTTGGGAGCCAACTATTGGGCCGTTGGTGATGTGAAGGAAATCAAGATCAATGGTAAGGTGGGCAACACCACTTTTTCCAATTTGGCGGTCAATGCTTTCATTTTGGGGTTCAATCACAATTCGGCCCGTGAAGGCGGGAATAAGATCCATTTTCAGATCGGAAAAATTGGGAGTGCCGCTGTTGCCCTGTGCGACAGCAAATACAACACTAATATTTCCGGCACAGGTTATTTCAGTTGGAACACCAGCAACACGAACAGCGGGGGTTGGAACGCTTGCTATAAGCGGAAAACCCTTTATGGCAATGATGGAACCCCCACAAGCCCCTTGGCAAACAGTTTGATGGCGGCGCTTCCGTCTGACCTTCGTGCTGTGATGCAACCCGTGACCAAGTACACCGATAACACGGGCAATTCCAGTAACAGTTCCGGTAATGTTACAACCACCACCGATTACCTGTTCGATCTTTCGGATGAAGAGTTAGCCGGGCTAATGGTGTTTGCCAAGATGGTCGCCAGGGCTATTGGTAAAACCATTCCTTGCCAACGGGTCGGTGTGGCTGTATTGGGTTTGGATGTCCCGCATGCACATGTTCATCTGGTGCCTCTCAACGGAGGGGACGATATGAATTTTTGTAATCCTAAAAAGCAATTTCCGGCTGAGGAAATGAAAGCTTGTGCCGAATCGATCGCTACGAATATGTGATTATGAATCCGGCCTGAGAAGGCTGACTGACGATAGAGGAAACGGTCAAAGTGACGAAGAGTTATTTTGACCGTTTTTTTTCTTCAGAATTTGTTTTTCTGATTATTATATCTACTTTTGTAGTGTATTAGTATATTAATACGCTATGAAAATTTATCAATCTTAATATTGAAAAGATGATTTATATTGAAAACTTGGATTTTGGTTATCAAAAAAAACGGGAAGTTTTTTCCGGATTGAATCTTTCATTGACCGGGGGGCATATTTATGGCCTGCTTGGAAAGAATGGAGCCGGTAAGACTACTTTATTAAAATTGATCGGTGGTTTATTGTTTCCTTTGCGAGGCCGGATAGAGGTGTGTGATGCTATTCCCCGGTTGAGGAAACCT